>VFQO010001499.1_pt1 | contig 17634 bp, 16 predicted proteins | sample 3512331 | NCBI WGS metagenome assembly VFQO01 (sample SAMN10412371, study PRJNA504923) | tailings metagenome | isolation source: Replicate 3 from Balatoc abandoned mine | place: Philippines: Itogon, Benguet | collected 2017-08-28
GATGATCCTGATTAGTGGGTTCTTCTATGGAAGTCACGGGCACTCTTTGCGCGAGTAGTGGAAATGCCCGTGATGCTATGGACTCGGCCTTGGCTTTGCAGCAGATAATTCAAACAAAGTATTTTTGATTGATTGCTGAAGTGTATTTTGTTTTGTGGTACGCGTTTTTATGGAGGAGACGCTTGAAGCGTAGAAGACATGGCCCTAACTACCCGGCGTGGTATTGCGGTTCGCGCGTCGGGTGTCGTGGTTTGAACCCAATGCGCTATCGCTAAAGGGGCAAGCAACGAAGAATTTTTAGATGTGTAAGCCGTCTGCCAGTGTCGCGTGACTCGCAATCTCATTGATCGAGCAGTTGGGATTCTTCCCTGGAAAGCCGCTGCCTCCCAAAACACTGGGGAAAAGTGCTACACCCCCAAAAGTAACCGTGCTGGCTTTCTCGTAGCGCCAATTTGGATCCGCACTTCTGGCATTTCTTGCCAGCTGCTTCAAGCTGGGAAATACGTCGGCGGAAATCATTCTGGCCTACATTGACCGCCGCGAACGGCAGCGACTGGGCCGTCGCGAGGAGCTCACGCGTTTCCTTTGCTGCGCGTTTTGCGACGAAGTGCGGAGTAAGCCGCTCACCGAGTTCACCGAATTTACAGGCGAGTTCCTGAGCATCATCGCGGGAATGAACCCAGGCTTTGTCCTCGACGGCTTCGATAAATTCACGTAGGGCATCTCGAACGACGGTAAGCGACTTCAGGAATTGAATGGACTCGTCGGTAAATTCGGCCTTGAATTGCCGATAGCGGGAACGAAGTAGGGAAAGACTCTCGTCGATGAGTTCAAGAAGCTTGCGCTCATCGGTGTACGTGGCAAGTGCGCCCCGCAGTGTTTCAATCGTTTCCGACGTTGATGCCATTGGATTTCAACGACTCATGCACAATCGCCCGCTTCGAGTGTCTTTACCAATGTCGGGATAGACACGTTGTACACGGGTTCTTCAAAGTGCCTCGCATCAAGTCCAAACGGTGACAGAGACTCGACGTCCGAGGGCGAAACCTGCTCCTGATCAACGCCTCGGGAGACGCAGATATCAAGAAGCCTGGCAAGCACGGGATCGTCTTTCTTACCTGACCTTGGCATCGTTGGCTGTCGTTCCTTACCTGCCAATGCAACGTATGGATGCGATGCTGCTGGCTTGTCGACTGAAGCAACCATTGGTTTATAGAGTGCACTGAGTTGAAGGTGCGGGATGGCTTTCCTGAGTCGCAGATAGATCTCGAGCCCCGCGACATCAAGGTCACCCCAGAAGGTGATTTTGGGGTGACTCAGAAGCTCTTTCGCCGTCGGGCACATGGACCCCTCACGTGTCAGTGTGATCGCACCGGAAAACCGTGCCTCGACCATCTTTGCGAGCTGGTTCCCGCAGTCTTCTTCTGACTTGCTCAGACCAAACCCGAACGTCGCGATGAAGGCACATCGATTCACCGCTTGCGTGCTTATCGCCAATTCGAACGCGGCAGGATTTTCCACTAGAACCACCGTTTCGGGGGAGGCGCAACCCGCGACGACAACATAGAGCGGGTGGGAGGGAAATTGCCGAGGCTCGATGCCGTACGCCTTGAGAGAACGTCTCGGGATACGGGTGAGCATCTTCGAGGAGCCAAGCAAATACTTCGCGCTCACAATATAGGCTGGCTGGCCGAGCAAATCGAGTTGATCATGGCGAAGCTTTACTAGCCCATCCAGCAGAAGCCTCATGTCATCCTTCGGAAGATCCTTGATGGCATCTGCCACGGATAATAGCGCACCGGCATCAGCCTGACTAATGCCCTTTTCCTCAAGGACAAGAGACCAGCGTTGGAGATGTTCCTCGACATCCGCTGTCGGCTTTATTACCGAAATATAGCTACTAACGGGCGTGCCACGCTCGTCTGCGCTGAACACCAGATGACCCTCGTCTCGCAGAAGCAGCAGTGCTTTTCTGATCGCGACGGGGTCATTGATCACCTCGGAGCGCAACCTCGCGACGACTCCTTTCGTGAGAACTTTGCCCGTGACGCTGCCCTTGGTTCGTTTAAGAAACCATTGCTGAATTCGCTCCTCGAATTCAGGCATTCACGGTCTCCTCGCCGGCCATATGGGCTTTGTGCTTGTAGGCGCTGGTGTAGAGAATCACCCCGTTGCTGTCCTGCCAGGGCTCAACAGAGACAAACACGCGCTCCCGCCCAGGATCACCCTTGTTGGCGACTTTCTTCCTGCCGACCAGATGCACGGGGAAGATGTCCTTGTTGTTCACGTAATAGGGATTGTGGATCAGGCCGATAAGCTGAAAGTTGTCGCCGACGCCGCGCAATCCCTGGAATGCGTCATTGATGTAGTCCTCGTTGGACAGGTTGGAGAACAGACCGTCGAAGAACATGATCCTCTGCGCGCCCTTCAGCGCCGCCTTCCGTTCCTTCCGGGTGCCGTAGAGCGATGCTGCTCGGGCGATGGCAAATTCCGCCTGCTTGATCAACCACATCATCGCCAGCGCTGTTCGTTGCCCCGTTGAAAGGCCACGGTCAGTGAAGGGCACCTTGTCCTTGCCACGAATCGATGCGTGGGTGAAATAGACTCGTGGAACGATGGAGTTTTCGTCCTTGTCCCGAGCGGAGAAGATCCGTTTGTAGATGGTGTCGTGGATCAGCCGCTTGTAATCTGCCGTCTTGCGTTCGATCTCATCGTTGAGGAGAATGACGCCCCGCTCGCGCACGACGCGCTCCTTGTCCTCGATCTGTTCAAGAAGTTCGGCGATGATTCGCCCAATCTCGCTTTCGTCCGCGACGGGAGCCTCGATGTAGAACCTGGCATTGGGGGTCTTTTTCATGACCCGTTCCAGGATGTCGAGGCTCAACTTGGCGTCTCGAGCGAATTTGGCCAGATTGTCGATGGAAGCCTCCTTGTTGGCTTCCATGGCCTCGCGGATCTTGGCCAGACTGGCTTCGCTTTCGGTGATCTGGGCTTGGATTGCGTCCTGGGTTTCCTGAATGCGCTGCAGCTGCTCAATAGTCTTCGCTTCTGCGATGGCCGAGATCTCCAACTGGTTCAAGCCGCGGATCTCACCGGACCTTGCACGGTCACAGAATTCATCACGACGCTGGATGTATTCGCTCAACCGCCTCCGCTTATCTTCGCCAAACCTCCGGAGCTCGTCGGTGTTGATCTCAAGTTCCTCGACGCACTGTCTCAGGTTGAGCATGGCGATCTTGATATCCTGGGCGGTGCTCGGAATCTCACCCGTACAGGCGATACGAATTGTTTCTGCATGAACCAGGATCTCGGGATCGGAGAACGGTGAAGCCTGCATGAGACGGAGGATGTCCTCGGAAAACAGCGAGACTTTGGCGTACTGAACCCGAATCGAGGAAACCATCTCGTGCATCGTCTCCATGAAAGGCGTCATGGTGGCCATCTCGCCTTCGATTTGGGTGATGTCGCGGCCCGCGTTCTTCGCGGCCTCATCCGCCTCGTCCCTTTTTTCCTGGGCGTCAGCGATACGGTCGGCGATGCTGCGTTCACCCGATCGAGTAGCGTCGATATACCGTGCTGCGCGGTCGAAGGCTATGCCTTGCAGTCGCTTCTGGGCCGTCACCAGTTCAGCTTCGAGCCGCTGTCTTTTCGAATCGGCGGTCTTCATGAACTCGACGAAACCTTCCTCTTCGAACAGGATCGAGACTTCAAGGTCGCGCTTGTCGATTGGGAAAGTCTTGCTGATCTCGGAAAGAATTTCGGCCGCTTTGTTGAAAGCCTCCCTCAGTTCGTTGTCCACCTTGCCCTGCAGTTCATCCACTGCGTACTTGAGCGACTTCACCTTTAACGAGAGATCCGTGGCCGCTGTCTTAGCTGCGGCCAGCGCATCCTCGCCGCCTTCGCGTTGAAAATCCTTAGCCGCGTGCAGGGCTCGAAGTGCGTCTTCCTCCGTTTGCGCGCGCAGGTCGGCAAGCCGTTCGCTGATGCTTTTTTTCTCGTTTTCCAGGCCGGGGATGATGGTTTCCACGAGTTCCAAATACCGGATCTCACCACCGGCCTTGATGTAACGCTTCATGGAAGAGATCGCCTCAAGAGCTCTGGTCGACGCCCTCTCTTCAAACCAGGTCTTCTTCGCCTGGAGGGCGTCGCGTTTTCTGGCGGCCTCGTCATGAATGCGCTCGGAATCACGGCGGATCGCTTCTTTCGCACTCAGCGCCGTCTTGACGGCGGCGCTGTCCTCGGAAATATCCGCGACAAGTTCGCCGATCTGTTCGTTGCGCCGGGTAAGATTTCCGATCTGTTCCTCGATCCGCCTCTTCTCCTCCGCGATGAGGGCGGGGTCCAGAATGATGTCGACCTGCCGCGTGCGACGGCCAACCCACAATGCGTGGGCTGTTTCACCGGACTGATGAATTTCTCCGTCCAGAATGAACGATTCCAGGGCTGGCTTGAGGAAAATCGGCACCGTCAGCTCGGACTGCTCCAACAAGCGTGCAGCGTTCGCGGCCTCCTCCACGGATGCGATAGCCGGGGCTGACAAAGCAGCAGAGAAGAGGGACAGACAGGTCTCCAGGCGGTCGCCTGACACGGTTCTCGAAGCAAGGTCGTGCAGCCGGTCAAATCTGATGCCATTGTCGGCCAGGACTTTCAGGGCTTTGGCGTAGACGCGGTCATCGGCAGCCCCGAATGAGTCCAGGTCCTCCAATTCACCCGTGAGGTCGCGGATATTGTTCTGATTGCTACCACGCTCCTCGATGAGCATTCGGCGCTGATCCGACGCGTGGGCGAGCCAGTCATCTGGCGAAATGCCAGGGAGCTGCTCTCTGAAGTAGGTCAAAGCCTCGACCAAAGGCTGATGTTCCGCCACGACACCATCTTCAGTAGCGATGGCTTCCAAGTGGCTTTGCAGATCCCCCACTGGGTCTAGGCCATCGGGACCGGCGTCGCCAAACATCTCAAGAAACAGCTTCGCCATGGGTTGCAGGCCCAGCAGCTCCTGCTTCTTGGTATCGGCATCCTGCAGCTGACCGTCATTTTTCGATTTGTCGCCTTGTACGCGTTGCATCTCGGCCTGAGGGCTCAGGCCCAGCGGGTCAACGGCACCGAAGATCTCTATGAATTTGGGTCGGTAGGCCGCAAGTCCACTCAGCTTCTCCAGGCGCTTTGTGGCAACGCCAAGATTTCTTTCATCCCTTTCCAGTTCCGTGCGCTTGTTACGAAGTTGTGCATTGGCCTGACCGAGGTCGCCCTCGGCCGTGGATTTGGCCTCCACCGCTTTAGCATGCAGTTCGCTCAGGGTTGCCAGCGCCTCCTGCAGCGAAGTTTGCCCATGCTTCTCGGCCAGTTTCTGCCACAAGCCGTAGCCGCTTTGGCGTTTGGCGCTGAGGGTGACATGCTCAGTGCGTTCCTCCTCGGCTTTCTTTGCGGCGGCTTCTGCCCACTCTTGCGCAGCGAGTGGGGTGCTCCAGTATTCCTTGGGGAATTCATGTTTTCTCGCCATGAAACCTTCATAGGCGGCCTGGTTTTCCTTGGCATCCCGGCTCTCGGTGAGCAATTTTTCGTATGAAGCCTGGTAACGGTCGCAGTCACCTTGAGCCGTGCGTTGGCGACCTCTGGCTTCGTCCAGGCTCAACGTAAGTTTGCGCAGCCGATGCCGGTAGGGATTGGTGTCGATCTCGTCTGCGGCGATACCGAAGGCGCGGGTAAGGACGTCGGTAAGTCCTGAAGTTTTCGCGCCGGCAAGGTTTGAACACGCGGAACTGATAGAAAGGGCCGGCTTCAGCGGATAGCACTTGGTGTAATAGCGTCGACCTCCGCGTCCCAATCTTTTGAGATGCTGTTTATTTTCAAAGGGTTGTGCTTCCTCTTGCCCCTCCCCTCCGGATGGCTCACTAGGCTTGGTCGATTTGAGATGCTCGCTGAGTCCAATCGTTTCGGAGTCGAGCATAACGATGTTGCTGGTATCAGAGCGCTTGTTGATTTCATTGGTAGGCACACCGATCAACGCGGCCAGACCCTCGTCTGTGATCACCGTTCCATGCTTCTTGTCGATGACCATGTGCCCGAGGGCGGTCATTACGCGCTTGTCACTTGCCCACTGGGTTCCCGGCGGAATAACGGGAATGCCCGGCAACGGCGACGCCATGGACAGGGAGTGGACGATGGCCGCGTTTCGTGCGAGCGCGTTCATCTCGCGCTGGTACTCTGCGTTGGCGGTTACGACCTCACTTGCCTTCTGCAGCACCGGTTCGAATTTCCGGAGGGCCTCCTTCGTCTGCTCTAGTTCAAGCTGGCGCCTGTTGATATCTAACAAGGCGTCGGCCGCCGGCTTCAGCGTCTTGAGGATGGTGTCCTCGAATCCGAGTTCGTCTGGATCACCTTCCGCGCCCATGGCATGCTTGAGCAGCTCAGGGGCGACAAATTGCCGGAAGAAAGCGGTATCGTAGGTTTCAGCGCCTTCCGGCTTCACTTTGGTGATCATGGCCGAGTAGTCACCAGCACCCTCCAGCTGGAACTCCACGTTCTGAAGCAGCACCTCGATGTTGGTGAACTGCCTGATCTCCTCCAGCCACTCTGCCTGATTGCGCCAACGATTCCATCTGGCGCCCGGCATGCCCTCCACAGACTTTCGGAAGACGTCGTTGGCGATGAGGGCAAGCTTGTTCTGTTCCCGGATATAGCAAGGGGCATCCTCCAGAGTCCCTTGGTAGGAATAGAAGCTGGGATCCTTGGTGCGGCTCCAGCACATGCCTACGACATAAGTGATGCCAGGAATGTCCTCGGGATCCAGTGTGATCAGTTCCGTCTGCAGGATATCCTCCTCATGCGATTTTTCGACGAACTCAAAGCGTATGTGGGTCCAGCCTTTGTCGGGTGGCGCAACCCGATCCTCTACCCTGGATTTCAGTTGGCGATGTCGGGTCAGTGCATACAGGCAAGCCTCGGTCAGACTCGTCTTGCCGCCGCCATTGTCGATCTGCATGGCGGTGGGCTGTCCGAACAGACGGAAGGTCTCGCCACGATAGAGCGGGGCCCATTCCTTTCCCGTCATGTATCCCTCGGTGAGGAAATTGGCGACCTGGATCCGTGATATCGCAGCCATTACTTAGCCTCCGTTTCTTCGTCGGTGTGCTCGACCAGTATCTCGCTTGCGGCCTGGAACTTGTCCTGTTCGGGCAGCAGCGTCTTGAGTTGTCGATCAAAATTGCACTTCATCTCGTACGCAAAGAGCAGGCTTTGCCTGAAAATGTCCTTGTCGATTTCTTCTAGCAGCCCGGCGTCAACCATCAATTCGATAAAGGCGTAGCAGGCCTGGGCGATCGCGCCTTCCTTCAGGCCGGTCATGGTCTTGTGCACCCGGTCGGTTTCTAACGTGGATGGGTCGATCTTTCTGACGCGATCATTCAGATAGTCCCTGACGGAATCAATGAAGATTTCCTTGGAGAAAGCGGTATCCACCCAGTCCTGCATGGCATTGGGGCCACGGTTTCTGCGCGTGTATAGCAAATCAAGCAAAACGAACCATAGCTGGGTGAACCAGGTCTTGGCTTCCGCGTCGGTGTCGATGCCTTTCACGAGAAGCATGCGGCTCACGAGACGGTCGGTTCCCCAGAAAGGTGGGGCGGCGTCGGGATTCCTGGCAAGCATAAACACGGTGCTGCCGGACGCTATGCCCTTCGCATCGAATGACGTGAGAGAGACTAACTGCAATCCCTGACCCTCCAGCATCTCCTCGAACTGCATGCGCAGGGCGGGATCTGCGTTGAGCAGCAGGCCGGCGATCTCGCGCTCCTCCTTGCTGATGGCTCGCCGGCTCGACTTCGTTTCGGCGATGCGATGGCGTAACAGCCAGGCGTGGACGCGGCCCATATCCGAGTTGTTCATGATTCCTCCACTGCGGTGATTTCGATGTCGGTGAACAGGAATTCACCGCCTCCAGCTACTCTGCTGTCGAGCGTTGTGCTGACGCCGATCATGATGTTGCCGGCAATAGGGATGCTGTTTGGCGCAACGAATATCCCAACGAGATCTCCTAGCATCATCTCTTGTTCCACCATGAACCAGCCGCGCTCGATTGCGTCGGACAGGCGTAGTGGTCCGGACTTGAGCGCAGCGGCAATCTCTGGACCATGCATCGCCAGGAACCTCGCCTTGCCCAACTCGGAAACGGTCTCGACTGTTTCGTCCAGGAAGGCCATGGGCTGGACGGCTTCAGCCATCGTACGCAGCTTGATTGCGCCGAGCCCATCGAGAGCCGAGTGAAATGGTGTTTCCAGAATCATTGCCCCCCACTGGTTGAGCAGGAAACTCTCTTTCTCTGGCGTGAGCGGGGAACGAATGAATTGCGCCGCGGTTTCGATGAACGAGGGCGGCGGCACCGCCGAACGCTCCCCCTGCAACGCCAGGCTCACTAGCTCTGAGAGGAGACGGTTGAAAATCAGCAGGACCTGGCGGACATGGTTGATCTGGTTGCGCAGGTAATCGAAGGTGAGGTCCATGTCGGCCGCCTCCTGCCAGCGCTCGAATGCATCCAGAACGTCGCTTTGCTCCAGCCTGGATTCAGCTTGCTGGGCGATGCCGATGGTTTCTTCGACGACCTGCTTGTATTGATCAAGCCGGTCCAGGTACTTGTCTACCGTTTCTGTTCGTCCGACACGTTCCAGGGCGGACCGCACTTCCAGAATCTCGTTTCGTAGCTGAGCAACGATGCCATCCGCGAAAGTCAGGATCTTCGGGAAATCGTTGAATTCGATGGCATGCAGTAGGTTGTAGGCATCGCCTCGCAAGTACGTGGCATCTCGGGCCACGTTCGCCAAGGACAGGAGCAGCCGGCCGGATGCCGACAGCCTGTATTCGTCAGCGTAATCGGTTTTCTCGATAAGTGCTGTCTCGCGTCTCTCCGAGTGGCAGACCTTTGTCCGTTGGCCGACAACGCTTGTTAGATAGAAAAGTTCAGAGGGCCGCCGCAGTACATTGAGGACGTACTGAACGTCAGCATCAGCCGTCTCAGGGCGCTCTTCCTTGACGGCGTTCAGGATGACCGAGAATGGGAGGTAGTCCTGGCTTGTACTTTGATCAAGCAACTTCAGGCGATGGATAATGTTAAAGGCAATATCGAGATAAATCCCGTCAGAGTTGCCTGTCCTTGATTCACGCGTGAAGTTGGGTGGGCTACCGTAGGCGCGATCGCTGTCGTGCAGATCGACCAGCCTCAGAGTAGATGCTATTAGGGGAATCCACTCCATCACTGGCACGCTGGTACGTTGGTTAATAAATCGCCGCGTTTTCTTAGCACTTCTTGCATTGCCTCTCTTGCTGAAGTCAGATTCTTGAACAGAAGGGAGGCGGCAGCGCCGCCAGCGCCTAGCGGTTGAAAAGCCACTTGGATACCTCCCGTGCGTTTTCAACGGCGATCAGGTACTCGGGCGCATGCTGGATCTTCGTGTCCGTCGCAGCGTGTATGTCCTGAATGAAATAGGGGACCAGCGCCGCGCGGCAGGTTTCGACGCGGCTCGCTGTCCCGTTGAAGTATTCGGCCTGGATCACTCTGGCCTGTGCTGGAGAAAGGTCAGGGTGGGCGACCAGGCGAACCTTGACCTTGGTGTACCAGTCGGAGTCATCGAATCGGGTGCGATCCGCGGGACGCGCTAAAGGCTTCACCTCGAGGATTCGCCCCAGTGCGTAATCCCGGAATTCCTGATGCGCTTCGCTGTAGGCGCGCACATGCCACCTGCGGCCGGCGAGAACCAGGCTGTGCGGATAGATCGTGCGGCGATGAGGAGCCGGTTCGCTCATCGACATGTATTCGATTTCGACGGCCTTTGCCTGTCTGATCGCATTCCCGAGGCTTGCAAATGTTTTGGGTGCCGGGGCGGTGATGCTTGGTGTCGCCGACCAGGCCACTGAACCGCCTTCTTCCATGGCCGACGCATAGGGAAGCCCGACCATGGACAGGTAGCGGGAAAGCGATTCGGAAATGTTTGCCTGAGTAGCCTTGGTGTACCGCTTATAGAAATCAGGCGTAGCGAAGTAGCTCCTGGACTTGCTGTCCCATTGCATCCAGGTGGGGTTCAGGTCGCGGATTTCCTTGATCCATTGGCTGGCCCGTGGCAAACCAATACCGAACAGCTCGCATACCCGCGAACGGTAAATACGCCCTTCCCAAACCAGCAAAAGCTCCAGAAGGGTAAGGCGTTGTTGCGGGCTGTCGTTCCGTTGGTCCATGTACATTTCCGTATGTTATAGAAAAATATAACATATAAATTCTTATAACATGGAACCTTGCAGCAAAAGACCCCTGGCCAGCCAACCCTGTAACTAGGGAGTTGCCCCACACTGCGTTCCGTGGGCCCACTTCGTGTGACCGCTTTGGCCCCGAAGAAGCGACGGTGGGAGGCTCTCTCAGACAGGCGGGTCGTCGGCCGTTGCTGCCGGTCAGGTTGACCGTTCCATATGTCAGGTCTTCCGCCCTAAGCTGTCAAAGCGCCGTTAATCGCTCAGGTTAACCGGCGCCGGAACGCGAAGCGATAGCCAGTGTTGGCGTCCGCGTTGAACCGACAGTTAGACCACGAACTGCTCATTTCTTCCTTTTGTCCCACGACTCTATGACGTAAAGCACGACGGTATGTGCCGCATGTATCGCCAGCCGAGCATGACGCGGTTCAAGTTTGTATGACTTTTTTCCTGCGCCATGCGCTGAACTGGCATGTGTTCTGAGCGCACCTATACCGTCGACAACGGCAAACAGCCCTGTGAGTATTGTTTGGAGATCCTGGTCCTCTACGACGCTGGGATCGAAACCTAAGTGCTTGCGAACGATTGTCCAAACGGGCTTTAGGTCCTGCTTGGCCGGCATTTCGAGCCTCTCCTCTGCGATATACACCTTGCATAGCGATTCAAGGATGTTGCTGGCCGCAGATACTGCCTCTCTCGGGCTTGATTCCACGTTCTCCATTGCACGCTGAAACTCATGCTCAATAGAAGGTGTATCTCGATCCCGAATGAACTCCTCGAGGGTTCTTGTCGGGACACCGAGCGAGGTAACGATGTGCCCACCTCGCAAATATTTCATTTCATAGCGAGCGAGAGCTTTATTGATCTTCTCTTGTTCCGGTGTGCTAGTCGGAGGAGGGAAGTCATCGAAGGGGCCACCCATTGGGGGAGGCTCTTCCATGTAGGCTTCAATGATGCGACCTAGAACTTGGAGCGGGTTGGAACATTCCTTGTTTGTCCGCCTAAGCCACTCAAGTGCCTTGACATGTTTGCTGCCAGGTGGCGGTTCCTCTGGAGCGCCGCCATGCAAAAACAAGCTGTCTAGTGAGGCATGAGTCTCTCGCTCCGCCACGATATCGGCAACTGCGCTAATTAGCGGTGATGGAATCTGATTCGCCATTATTATGAGTGGCCTAGCGCCTTCTCGATGGAAGGGTTAGGTGCTTCGTTTGACGGAGTGGCCAGCATGAATGAGCACCTTCTCACATAAGCTTAGGAAGTCATCGACTGAGAGATCATTCTTCGCATCATTTGTTCTCCACGAGCAGATCCGAAAGCTCGCCTCGGTTGCTCCGGCATTGACGTGATCTACGGTCGGAAGGAGAGCAAATCCTGACTTGTAGCCATGACGACCGATCCTTGATTCGTCGTTGTTGTACTTGCTAATGAGCTGCCAATCCAAAGTTTCTCCGGTGTATGCGTCTTTGCCCTGGCTGAGGATCACAGCCGCGTGAATCGCCTCTTTGTACAAGGATTGCGTAACGCCCGACTGGCCGCGCTTTCTGTCTCGCTTAACGTGAGCTGCTGCCTTGCGGGTAAGCCAGCGTTCGTACGCATCCGCGGAGACGCTCTCTGCTAAGAATACGGGCATTGTGTGTTTGCGAGTCGCCATCAATGCGCCCAACATCTGAGTTCACCGGATTGCGCGGCTTTTGGCATAGGTCCTGAGGAATGATGGGTTAGACCTTTCATAGCTTACATAGACAGCAAGTCGTTTTTGAAATCGGCATAGGAACGCCAACCAAGCATGGAAACTATCTCGAAAGCCAAGTTCTTGGTTTTGTATTGGGCGAACTCAGGCCCCTTCTCAGCGGCAAGTGTATTGAAGCACTGCTCGACCTTTGGGAATGGGTTTCCTTCTTCCCAGTGTTCTGACTGATTGCGGGATTCAAGAATAATCGTCTTGAGGTCTTGGGAGCCCACTAAACGACCGTTGGGCCAATTCGCAGGCTTTCCGAAAGAAGCCGATAGACCTTGCTTTGCGTATTGAAGAAGCGTTCCGGCAAGAGACGAATAAGAAAATTCTCTAGTCGTCAGGCGTTCCTCAAGAACATCGAGGTCGTTCGATTTGTAGTATTGCTCTTTGTCTTCACCGAAATACGTATCCCAATGGATTCCTACACCCATCATTAGGTCGTCTGTATCTTCCGCGTTTTGTTGGATGAATTGAGCTCGTGCATAGTTATCGGTGGCAGCTTTCCGCAACTCGTCGATCTCCTTTCGGAGGCTTGCTGCTTCGTCGCGTTCATGCCAAAGCGACTCGATGACGCGGGTAACCGCGTACTCCATTTCGTTCAAGTATTCGGTAAGAGTCATAAAAGTCTAGGGTTCGAGCTAAATCGCATACCGTGGCCAAGCGGCAGCCGTAGTGCGTCGGAACCTGAGCGGGCAGTCAGATCCTACTTGCGGCTAGTTGCTTGAAGGCTGGACTTGTACCAATGCGTGTGACGCCACACTCTGTGTGTGCGTACGCGCACTTGAGCGAATGCCCGGGTTTCGGTTGAGGTGATTGGCCATAAACCGTAACCGAACTTCGGGGCTCCAGGCGTCGGGGCCAAGATTTTCCGTCCATGAGTATTGGCTGTGTGTAAGCACCTCTCGCATCTGTTCCTCTGTAGAAGACACCAGCTTCGTCGACGGTTATTGCGAAGTCACTCAGGTTGGTAATCTCGATGCAAAAGGTGATTTTGGGGTCCGCAGCGCCAACAGGGATGGCATGTTTCGGGCGAACTCGAATCTTGACTCGTTTCTTGTCAATGGCGTGCCAAGTGTTTACAAGGCCAAGGACGGCGCCAAGAACTGCGATTGCAAGGGTGATCGCTTCGACAATGGACATGTATTCTATGGGGCCTAGCGTTCGAGCTCTGGCCGCGGCCGTCAGGGCCGTCGCGACTGCGGCAAATTGTTGGGGGCTACCGCGATATTGCCAGTACTTTCCGTATATGTCTGTAACCAGCACGACAGCAGTCGTTCAACTGAGTCAATGCCACGGCCGCATTGGCCGAAGAGGTGACGGTAGGGCGGGGAGTCTCGACAGACCGATTGCAGGCCAAAGGCGCGTTCTTGTGTGCTTCGCCATGCGACGGCTCTGGCTGGACAGCGGCGTCTGGGGCGATTCGAATTTGAGCGTTGGCTGAGTGGCTAGTCGTAAAAGGAAGAACTCTTTGTCGTCGAGGCCGTGTTGGCTCTCTAGCGGCGCCTGCTTCGTCCCGGCCATGGAAGTTCTCCCGTTAGTTCGGCCAAGCCCCCATCGTCTTCAACACGTACGCCGGAGCGGTTTACCTCCGCCGCCGGTAAATCGTCACTGTCGAACCACAGCAGGGAGATGGTGGTGTCGGTGCGCAGGTAATGTCTTGAGAGCTCCCAGAGGTCAAGGCCTTTTTCCCAGTTGTCGAACCAGATGTCCTGTGAAACTTCCCCCGTTTCAGTAGCATTCTTTCCTGAAGACCGGATTCGGTGAGCCACGGAGCCTACTGGAATTACTGACCTAGGAGATATCCAGACCCCCGCTCGCCGCAACGCAGTGGAGCGCGCGGCATACCGGACGGCACCGCGCTCCATGGTGATGAATGCACACGGCATATCGCTAAGACTGGCAAACCTTGAGGCCGCTGCGGGGAATGATGTGCCGAACAAATCGGCCATGTGCTGGATAAGCTCCAGGGAGGGCTCTTCTTTGGGTGCGGCGGCGAGCCACTGCTGATAAGGCATCAGCAGTTCAGCCGCAAACGTATCGCAGGCGATCTCATTTGGATGGCGTTTTGCATAGGACCACGAAGGCACTTCCTCGTGACTTGATTCCAAGCCGAGCAAAATATGAGCTATCTCGTGGCAGATAGTGAAGCGCTGGCGCTCTTCAGTTTCTAGGGAGTTCACCGTGATGATGTGCTTACCGTTTGGTTTTGTAACCGTATAGCCAGACTCCCCCTTGCCAAGTTCATCCTTCTTGACCTTGGCGTTAACGGCAGTCACATACGGGGACAGGTCTTCCCGAATGTTCGAAACATCGACTTTCGCAACAAAGGCTCGTGCTTTCTGTCTGACGTCCGCCTCATCCACGTTCAGTCGTCCTCGTCGTCGTCAAAGGCCTTTTTGATTCGGGCGATTAGCGTCGCTGGGTCAGGCCTGACATTTCCTCGATGCCTGACCCCAGCCGCGGCAGTAAAAATATCGATGCTGACCGAGGGATCCTTTAGCACGAATTCAACAAGGCTGGGATCAGCATCGGCATGGTCAACCAGCCACATCACAAGCGCTGCGTCTCTTTCTCCCGGCTTGAGAACCTTCAGCAGCTTCTCAACCAAATCTTGGGATGGGTTCGTCTTCTCGCCGGTTTCGAGGCGGTGGACATAAGCATGATCAACTGACGATAGCTGGCCGATTTCGCGCAGGGAAAGGGTTCTACGTTCGCGTAACGTCTTGAGGGCGACGCCTAGGCCTGTTTGCGGCATGAGTTCCGATCCTTGCGGTTGCGGGAAGAAAGGCCAAGCCTTCCGCTGCTCCCACATCCGGTTGTTGTTTAAAGGCGCACCCGCACGCGAGTTGCATTAGCGCAAGTGCTCTGATACATTGTTGTCCAGTCAGACAACAGATGCAGGTTTCACGCCTGCTCCATGTTGGATTGGCTTGGCCTTCCTGTTGTCTGCGTGAGCAACGAATTGTGCTACAGCGGGCGGCCATTGACAACCCAGCCGAACGGCTGGGACTTCGATAGTTCCACTGTAGGAGATCGATTATGGCAGGCAAGAATCAGCATGTTGTCCCGCACCAGGACGGTTGGGCCGTCAAGGGCGCAGGCAATCAGCGGGCGACCTCCGTGCACGACACGCAGCAACAGGCTATTGACGCAGCAAGGGATATCGCACGCAACCAGCAGTCCGAACTCGTCATCCATCGTCCGGATGGCCGTATCCGTGACAAGGACAGCCACGGCCACGACTCCTTCCCGCCGAAGGGGTGAGGTGCCATGACGGGTATTCCCACCGGCTGCTTAACCCTCTACTTGAAAGGATGATTACAAATGGAAGGATTACGACATGGCTAGATGCACAGCGCCAGTACGCGGACATAGCTCAGCGGCCGCAGCCGCGGCCTGCCCTGCATGCCGTTACCGCAGTAGCTACCGCTATGGCGGTTACGGCTCGTCCTACTCCTCGCCGAGCAGCAGCGGGGCAAGCTATAGCAGCGGTGGTGGCAGGTCCAGCAGCAGTTCAAGGCCGCGCTGGTCGAGAGCGGGTTCGTCCGTGTCGTACACGCCTGCCCAAGTGCAGTCACTCACGCCAATCCGCCAAACCGTTGAGACGCGAGCAGCGGTGCAGCCTGACCTTCGTGACGTCTTCCTGTGCCACGCGTGGGACGACCGGCAGGGGCCAGCCAAAGAGCTGCACGAGCTGCTCGTGGCGGCTGGTGTGAAAGTTTGGTTCAGCGAGAAGGACCTTGCCCTCGGCGTTCCGATGATGCGCGCTATCGACAAGGGCTTAGCGAATTCGCGAATCGGGCTGGTGCTGGTAACCCCCGCGCTGCTGGCCCGCCTCCCCAAAGAGAGCGTCGCCGACAAAGAGCTGTCGGCCCTCCTGGCAGGTAACCAGCTCGTCCCCATCGTGCACAACACGACGTATGAAGCTCTCCGAAATGTCAGCCCCTTGCTCGCCTCCCGAAGCGGCTTGGACACTGCAGAAGATTCAATGGCGGTGGTCGCGGCAAAAATCGCCGAGCTGGTCACCCTCTAGCTCCATTGCCCACACAGATTCACCATTCAAATGCGGCTGTTCGGAAAAATGCGCTCCAACCCTTCGGTCAACCGGACCTGCCTCCGGCAGGCCGGTTACCTCCAACGTTGAACGTCTGCTTCCACGCCCAGCACAGACCAAACTACGAAATAGTGTGACTTCCGCTTAGGCCGATCAGCAGAAGTACGCGCTGGTTTCACGACCGACCGCTTGCTGTCCTACACCGGCCACCCAGTAACGCAGGGGTGACCCGTACTTTCACTGTTTGTCAGGTCAAGTCTGAGCCTTTACTCTCAAAAACTTTTTTGGTGATTTCCGCTAGGACGCACGCTGGTGGGCGCTCTTTGTCCAGCCATTTTTAGCCCTTAACCAGTAAGCCGTTTCCCTTAAGCCCCCGTATTCCTTTGTGTTCGCGTCTATTCAAGCGAACAAGCCCTTTCGGGTAAGTCCCTTGTCCCTTATTGGGTTTTCTTTTTTTGGGCAACCGATCATTTTATCCATTTCTGATTTTGTTTTCAGCAATCAATCAAAAAAACATTCTTTTGATTTCCGCTGGAAGCGGGATGAGCGCATCCATAGCATTCGCCCCATGGTTTCCCTCTCCTCCCCTTGGGTTGTCCTCTTGACAGCCCTTTTTTATACCCAAGCCCACGCCTTCTGTTTTGATGAGGCGGGGGCGATGTACGGGGTCTCACCACTATTGCTGAAGGCGGTGGCACAAGTTGAGTCGAATATGAGACCGCATGCGGTTAACAGCACTCACACAGCGAGTACGCAGTCTCAGGACATTGGGCTGATGCAGATCAATACCCGGTGGCTGCGGAGGAACCCAATCAAGTCACTCGGATACACCGAGGCACACCTCTACGATGCCTGTACCAGCGTCAAGCTGGGTGCCTGGGTGCTGGCGAACAACTTCACTCGATATGGCACTTCGTGGGAAGCGGTCGGTGCCTACAACGCGGCATGCACGCGACTAAACGGCGATGCGTGCCGCCGCGCACGAAATGGCTATGCCTGGAAAGTCTACCGGGCAATGAGGAAATCCTCATGAAACGCATGTTCACATTGCTTGCCCTGGTCTGGGCAGGTTCGTTGATGGGTGCCGACTGGCAAGTGATGCAGTCCGATTCCATTAGCGCTTATGTCATGTGTCATCAAGGAGATTGCCCTGTAAGAACGGCGAAGGTGCTTGACCTGCCTGTAGCCGTTCCCATGCCCGCGAGGGTACCGGAAAGCGCTGCTAAGCCGGTCACCGTGCATTCCTCTACTTCAGTTCGTTTTGCGTTGGCTTCGGCCCGGCTCAGTCAGACCGAGAAAGCCAAGCTCAAGGCATTCCTAGAACGACATCGTGGCGCTAGACGTTTTCTGATTCTTGGCAGCACGGATCAGATAGGCAAGAAGCGATTTAACGAAACCCTGGCGTACAAGCGCGGGATGGCGGTCGCGGTTTATATGCGCGCCAATGGAATCCCGAAACGGAATATCAAAGTCGATTCGCGATGCTGCATCGAGCATCCGCCCAGCACGAACCCTGGCGCAAGACGTGCGGTGATTAGCATTAACGAATAGGGATTTGGAATGACAAAAAACACTACCGAACCGGGATACAAGGCAGTCCTCGTGCGCGAGG
>VFQO010001500.1_pt1 | contig 17629 bp, 17 predicted proteins | sample 3512331 | NCBI WGS metagenome assembly VFQO01 (sample SAMN10412371, study PRJNA504923) | tailings metagenome | isolation source: Replicate 3 from Balatoc abandoned mine | place: Philippines: Itogon, Benguet | collected 2017-08-28
ACCGCGGCAGCCGTCAGATAAAGCCGTCGCGTTCCACACGAAACGGCATAGAGCCAAGAAACCTGACGCGGCCCGCCTCTGTGCGCGGACCGGCGATGGCCTTGAGGTAGGCTGCTGCACATCGGGCCCGCAGCCCGCATTGCAACGCGTCTGACCATGCCCAAGCCCGATCACCACGCCCCGCCTGCCATGCCCGCACGGCGCCAGATCCTGCGTTCGTTGATGGCCGGCCTGGCCGCTTCGGCGGCAGCACCGGCCTGGGCGCTGTATTCGTCGCTGACACCGCAAGGTGTGCCCTTCGTCACCGGGGGGATCTCGCTCGGCGAACTGAGCGAACTGCGCACACGGCGCAAGGACTTCAGCCTCTGGATCGTGACCGCGGCAAAGTCAGGCGCCCACCTGGCCGACGCGCGCGTCGTCATCCGCGACAGCGAAGGCGAGACAGCCTTCAACCGCCGGCTCGATGGCCCCTGGCTGTTCATCGACCTGCCGCTGGGCAGCTACGAGATCGAGGTCACGTTCCGCGGGGAAACGCAGCAGCGCAAGTCCACCATCCACGCCGGCGACCGGCACCAGCTGATCTTCCGCTTCGACACCGGCGACCAGGTCAGCCCCGACAACCCGGCGCCCGGCAGCGCGACGCGCATCGACGACGAGAAGGACAAGCCGTAGCGGCGTCAGGCCTGTCCACCCTGCCCGGCATCGCGCGCCAGCGCGCGGTCGCGGATGCTGTCGAAGTCGGCCGGCGGTGCGTGGCGCTGCCAGCGCGGGCCGGCGCGGCGCACGGCGCTGGGCAGGGCGTGGCCCAGCAGGGCCTGCAAGGTGTCGGCGGCCGGCGCCAGCGACTCCACGCACAGGCCGCACGCGTGGCCCAGGCACTGCAGCAGGTGCACCACGTCTTCTGTGGCGGCATTGCCGCTTGCGCCGGGCGCGTAGGGGCAGCCGCCGATGCCGCCGAGCGACGCGTCGAAGCGCGTGATGCCCGCCTGCAGTGCCGCGAACACATTGGCGCCGGCCAGGCCGCGCGTGTCGTGGAAGTGCGCGGTGAAGGCCGTGCCCGGCTGCCGCGCCAGCGCCGCGCTGCACAGCGCCAGCACCTGACCGGGGTCGGCCATGCCGGTGGTGTCGCACAGCGTCACGCCCTGCACGCCGAGGTCGATGAAACGGTCGATCCAGCCCATCACCTCGGCCGTCGGCACATCGCCCTGCATCGGGCAGCCGAAAGTGCACGACAGCGACACGTTCACCGCCACCCCGGCCTGCTGCGCCATGCGCGTCACGTCGGCCAGCGTGCGAAAGCTCTGCGCCTGCGTCATACGCAGGTTGGCGAGGTTGTGGGTGGCGCTGGCCGACATGACGAGGTTGAACTCGTCGGCGCGGCCGTCGATGGCGCGTTCGGCGCCGCGCGCATTGGGCACCAGCGCGGTGTAGACGACGCCGGGCGCGCGCCGGATGCGCCGCATCACCTCTTCCGCGTCGCGCAGCGCCGGGATGGCCGCAGGCGAGACGAAGGACGTGACCTCGATCTTCGCGTAGCCCAGGCCCGAGAGCTGGTCGATCCAGGCCACCTTGTCGTCGGTGGGCACGAACACGGCCTCCATCTGCAGGCCGTCGCGCGGGGCGACCTCGTGCACGGCGATGCGGGTGGGCGTCATGGGGTGTCCTCGTCCGGGTGCTCGTCGTTCGCCGCTGCCGGCCAGCCCTGCCCACCGGCCACGGCCTGCAGCACGCCGGTCGTGTGCTGGCCCAGGCGCGGCGCGGGCGTGCGCAGCCGCCCCGGCGTGGCGGCCAGCTTGGGCACGATGCCCGGCACGCGCAGCGGACGGCCGTCGACGTCGTGGGTCTGCACGAGCATGTCGCGCGCCTGGTACTGCGGGTCGGCGGCAATGTCGGCCACGGTGTAGATGCGACCCACGGGCACGGCAGCGGCCTCGAGTGCCGCGATCACGTCAACGATGGGCCGCTGCCGTGTCCAGGCCTCGATGGCAGCGTCGATCTCGGCCACGCGCGCCACGCGGCCGTCGTTGCGCGCGAGGCCGGGGTCGCTGCCCAGGTCGTCGCGGCCGATGGCCTGCATCAGCCGTCGGAAGATGCTGTCGCCGTTGCCGGCCACCAGCACGTAGGCGCCGTCGCCACACGCATAGGCGTTGCTGGGGGCGATGCCGGGCAGCGCGCTGCCGGCTGCGCCGCGCACGGCACCGAAGGCGTCGTACTCGGGCAGCAGGCTTTCCATCACGTTGAACACGCTCTCGTACAGCGCGACGTCGATCATCTGCCCTGCCCCACCGTTCACCTCGCGGTGGCGCAGTGCGGTGAGCACGCCGATCACGCCGTGCAGCGCTGCCAGGGTGTCGCCGATGCTCACGCCCACGCGCACCGGCACGCGCCCCGGCTCGGCCGTCAGGTGGCGCAGCCCGCCCATCGCTTCCCCCAGCACGCCGAAGCCGGGCTTGGCAGCGTAGGGGCCGGTCTGCCCGAAGCCGCTGATGCGCAGCATGATCAGCCGCGGGTTCAGCGCGTGCAGCGCCTCCCAGCCCAGGCCCCAGCCTTCCAGCGTGCCGGGCTTGAAGTTCTCGATCAGCACGTCGGCCTCTGCTGCCAAAGCGCGCACGGCCGCCTGCCCGTCGGCGCTGCGCAGGTCCAGCGCCACGCTGCGCTTGTTGCGGCTCTGCACTTCCCACCACACCGAGGTGCCCTCGCGCAGCAGCCGCCACGTGCGCAGCGGGTCGCCGCCGTCCACCGGCTCGATCTTGATGACGTCGGCGCCGAAGTCGGCCAGCGTCTTGCCGGCGAACGGGCCGGCGATCAGCTGGCCCAGTTCCAGCACCTTCAGTCCTTGCAGTGCGTCCATCGTCGCGCCCTCCCCGACTGGCGTGCTGGCGCGTCAGTCGGCGCGGATGCTCTTGGCCTGGATGACGCCGGCCCAGTACGCGGTCTCCTTCTGCACCAGCGCGCCCAGCGCTGCCGGCGGCAGGTAGCGGATCTCGATGCCGGTGCGGTCGGCCACGGCCTTGGCTTCGGGGGTGGCCAGCGCCGCCTTCACCTTCTCGGTGAGCTGCTGCACCACGGCCGGCGGCGTGCCGGCCGGCGCGAACAGGCCCACCCAGGCCTCGACCTCGAAGCCGGCCAGGCCCGCCTCGGCGGTGGTCGGCACGTTGGGCAGGCCGGGGTGGCGCGTCTTGCCGGTGACGGCAAAGGCCTTCAGCTTGCCCGCCTGCACATGCTGCATCACCGAGGGCGGCGTCGTCATGAACACCTGCACCTGTCCGCCCAGCACGTCCTGGATCGCCGGGCCCGAGCCCTTGTACGGCACGTGCAGCATCTCGGTGCCGGTGTTGGCCTGGAACAGTTCGGTGCCCACGTGCGACAGCGAGCCGTTGCCCTGCGAGGCGTAGTTCAGCTTGCCCGGGTTGGCCTTCAGGTAGGCCACGAAGTCCTTCAGCGTGCTGGGCGGCACGCTCGGGTGGGCCGCGATCACGTTGGTGGCGGCCGTGAGCAGCGCCACCGGCACGAAGTCCTTCTGCGCCCAGGGCATCTTGCTGAACAGCGACGGGTTGCCCACGTGGTAGGCCGAGTAGCTGATCAGCAGCGTGTAGCCGTCCTTGGGGGCGCCGGCCACCTGCTGGTAGGCGATGTTGCCGCTGGCCCCGCCCTTGTTCTCGATCACCACCGGCTGCCCCATCAGCTTGGCCAGCGGGTCGCCGAGCAGGCGCGCCGAGGTGTCGACCACGCCGCCGGGCGGGTTCGGCACGACCAGGGTGACGGGCTTGCTCGGGAAGGTGTCGGCCATCGCCTGCGTGGCCAGCAGGGCGGCGGCGGCGATCAGGGCACGGCGGGTACGGCGCATCGGGGCTCTCCGGAGGGTGGTGGTGCAGTGGCCGGCATCGTCGTGGCCCGCACCACGCTTGGGTTCGCATTGCGTTGACACATCCTCAACCGTTGGTTGAGGATCGGCGGCCCATGACCATCAACCTCCAGCGTTTCGACCTCACCACGCTGCGCCTGCTGGTGGCCGCCGTGCACCTCGGCAGCCTGACCGCCGGCGCCGAGCGCCTGGGCCTGTCGCTGGCAGCAGCCAGCAAGCGCATCGCAGAGCTGGAAGCGCATGTCGGCACGCCCCTGCTGGCGCGCAGCAAGCGGGGCGTCACGCCCACGGCCGCCGGCCAGGTGCTGCTGCCGCACGCGGTGGAGATGGTGGCGCGGCTCGAACAGCTGGCCCTGGCGATGGACGGCCTGGACGCCGGCACGGCCGGCCACCTGCGGCTGTGGGCCAACACCTCGGCCTTCGGCGGCTTCCTGCCGGCGCTGCTGGCGCGCTTCGCACGGGCGCATCCGGCCGTGGTGCTGGATCTCGAAGACGCGATCAGCGACGAGGTCGTGCGCGCGGTGGCCCGCGGCGCCGCCGAGCTGGGCGTGATCGGCGAGAACACGCCGGCCGAGGGCCTGCACACGCAGGTCTGCAACGTCGACGAACTGGTGCTGCTGCTGCCGCCCGGCCACGCGCTGGTGCCGGCTGGCGCGGGGCCGCACGTGTCGCCCGTGCCGCTGTCCACGGTGCTCGAACACGACCTGGTGGCCTTCGCGCGGCCGACCTCGCTGACGCGGCAGCTGGCGGCCAGCGCCGAGCGGCTGCAGCGGCCGCTGCGCATCCGCGCCCAGGTGCGCAGCTTCGACGCCATGGGGCGCATGGTCGCGCAGGGGCTGGGCCTGGCGGTGCTGCCGCGCGCGGGCGCCGAGCCCTACGCCCGTGCGCTGGGCCTGGTGATGGCGTCGCTGTCGGGCCTGCGCACGCGGCGCTGCCTGCTGTGGGCCATGCGCGACCCCGATCGCCTGTCGCCCGCGGCGCAGGCCCTGGTGCAGATGGTCGGCCCGCCTGGCTGAGCCGGTGCTTGCCGCAGAATGTCGCATGAACGCCGCCTACACCCCTGCCGCTGACGCCAGCTTCCACGCCAGCGCCCTGACACGCGGCCCGTGGCACCCCGACCACCAGCACGCCGGCCCGCCGTCGGCCCTGGTCTGCCGCGCCTTCGAGCAGGCCGGTGCGGCGCACGGGCTCACGCACCTGGGCCGCTTCACCGGCAACCTGCTGCGGCCGGTGCCGATCGGCGAGATGACGGTGCAGGTCGCAGAAGACTACGTGGGGCGCAATGCCGGCCACTTCTCGGCCCGCCTGGTCGCCGGCGGCAAGGAAGTGGCGCGCTTCACGGCGCTGATGCAGCGCGAAGACACGGTGCCGGTGCCCGAAGGCACGCCCGGCCATCCGCTGCCGATGGCGCCGCGCCCGCCCGCCGACAGCACGCCGGTGGTGATGCCCTTCGCCGGCCGGCTGCCCGGCTACGGCGACCTGGTGGAGAACCGCGTGGCCGAGGGCCGCTTCTTCCAGGGTCCGTGCAGCGTGTGGTTCCGCCTGCGCCACCCGCTGGTCGAAGGCGAGGAGCCCAGCCCCTACCAGCGCACCGCGGTGGCCGCCGACTCCGGCAACGGCATCAGCGCGGCGCTGGACTTCGCGCGCTACAGCTTCGTCAACTGCGACCTCACGATCCACCTGCTGCGCCGGCCCGTGGGCGCGTGGATCTGCCTGCAGGCCCGCACGGCCCTGGCCGGCAACGGCTGCGGCCTGGCCGAGTCGGCGCTGTTCGATGAAAGCGGGCTGATCGGCCGCGCCACGCAGAGCCTGGCGGTGCGGCCGCGCTGAGGGCGCTATCGGCCGCATTGGGGCATTCAAATGGCCCCATTCGGGAGGCAGGCGTAAGGTCCGGCTCTGCCAACGTCCTGCTGAAGGAGACCCCCATGACGACCGAACCGAAGTGCCCGTTCGCGGGCCGCGCCCCGAGCAACGCCACCGCAGGTGGCCGCAGCAACCGCGACTGGTGGCCCGAGCAGCTGAACCTGTCCATCCTGCACCAGCATTCTGCGAAGTCCGACCCGATGGGGGCGGGCTTCGACTACGCGAAGGAATTCAAGAGCCTCGACCTCGACGCCGTGGTGCGGGACCTCACTGCACTGATGACCGACTCGCAAGACTGGTGGCCGGCCGACTGGGGCCACTACGGCGGCCTGATGATCCGCATGGCCTGGCACAGCGCGGGCACCTACCGCATCGCAGACGGACGCGGCGGCGGCGGCCGCGGCAACCAGCGTTTCGCGCCGCTGAACAGCTGGCCCGACAACGGCAACCTCGACAAGGCGCGCCGGCTGCTGTGGCCGATCAAGCAGAAGTACGGCCGCAAGCTCTCGTGGGCCGACCTGATGATCCTGGCCGGCAACGTGGCCCTGGAATCGATGGGCTTCAAGACCTTTGGCTTCGCCGGCGGCCGGCCCGACATCTGGGAACCCGAGGAAGACATCAATTGGGGCACCGAGATGAAGTGGCTGGCCTCCAGCAAGGAAGCCAACAGCCGCTACTCGGGCGACCGCGAACTGGCCAACCCGCTGGGCGCGGTGCAGATGGGCCTGATCTACGTCAACCCCGAGGGTCCGGACGGCAACCCCGACCCGGTGGCCTCGGGCCGCGACGTGCGCGAGACCTTCGCGCGCATGGCCATGAACGACGAAGAGACCGTGGCCCTGGTGGCCGGCGGCCACACCTTCGGCAAGGCCCACGGCGCCGGCGACCCGAAGCTGGTGGGCCCCGAGCCCGAAGGCGCCTCGATCGAGGAGCAAGGCCTGGGCTGGAAGAACGCGCTCGGCAGCGGCAAGGGCGTGCACACCACCACCAGCGGCATCGAAGGCGCGTGGAAGCCCAACCCGACGACCTGGGACAACGGCTACTTCGACATGCTGTTCGGCTACGAGTGGGAACTCACCAAGAGCCCGGCCGGCGCCCACCAGTGGACGCCGAAGAACTGCAAGCCCGAGCACATGATTCCCGACGCGCACGACCCGTCGAAGAAGCACCCGCCGATGATGACCACGGCCGACCTGTCGCTGCGCTTCGACCCGGCCTACGAGAAGATCTCGCGCCGCTTCCACGCCGACCCGGCAGCGTTTGCTGACGCCTTCGCACGCGCCTGGTTCAAGCTGACGCACCGCGACATGGGCCCGCGCGCACGCTACCTCGGCAAGCTGGTGCCGCAGGAAGTGCTGGTCTGGCAAGACCCCGTGCCGGCGGTGGACCACCCGCTGGCGAACGCGCAGGACATCGCGGCGCTGAAGCAGCAGGTGCTGGCCTCGGGCCTGTCGATCGGGCAACTGGTGCGCACGGCCTGGGCCGCGGCCTCCACCTTCCGCGGCAGCGACAAGCGCGGCGGTGCCAACGGCGCGCGCATCCGCCTGGCACCGCAGAAAGACTGGGCTGCGAACGACCCCGCCGACCTGGCGCGCGTGCTGGGGCAGCTGGAAGGCATCCAGAAGGCCTTCAACGCCACGGCCCCGGGCGGCCGCAAGATCTCGCTGGCCGACCTGATCGTGCTGGCGGGCTCCGCGGCCATCGAGGCCGCCGCGCGGCAGGCCGGGCAGGACGTGGTCGTGCCCTTCACGCCGGGCCGCACCGACGCGTCGCAGGACCAGACGGACGTGGAGTCGTTTGCCGTGCTCGAACCGCAGGCCGACGGCTTCCGCAACTTCGCCAAGCCTGGCGTCGCGGCGGTGACGGCCGAGCTGCTCATCGACAAGGCGCAGCTGCTCACGCTGACGGCGCCGGAGATGACCGTGCTGGTCGGTGGCCTGCGTGTGCTGGGCGCCAACGCCGGTGGCACGCAGCACGGCGTGTTCACCAAGCGGCCGGGCACGCTCACGAACGACTTCTTCGTGCACCTGCTCGACATGGGTACGGCCTGGCAGAAATCGGCGACCGCAGGCGTGCTGGAAGGGCGCGACCGCCAGACCGGCGCGCTGCAGTGGACCGGCACCACGGTCGACCTGGTGTTCGGCTCGAACTCGCAGCTGCGTGCGCTGGCCGAGGTCTACGGCAGCGCCGACGCGAACGCGAAGTTCGTGCAGGACTTCGTGGCCGCCTGGACCAAGGTGATGCACCTGGACCGCTTCGACCTGGCCTGACCGCCCGCGTCGCCGCGGACCGCGATATCGCGGTCCGCGGGCCGACCGATCGAGACGACCGTGCCTGCCGGGTGCAGCGCCGTGGCCGTGGCGCGTCGGCGCACTCGGGGAAGGACGCGACCGCACCTGCAGCGGGCGCCCTACGCTTCCTTGGCCTGCATCGCGGCTTCGTGCATCAAGCTGGCAGCCCTTGCGTAGACATCAGCGGGTATGCGTTCCGAACATTCCTTGAAGTTGATGCCGCCTGGTTCTTGCACCACTCCAGGCGCTGCGCCTGTTTCGCTCAGGATGCCCTGCCCGACTTCGGAACCCGACAGGAATTCGTGGAAGGTATGTCCGCCAACAAAGTGGAGTTGTGCGGCCGCCAGCAGCGCATAGAAATCCTGCTTGTCTTCTCTGGCTCTGGGCAACATCTCCAGACTGTCCGCGACCACTGACAGCATGCCGAGCCCGGAGATCGAGTTCACGAACGGCATCTTGCGCGCCGTGGGCTCCTTCAACCACGCAGGCAAGGTCTCCTCATGCGCGCCAGGCTGTTGTGGGACATCGTGACTGGGCACATGCGTGGTTTGCGCCCGCGTTGCCGGCTGCGACAGGCGGTGGATGTCCAGCAGTGGCGCTCGCTCGCTGTTGATGATGCCCTTGAAGCTGGTCTGTCCGCGAGCGGTGACGTCCTCGACCGATCGACGCCCCCGCCCTTCGAAGAAGGGATGGTCACCGTCATACGCAGCCCTGACCTCGCGCACGATCGCATTCTGTCGAGGATCGAGGCGATCATCCTGCGTCGGCGCGAGCCAGGCGACTGCCTGAAGCAAGCCGGCCACGCGCAGAGCCGAAACCGCCAGATCACTGCTCTTCTCTTGCTGCGCCTGCGCCAGACCATTCGCAAACTGCGCACTCTGGTCATTGTCGGAATAGACCTTCAGCCTGGGCGACGCTTCGTACAGACTCTCCAGCATCGCATGCGTGTTGTCGCTGCGCTCTTGCCAGTCAGGGGAACCATACGGCGACCCGCCGATGGCCGTATCCACGTCGTTCAAGGCTTCGTTGACCCACTGTCTGAGAGCCTGCTCGGTCTGCTGCATCTTTTCGGTATGCGCGGCGGTGTAGTGTTCATGTTCCAGCATCACGGACGCGACGTTGGTCTCCAGGACCCGTCTGTAGGCGTCCCGCGTCAGCATTCTTTCTTGACGGAAGTCACCAGCACTGCCATCACGCAATGGCTGATTGCCAACGATCGTGGAACTGGCAAAGAACGAGGGGGCTTCACCCATGGCGGGATTGAGCATCAGCGCCTTCACATGGTCACCGTCGACATGCCCAGGTGTTGTCATCTGTTCCCGACGCCTGATGAGCCCTCGCACGCCGTCCTGAATCGTTCTTGCGGCCTGATCTTCCAGCGTGGAAGGCTCGGCCGTTGGCTCCGAAGGCACTGCCGAGGCTTCAGCCGCACGCGCTTCGCGAGGCGGCTGGCCTCGAGGCGTGGCCGCTCCACGGAGCCCGATCGTCGGTGGATCTGACCGCTCACCCGGCATGTGCAGCGTCGACCGGGGAACGCCCTGCCGCGGCGCCATCGGGGTGGCACGAGGAAGTGGCCCTGGGGATCCAGCCGCCCCTTCACTTTCACCGCCCGGACTTCGGGACGACGACCGCATCCAGGCAGGCAGGGCCTCGCTGGAGCCCACGCGGGCCTGTGGACGAGCCGCAACTTGCTCCGCGCCTTGGGGCTGTCCGGGTGTGTCCGGTCGGGCCGCGGGCGGCAACCGGCTGGCAGGTCCAGGCAGTCCGGTGTTGGTCTTTGTCATGGGCTCTCCAGCACAGTCAGTCTCGCGGGTTCGCCATCGTCCCGCGCGGCGTCGGCGGAGCGCAGCCATGATCCAACCGATCGTCCATGGCTGAAGACCGGAGATTCGCGCCGGAAACCTCCACGCCCGCTCTGTTCAATCTAGATCGACGCCCCTTCCGGTGGCACCTGGACGCGAAGAGCAGCCGTCGTGGGCGAAGCCGCTTCGCGTTCAGGGCCCTTCTTCGAGTGCCCAGGCGCAGCCCAACACGCCCATGCCTCCGAGCAGCGCCAGCAGGACGGCTGCGTGAGGGCCCGGGTCCGCCGCCAGCCACTCGACTGCGGCCAGTTCCACCAGCGTCGAGGGCGCCAGGCTCAGCCAGGCCAGCACGCTGCCCGCAAGGGCCGCTGCCGTCAGCGGCCAGGCTCTGCGCCGCGGGCGCGGCGGCAAAGCCTGCATCACACGCGCGGTGAAGCCATCGTCCGCAACCTCGGCTTCGAACGCGCGGCGCAGCCGCTCGTCGAACTCGTGCAAATGGGGTTCGTTCATCGCTCGCTCCCTGTCGTGGGGTCGGGTGCCCAGTCCTGCATCAGCGCGCGCAGCCGTGCCTTGCCCCGCAGCACATGCGTCTTGACGGTGCCCAGCGGCAGGCCCATCACGTCGGCGGCCTCCTGGTGGCTCAGGCCCATCTGCACGCAATAGAGCAGCGCCGTGCGCTGCGGGGCGGGCAGTTGCTGCAAGGCGGCACCGAGATCCAGGCGCAGGGCCAGGTCGTGCGGTCCGGCCTCGTCGGCCGGCCCGCTGTCCGGGTCCGTCGCCACGCCATCCGCCTGCCGGCCGTGGTCGCGCAGGAACTGCATGAAGCAGTTGTGCGCAATGCGGTAGAGCCAGGTGGCGAAGCGCGCGTCACCGCGGAACTGCTCCAGCCTGCGCCACGCGAGCACGAAGGTCTCCTGGGCCAGGTCGTCGGCCAGACCTGTGTCGTGGCCAAGCAGCCGTCGCAGCTGCGCCCGCACGATGCCCTGATGCCGGCGCACCAGCAGTTCGAACGCGTGTGAGTCGGCATCGCGGACGGCCCGCTCGACCAGCGCCGCATCCAGGCGTGCTTGCGCATCGCGCTCATCCATGCCCGCCGCCGCGACGGCTCAGGGTCCAGTGGGTGAGATAGCCCAAGCCCAGGGTGATGGGCAGCAGGCCCAGACCCCAGAGCTCCCCCAGCGGGCGGCCGAGCTGGTACTGCAGGGGCAGGGCCAGCAGGGTGACGCTCAGCCCGCCGCCGCCGGCCAGAAGCACCAACGCACGCCGAAGGTCGCTCTGCTGCGGCGAGGCTTCGCCGGGCAGCGAAGGCGGCAGCGCGACACCGGCTTCGGCGAGCTTCAGCAGGAACTGGTACCGCATCTCGGCGCGGGTGCGCCGGTAGCGCAGCACCAGCGCTGTGATGGCGACCGGGGCCAGCAGCACGACCGCCGGGATGATCAGCATGGGCAGGGTGTCCATCGGGTGTGTGCGTTTGGGGTTGGGGTTGGGGTTGGGGTTGGGGTTGGGGTTGGAGTCGGGTGCGAGGATGGTGCCGTGTCAACGCGTCTCGCCGAGCGACGCTGCCAGCAGGGCGTGCAGCCACTCACGCATCGGTGTCGCTGCCCTGTCCTGGTTGGCTAGAACGATGATCACCAGGCCGTCGTCCGGGTGGTGCATGAACTCGGACGAGATGCCCGGCGCGCCCCCGTCGTGGCCGACCCAGCGCCGGCGTGCTGTCTGGCCGATGCTGAACAGGTAGCCGTAGCCGATGGGCCCGTGCTGCGTGCGGGGCGTCCAGAGCGTCTCGAGCTGGCTGCGTGGGAGCAGGCGCTGATCGCTCAGTGCGCGCGAAAATCGGTGCAGGTCGCGTGCCGAGGCGTAGCCGCCGCCGGCCGCGGAGCCGCGCAGGCCCAGGTCCTGCTGGTTGTCGAGCCAGCGCTGACCGTCGGCCGGGATGTAGCCGACCGCGAAGCCTGCGCCGGCGTCGTCCCGCCGGAAGTGGCCGCTGTGGGTCATCCCCGCTGGCTCGTAGAGGTGGCGGCGAACGTAGTCGTCGTAGGACAGGCCGCTGAGCGCCTCGATGATGAGGCCCAGGATCACCGGGCCGCCGTTGCTGTACTCGACGCCCTGGCCCGGCTTGAACCGCAGCGGCTGGTCGACGAAGGTGTCCAGGAACTGCTGCTGGGTGGCGATGCGGTGCCTGGCCGCGGCGTACGCAGCGTTCCAGTACGAGCCCACGCCCGAGGTGTGCGTGAGCAGCTGATGGATCGTCACCTGGTCGCGGACGGCGGGATTCGGGAAGTCGGGAAGGTGCTTCCCCACGGTGTCCTGCCAGTCCAGCTTGCCGGCCGCCTGCAACTGGGCGATGGCGATCGCGGTGAACATCTTGTTGATCGAGCCCAGGTTGATGGGCGTGTCGAGCGTGTTCGGGCGCCCCGAAGCGCGGTCGGCCATGCCGACCGCCTGCGCATGGATGAGCGCATCACCGCGCGCCACCAGCACCGCCCCCGAGAACCGTCCGGCCTGATGCTCCGCGCGGACGTGGGCATCGATCGCCGCCGGCAGCGCCGCCATCGGGACCGCCGCTACCTGCCGGGGGAGCGGCCTGACGGCAAAGCGGTCGATCCGCGGTGCCTGCGACCCGGCGGCCTGCAGCGTCAACGTCAAAGCCACCCGGGCCCCGTCCGCCAGCGTGTAGTGCCACTCGCCGGCCTGCTGCTGGCACTGCACCACCGCCGCGGGTGGCAGCGACGCCATGCCGGGTCCGAGCATCTCGGACAGCATCGTGAAGGTCTCGGCCAGGCTGGCTTCGCCTTGGCGTTGCACGATGCCGGCGCTGAAGTGGCGCCTGAGCAGGTCCGCTCGTTCACCGGGCGGGGCGACCACGGTCTGCCAGAACTGCCGGGCGTGCGGCGCCAGAGCGCACGGTGTCGCCGTGCTGCCGGCCGGACTGGCACCGGACAGCGGGGCTGCAGGGGGTGCGCCAGCCGCGGTGGCACTGGCCAGGCCGAGCGCCACGGCCCAGATCCAGGCCCTGCCCGCGGGCCGGATGTCATGGAGATTCAAGATGTCGCGCTCCTGTGGGCACCGCAAGATGGCGGTGTTTCGCAGGCTTGGATGCGCATGGGGTGCGCTTTGGATTCAAGCGGGCGCGCGAACCCGGCCCGATTCCGCCACGACGGCGTGGTCCACGCTGTCGCTGCCTGTGTCCGCAGCTCGTCTTGGCGCAGGTGCGCAAGCTTCGGATGACCTCAAGCTTGCCTGGTGCAGACGCGTCCGGCGGGTCGTCGTGCGGGTCCACCGGCCTGTGCATCGGCCTGTGTGGCAACCGACGGCTCATCTGCCGCTGAAAGCAAAAAGCCTAGGTGGGTCAACAACCTAGGCTTGGGTGGGGTGGCTGATGGGACCCAAAGTGGCGAACTAAGTTCTTGATCTGTATGAGAGTTTCTGCGTTCGGGAACTTGACCGTTCCCCCGCCTGTTCCCCCACACTGCACACGCAGTAAACAGACCTCGAACCAGTGACATTGTGGGCCGGTCCACCGCGTCTCGCAACGGATCACTGAGTCTCCGAAGACCGCTGCTTGCCTCGCGACATCGCTGTTCACCTTACGTGGCATGACGACGATGACGTCGGGCCGTCTTGCCATCTGCAGAGCCTGAGAACGTATTGCCGGCCCTTCATTTCAAGGGTGCGGCAACCTCATCATCAAGGTCATCGGATGCAGCGTTGACGCTTGGAAGCCGTAGTGCAGATAGAACTGCTTGGCGGGCTCCGACAACGCATGCACCAGCAGCGCACGGATGCCAGCGTCGGCCGATACGCCGATGGCCCGCTTCACCGCGTCCTGCAGCAACGAAGCACCCAGCTTCATGCCCTGCGCCTGCCGATCCACCGCGAGGCGACCCAGAACCAGGACCGGGACAGGGTCGGGCATGTTCCTCCGGACCGCGCTTGTTGCCGTCTCATGCGCCACAGCCCCAGCTGCCAGGGCGTAGTAGCCCATCACGCGGCCCGATGCGTCGGCGACGACAAAGGTGCGGCTGGCACCGCTCGACTGGTTGCCAAGCGCTCGTTTGCGCAGCCATTCATCGAGCACCGGCTCGCCGCAGTCGAACGCATCGATGCGGTGACCGATGCTCAGCGGTTCAGGCGCCGCCAGCTGCACGATGCCCCGCTTGTGCTCGGCCCAAAGCTAAGCCTTGCGTGCGGCACGCTCGGCCCACGGTGGCTTCACTGCCATCAGTCGCTCCAGCCCCGCATTGGCTGCGGGTGGCGCATCCAGCAGTCGGACGAAGTCCTTGAAGCGCCGTTCGTCGAGTCGAAAGTACACCTGATCAAGCAGAACCGACTGGGCACGATCGCAGGCCGCCTCCAGCATGAAGTCGGACCGGTTCTTGCCCAGCATCGAAGCCGCCTGGTCGATCAGGTCGCGCTGTTCGGGCTTGGCTCGAAGGTTGATCGCGGCGTCGCGCATGTGAAGTTCCTGAAGGGTCGTCTGTGTAGACAAAGAATACACGAATTCTGACCAATTGTGTAGCTGTTGTCAACACGCACAAGAGAGCGTGCATCGCCGCGGATTCCTCTACGTCCAGAGACTGTGTCGGTGGACGGCCAGTGACCTGGCGAGCTTCGCGACGTTGCGCCACACAGCCTTGGGGGCCACGCCCTCGTTCGCGGCGGCTTCCTCCACGGCCATCACAACCAAGGGCACCGGAGCCTCGTCCAGCAGGTGCGTCAGGTGGGCCGCGTAGCCCTTCGGTACGCTGCCGCTGACCAGCGCGTGACCGAGCGTGTCGGGCGGCACCTCATGGACGTAGCTCACGCTGGCGTTCTTCGCCGCCATCCACAGGCCCCGCTTCCGAGCACGCGCTGCCTGGCTGGGCGGATCGAGGTCCAACCCCAGCACGGCCAGCACCTGGGCCACCCGGTTGAAACCCAGATCGCTTAGAGCGCCCGCTTCCAGGCCGACCAGCGTCTGCCGCGAAAGCCCGCTCAGTTGCGCAAGCCGGGACTGCGTCAGTCCCAGCGCCTCGCGCCGCTCGCGGATGATGGTGCCCAGGTTGGAGAGGTCCACAGCTTGGTCCGAAGAATTGTCGAATATTTTGGACATTATAGCGCCTCCGGACCACATCCGCCAAGCGCTCGCCAGCGGCGCTACAAGCCGCTCGCTGCCCACAGCCGTGACAGACGTGCTCGCTGTCGGGCCACCGCGGGCGGTCGAGGCCATCGATCAATCGACGGTGTCTCGCTGCAACGGCTTCGACTTGCTCCCGCGACATCAAGCGCACCACTCGTGCGGCCGGCGGCGCTGAGTGCCGGCCAGGGAAGAGGACGAACGCCTCGTCAGACACTCGAACACGGAGTTCGTCCTCAACGGCCACCCGCTGCGCCGAGAGCTGGATGACATCCGACGTCCTCACCGCTGGGGCCGACCGCGTCTTCAGTTCGACCAGCACGACCACACCGGTCGGCAGCCGATAGGCCCTGTCCACCCTCGCCACGATGGGCCAGCGGGACTTCGACCTGAACTGCGACTCCACGCAGAACAGTTCGGCGTCCCGCAGCCCGGCCGGTCGGTCCCGCCGCTCCGCGACGCGTGCGCGGTGCCGCCGGACCAGGTGCCACGTGACCGCCAAGGCAACAGCCAGGAGCAGCACCCACGGCCACATCAGCTCGAACCTCATGGTCGACGCCTCGCCGACCATCGCCGCCAGACATGCGCCACGAAACCCAGGGTGCCCCTGGTCATCCACAGCAACGGCGGGCAGCGCTGGAGCACTCTGCAAAGTCGCGGACCGGCGGCATAGTAGGCTGCCACCAGGCGTCGCCCCCACGGCCGTGGCCTCAGGACCGTGTCCCTGAAGTCACGCAGCGCATGGGTCTGCCATGCGTCTCCGAAGACCATCGTGGCGATGAAGCACCTCTCGCCCGGTCGTAGAGTCGACCCCTCGCCTGGCGCTGTGGCGCGCCGACCCTGCAGTTCGAAGCGCAGATGGGCAGCAATGCCCTTCCGGCGCGCCTCTTCCTGTGGAGTGCTTCGACGCGGGCCGTGCAGGGATTCGAGAACCACCAGGCGTTCGCACCGGCCCATCTGCGCCAGCTCGGAGGCCCCTACCGACCTACCCTGGCGGCACCTCGCACGACTCCTCATGGTCCATCCCGGCCGTCGATCGCGGGCTCGAAGAGTCCGTTCGTGACTTCCGCCCCGTCGCCGTCGAAACCGATCGACCCGGACACATCGCTCGATGCCTGCCCAGGGAGCTTCAGAATGCCCTGCTGGACCAGCAGTCCCTCATAGGCCAGCGTGCGCAGCCTGCCGACGCGCTTCACGCCCTTGTGGAACCGTGCGAGTTCGTCATAGAGACGAGGCAGTTCCGCCCTCTCGAGCTGGAACACGAGCCGGATGCGTGGCGGCTCCGAGGTCTTGGTGGGGCCGGTCATGCGGCATCTCCTGCGGCGCGCTCGGCCGCGGTCGACCTGTCGCGATCGGCCGCCAGCACGGTTCGCGCGTAGGTCATCCCGGCTAACTGGAACCCCCTCACGTTGGCGAACACAGGCTCCTTGATCTCGAGGATCCGGTGGCGCGGAAACGCCGACTTCACGGCCTTCCGGAACAGGAAGGCGCCTCCGCCCACGAGGATGATGTTCTGCAGGCTGTGCGGCGACTCGATCCACTCCTTCATGCTCGACACGGCCTGCTCCGTCACGCTCTCGGCCAGCGGCAGCAGCCGCTTGAGGTCGTAGGGCTTCTGGAAGATCACCGGGGCCTTGCCGGTCCGCAGCGCCATGTCGATGGCGTCCAGATCGCGGAAGGGCGTGCCGATGTCCTTGGTGATCTCGGCGGCTAGCAGCTTCAGCACGTCGGCGACACCCCGATTCACGGAGTGGCTCTGCTTCTGCACCAGTCGCATGCCCTGGGCGACGAGCCAGTCGAAGGTTCTCGCACCCGGATCGATGATCAGGCTGCGCTCCTTGGCGATCTCGGCGAGCTTGCCGTGAGCGTGCGCGTAGAAGGCCAGCGCGCCTTGCGGCTGGGCAACGGCCAGCGTGCGCACCACACTGACCTTCCTGCCGCCGCCGACATCGTGCTCGCCCGTCATGACCCGCTCCAGGGCTACCTTCTTCACCGCGAACAGCGCCACCGGAAGCCCGACGACCAGCAGGTCGATCTGGCTCTGCCGCATCGAGCGCAGCGCACCGCGCAGCAGCGCCATGTACTCCGGCGACTCGATGTAGTCGTCGTGCAGCTGCGTCGCCCGGAAGGTGTCGGCCGCGAGCCTGACCTCGGGACCGACTTCATAGAAGAGCGACCCGACCGGGATGAACATCGTCTTGGCCCCATCGCCGCCGGGCCAGAGTGGTTGTCCGTTGCTGGACGGGTAGGCCAGCGACGGGAAGCTTGCGCAGCGGATCTCGCTGTCTGCCGTGCCGGTGACGAACTTGGTGTTGCCGGAACCGACATCCACCGCCCTCACGATCAGGTTCATGGTGTTCTCCGAGTGAACGAAAGAGTGCTCAGGATCGACAGACCGACCCTGTTCCTCCACGCGGATACCTGCCTCTGCAGGCGCGATTTCGACATCGGATCCGTCCCGGTGTCACTGCACTGGCACTGCAGAAGCACTGCACTGCCCCTCGGATGACACCGAACGGACGAGGAGGCCGCGTGGTGTCACCACGGTCACACTGCAAAGTCACTCGTCAACCCCGTCCATCGGCGCGCACGCCGGCGCCTCATACCGCCAGGCGAGGCCGGTGCCGGCCCAGTCGGGGTACCTGAGGCGGCAGCCTTGCCTGTCAACCCCGCGCCGTTGCTGGCGATCCGG
>VFQO010001501.1_pt1 | contig 17590 bp, 17 predicted proteins | sample 3512331 | NCBI WGS metagenome assembly VFQO01 (sample SAMN10412371, study PRJNA504923) | tailings metagenome | isolation source: Replicate 3 from Balatoc abandoned mine | place: Philippines: Itogon, Benguet | collected 2017-08-28
TGGTTCAGTACGGAAACCACCGCAGGAATGGTAAAATCCTGGAAGGACAACTCTCCAAACTGCAAATTCAGGCAGGTCCCAATGGTATTGGCCTGAGTTTACCCCTTTAAATTATCGGGGAAAGTTATTGGAATATATGGCCATTTCAGCTACTTTTGCAACCCGTTAGACTTAACAATTAAAGCGATACGATGGCAGGTCAATTAAAAGAGGTTAGAAACCGAATCAAGAGTGTACAAAGTACGCAGCAGATTACAAAAGCGATGAAAATGGTGAGTGCGGCCAAATTGCGCCGTGCACAGGATGCTATTACTCAAATGCGTCCTTATGCCCAGAAATTGCAGGAAATGCTGAGCAATATTGTTAGCAATATTGAAGGGGGTGCTACCCTTGCACTGGCAGAAGAAAGACCTGTTGAAAAAGTATTGTTGATTGTGATTACATCCGACAGAGGATTATGTGGTGGTTACAATGCCAATCTGGTTAAATTGGCTAAGAACACTGTTACAGAAAAATACGCCAGTCAGTTTAGCAAAGGCAATGTAACAGTTTGGAATATCGGAAAGAAAGGCTGGGAAAGTTTAACCAAAGCTGGATACAATACAAACGATCAGTTTAAAGATATTTACCTGAACCTGAATTTTGAAGCGGTACAGGCTGCTGCACAAGCTGCCATGAAAGGATTTGAGCAAAAGGAATTTGATGCAGTGGAAATTATTTACAGCGAATTTAAAAATGCGGCCACCCAGGTTTTCGTAGCAGAACAATTTTTGCCGATTCCTAAAATGGCGCCGAAGGCTGGAAGCAAAAAAGCAGACTTTATTTTTGAGCCAGCAAAGGATATCCTGATTGCTGAATTAATGCCAAAGATTTTAAATACCCAATTATTCAAAGCAGTACTAGACGGAAGTGCCAGTGAACATGGTGCACGTATGACTGCAATGGATAAGGCAAGTGAGAACGCCAACGAATTACTGAAGTCTTTAAAAATCAGTTACAATCGTGCGCGTCAGGCTGCCATTACAACAGAGTTAACAGAAATCGTGAGCGGAGCTGCTGCATTACAAGGATAATTCTACACAATCATTATGGAATTAAGCGAGATTATACCGCATATTGAAGTACTTATTTTTGCCAGCGAAAAACCATTGACTTCGCTGGACATTGTAGAACTCATTAACAACAGTTTTGGGTTTTTAGAAGAAAGAATTTCATTGGATCAGGTAGAGACCGCAGTAGAAGGCATCCGTGAAAAATATGCTGCTGAATTCTATCCCTTTGAAGTAAGGGAAAGCGGTGGCGGATGGCAGTTCCTTACCAAGAAAGATTACCACAAAACCATTGCACAGCTAAACGGCGATAAATTTCTGAAGCGCTTATCAAATGCAGCATTGGAAACCCTTGCTATCATAGCATACAAGCAACCGATTACCAAGGGTGAAATAGAAGCCATCCGTGGTGTAAACAGCGACTACTCTATTCAGAAATTACTGGAAAAAGAATTGATATTAATCAGCGGCAGAAACGAACAACTACCTGGTAAACCATTGGTATACGCCACTTCTAAAACCTTTATGGACTATTTTGGAATCAACAGTGCAGCTGATCTTCCAAAAATTAAGGAAGTATTGGCAGACCAGATTGTGGAAGGTACAATTATAAAGCCTGAAGACTTTACTGATGCCAATGTGAGTGCTTCCATTACAGAAGAGTACCCAAGCGATGAATCCATCATTGACGGTGATGTTTCTTCTTTAACCGTAAATGAAGACGGCACGCTAATGGTTAGCAGTGAGGAAACTACCTACGAAACAACAGAATTGTCTGAAGAAGCTGATTTAAATCAGGAGGGAGCAGAATCTGATGATTCAAATGAATCCGAAGAAGAATCAGATAATAGCGATGCTGACGAAAATTCTACCGACGAAAATCCTGCCAAATAAGATTGATGAACGGACTATTAAATCAGCAATAATCCGCCCTTCTTGGATTATCTTTGAACCATGTCTTTACGCATTTCGAATGAACAACTCCTGGCGGCTGTCAATGAGTTTGGAACTCCCCTGTATGTATATCATGCAGAAAAAATAACAGCGCAATACCAAACACTTCAAACTGCATTTAAGGGTGTTTATGCCCGTTTCTTTTATGCCTGTAAGGCTTTAACCAATATTGCCGTTTTAAAACATATCCAAAGTATTGGATGCAATATTGACTGCAGTTCTATTAACGAAGTGTACATAGCGTTAAAAGCAGGTTTTGCTCCTGAACAAATTTTATATACCAGCAATGGAATTGCCTTTGATGAAATTGCTGCTGCCGTTGAAGCAGGTGTTGCAGTGAATATTGACAGTTTGAGTAATCTGGAAAAATTCGGAAAAGCTTATGGCAACCGATATCCGGTAGGCATCAGAATCAGGCCCAATATAATGGCCGGAGGCAACCTGAAAATTTCAACCGGGCACGATAACAGCAAATTTGGCATCCCATTGGAGCAGCTTTCAGAAATCATAGCTTTAAAAGACCAATACAAAATGCGCATCAACTGTCTGCATGTGCATACAGGCAGCGAAATCAAAGATGTTGATGTATTTATTCAGGTAGCCGATTTGTTTTTTGAATTGGTTCCCTCTTTTCCTGATTTACAGGTACTCGATATGGGTGGAGGATTTAAAGTGCCTTATAAAGAGGGAGAAAAAGGGACAGATATTCCTTTGCTGGCCAAAAAAGTAGGGGAAGCCCTCGATCGATTTGAAAAAACCTATCAGAAAAAATTTCAGGTTTGGTTTGAACCAGGCAAATACATCGTTAGCGAATGTGGTTATTTTTTAACCACCGTCAATGTACTCAAAGAAACCGGAACTGTTTGTTTTGCCGGAGTAAACAGTGGTTTTAATCATTTGATTCGCCCCATGTTTTATGAAGCTTATCACCATATCCGCAATATCAGCAATCCCAATGGCAACATTAAAAATTATGCTGTTACCGGAAATATTTGTGAAACCGACAATTTTGCCTGGGACAGACCCATTGCTGAAATTAGAGAAAATGATGTACTGGTGATGGAAAATGCCGGTGCTTATGGCTTTGAAATGGGCAGCAATTACAATGCAAGATTTTTGCCGGCACAGGTTTTGTTTATTAATAACCAAATGAAGTTGATTAGAAAAAGAGATACCCTAGAGGATGTAATAAAAAACCAAATTTTCTAGGAATTCAGTAGCTTACTATATGTTGCGTCAACCATTTGGTTGGCATTAACAAGATGTACAACAATGATCGTATTAAAAAATATCAGTAAAAGTTTTGACGACAGAGTCATCATTCAGGGTATTGATGCTATTATGGAAAGTGGCAAATGCAATCTGATCATTGGCACTAGCGGTAGCGGCAAAACCGTACTTACCAAGTGCATAGTTGGGCTAATCAGACCCGATGAAGGTGGCAGTATTGAATACAATGGCACCGATTTGCTTAGGATGGATGATAAAACCAGGAAAGAGTTACGCCAGCAGATTGGCATGTTATTTCAGGGAAACGCACTCTTTGATTCCATGACGGTTCAGGAAAATATCAAGTTTCCACTCGACATGTTTACCCAATTAACTCATGGAGAAAAATTAAAGAAAGTAGACGAAGTGCTGGAGCGGGTTAACCTGAGCAATGCGCACAAAAGATTCCCTGCTGAAATTAGCGGAGGGATGAAAAAAAGAGTGGGAATTGCCCGTTCTATTGTATTGAATCCCAAATACCTTTTTTGCGACGAACCCAATTCAGGACTGGATCCATTAACTTCTATGGTGATTGACAAACTAATTCGTGAAATCACCATTGATTATAATATGACAACAGTAGTAGTTACCCATGATATGAATAGTGTTATGGAAATCGGGGATCATATTTTGTATCTCTACAATGGAAAAAAACAATGGGAAGGCTCCAACAAAGACATTATTTTCAGCAAAGACCAGCTGCTTAACGATTTTATATTCGCTTCAGAATTCTTGCAGGACGCAAAACATATGCGCATGCAGGAAGCTGGCAAACAATAGCTAATTATTTAATACCAATCTGTTACTAAGATGAACTGGAAAAGAGGATTATTGATTTGCACTTTGTTATTGACTATTGGCCTAGTGAATGCACAAAGCCCGATTGACAATCGTCCCAATTATGTAAAGAGTCCTGGAATACCTGCATTTAAACTGGTCTTAACAGACAGCAGTTTGTTTACACATAAAATGATACCAGCTGCAGATTATACCTGTATTGTTTATTTCAGTCCAGATTGCGGACATTGCCAATACGAAGCAGACCAAATGATTCGTAACATGGACAGCCTAAAGAATATCCAGTTTATTTGGGTTAGTTACAGAGACTTTAACGACATTAAAGCCTTCGCCAGAAAATATCAGTTTGACCTTTACCCCAATATTATTACCGGGAGAGACCCGGAATACGCTGTACCGAGTTTTTACCAGGTAAAATTCACCCCATTCGTAGCGCTTTACAACAAAGACAAGCAATTTCTGAAAGTATGGGAACAGGGTGTAGAAATACCTGAATTATTGCAATTTATTCACAAAAAATAAGCGGTACCCACGTACCTTTGCACCACTCATTTTAACCACTTTAAATCATACCGATTATGAAAGTTACTGTAGTAGGTGCTGGTGCCGTTGGAGCTACCTGTGCCGACAATATTGCCCGTAAGGAATTATGTACTGAACTGGTATTACTAGACATCAAAGAAGGTTTTGCAGAAGGTAAAGCTCAAGACATGATGCAAACCGCAGCTTTGCTGGGTTTTGACACCAAAATTACCGGAAGCACCAACGACTACAGTAAAACTGCTGGTAGTGATGTAGTGGTTATTACTTCAGGTTTGCCCCGCAAACCAGGAATGACCCGTGAAGAATTGATTGGAACCAATGCAGGGATAGTAAAAGGTGTTTGCGAAAACATTTTAAAATACTCTCCTGATGCTATCATTATCGTGATCAGCAATCCAATGGATACCATGACTTATTTGGCACTAACCGCTACCGGTTTACCAAAGAACAGAATCATTGGTATGGGTGGTACCTTAGACAGTAGTCGTTTTAAATATCAGTTGAGCAAGCATTTAGGCTGTAGCCCATCCGACTTAAATGCATTAGTGGTTGGTGGTCACGGCGATACTACCATGATTCCTTTGATTCGCTACGCAACCTGGAACAGTGCACCTGTTACTGACTTCCTAAGTGCAGAACAACAACAGCAAATCATCAACGACACCATGGTGGGTGGTGCTACTTTAACCAAATTGATTGGAACTTCTGCATGGTACGCACCAGGTGCTGCCGGAGCTGCATTGGTAGAAAGCATTGTTCGCGACGAGAAGAAATTATTTACCTGCTGTGTTAGTTTAGAAGGTGAATACGACCAGAAAGACATTTGCTTAGGTGTTCCTGTAACCATTGGTAGAAATGGTTGGGAAAAAATTATAGACTTGAAATTGAATGCAGAAGAGCAGGCGGCATTCAACAAAAGTGCTGATGCCGTTAGAAGCATGAACGACGTTTTGAAAACATTATAAAGACTGAACCCATTGCATGGCCATACCAGCTATGCGATGGGTATCTTGTAATAACATACATTTAAAATGCCCTTTGGGGCATTTTTTTGTGCCGTAATTGCTACAAGGTTGACAGGATAAATCTGGCACCAGAAAATTATGGTAGGCAATACCATCCGCGTGCTGAAGCAACTGATTGGATCCGTAATAAGGTTCTACCGCCAACTTAGGAGAAGTCCCTCCCCAGATAGCCAGTACTTTTTTATTGAAGGCACAGGCAATGTATTGCAAGCCAGTATCGTGTGAAATCACCAGCTTGGATTGCCGCACTATATCGGCAGACTCATGCAAACTAAACTTTCCACATGCATTGTAGATTTTAATTGCATCTGTAAGGGCTATTGCATCTCCTTCTTCCTGGTCTTCTTTTCCTCCTACCAATACAATCGGGTAATTGATCAACTTACATAGTTCTTGCAGTTTGGGAACAGGCAATTTCTTGGTAGCATAGGATGCGCCAATTACCATTGCAATGTATCCAAACCGATGAGAGACAGGTAAATCTTCTAATGAAATTCCTTTGCCTTCGGGAATAAAATAATCCAATCCTTTTTCATCATTCACAACCCCCAAAGGAGCAACTGTGGCTAAACTGCGCAGTGTAATATGATTAGCAGGCATACGATTGATTCCTGTTTTGGTGAGCAACCATTTTTGCCAGCTTAGTTTCTGAAAAGCATATACCGGCACTTTCAACTGGTATTGCACCATCCAGGATCGGAAGTTCTTATGCAGATCTATAATGTAATCAAACTGTTGACTCATCAGTTTAGGAATCAGGTCCTGCAAACTTTTATCGAGATAATGAAACTGATCTATATAAGGATTGGCTTCTGTAACCGCTTTCATGGAGCGCTTGGTTAAGAAGTGAATTTCAACATTGGGAAGCTGCTGCTTTAAGCACCTGAATACAGGAGATGCCAGCACAATATCACCGATAGAAGAAAAACGAATGACCAATATTTTTTTTACCCTTTCTTCCATGCAGCAATTCGGAATAGGTTATGAATTTCTTTCCACAAAGTCCAGGTCTTTATGAAATGTTTCTTCGGTAAAATAAAACGCAACAAACGTAATGACCATGATTACTATTCCGGTAATGATTCCACTTTGAATAAGAGACCATCCCCAGGATTTCTGGAATAAATTCAGGAACATTAGATTAATCAGCGGTAATGCTCCCCTTACCATATTGGGAATAGTAGTAGCTGCAGTAGCTCTTAAGTTAGTACCAAATTGTTCTGCTCCCATAGTAATAAAAATGGCCCAGAACCCAGTACTGAATCCCAGCATCCCACAGATAAAATACATGGTTGAATCATTGTTATTGATGCTGCTGAAAAACAAAACCAGAAATAACATGCATAAAACATAAAAACTCAACAGCGCTTTTTTACGACTTTTAAAATACTGACTCACCAATCCAATTAATATATCTCCAATGGCAATGCCAACATATGCATACATGATTGCCCTTCCGCTTTCAATGGCATTCTCTCCGTACAATGCGCCAGCAAAACGATTGCTCAGATTAACCAGTACACCAATCACATACCAGGTGGGCAACCCAATTAAAATAGCCAGTATGTATTTTTTAAACCTTTTTCCATTATTGAAGAACATGAAAAAGTTCCCCTTCTGTATACCTACCTGCTCTTTCAGACTATGAAACATACCACTTTCAGTTACTGAAATTCTAAGCAATAACAAGCCAATACCCAGGCCTCCGCCAATCATGTAGCAAAGTCTCCAATCATTGGTAAACTTATATACGAAGTATGCAAATACAGCACCGAATAAACCAACCCCCGCTACCAAAGAAGTACCTACCCCTCTTTTATCTTTTGGCAACAATTCACTTACCAAAGTAATGCCCGCACCAAGCTCACCCGCCAGACCAATACCAGCAATAAAACGGGCCCATGCATATTGATCCACTGATTGTACAAATCCTGTTGCAAAATTGGCTACAGAATACAAAGCTATAGATCCAAATAAAACGCTGAGTCTTCCTTTTTTATCTCCGATGGTTCCCCAAAGTACTCCACCAATCAGTAGTCCGACCATTTGCCAATTGATGATTTTGGTACTGGCGGCAATTACCTGTGGGGTATCAGTCAATACTACACCAATGCCGGCCAAACTGGGTTCGCGTACAATAGTGAACAACAATAAATCGTAGATGTCTACAAAATATCCTAATGCGGCAACAATGACTGGTACAGAGAATATGCCATATTTTTTAGCCGTCATAGTATTACTTCTTTTTATTGAATACCAGTTTCATAATAACCGGTGCAGTAGTTACTGCTACAATACCTAATACAATTACTTCCAGGTGATCTTTTAAATCGAATCCAAACTGAGCCAGTATCCATTTCTGCAAAAAATGTCCAGCGAACAACATGCTTCCTACCCAGGCAAAACAACCCACGATATTGAAGAAACCGAATTTCTTTTTATCCATCTGAACAATACCAGCAACGATAGGAGCAAAAGTTCTCACGATAGGAATAAAACGGGCAACAATGATAGCACCACCTCCATGCTTTTCATAAAACTCATGTGCCTGCTGTAAATAACGTTGTTTAAAAAACATATTTTCTTTCCAGGAATACATGGCGGGGCCTACTTTTTTTCCAAACCAGTATCCGGTAGTATTACCCAGAATACCCGCTATAGAAATCAGTAACATAATTAAAAGCAAATCAAAAACTTCATTACCTGTTGGAATAAATTCATTGGCCAGGTTGGTACTGTAAATACCTGCAACAAACAAAAGACTGTCACCTGGTAAAAAGAAACCAGCAAACAATCCTGTCTCTGCAAATACTACAAATAAAATCAACCATAAACCACCGTGCTCAATATAAAACTGAGGCTGCAATAAATTTGTCCAATGAAACTCCAGTAAAATCTGCATTAACATGATTCAATATTAATTAGGTTTAAGACGCTATTTCAACAACTCCTTCTTCCTGTAATTCACCTTCCCATTTACTAACAACTGTAGTAGCTAGTGCATTGCCCAATACATTGGTGCCTGTTCTGAACATATCGCAAAAATGGTCTATCGGCAAAATTAAGGCCACCCCTTCCGGAGGTATTTTAAACATGGCACAGGTAGCGAGAACAATAATTAAGGAAGCCCTTGGCACACCCGCGATTCCTTTACTGGTTAGCATTAAAACCAATAACATGGTTATCTGTTCCCCAATTGGCATATGAATTCCATAAGCTTGAGCAATGGCCAAGCTAGCAAATGTCATATACATCATACTGCCATCTAAGTTGAAAGAATAACCCAATGGAAGGATAAAGGAAACTATACTTTTTTTACAACCAAACCTTTCTAACTCTTCCGTTAGTTTTGGAAAAACGGCTTCACTACTGGTGGTGCTGAAAGCAACCAATAAAGGATTGGCAATTGTTTTTAAAAGCCCCTTCATTCGTTTACCCAATATTAAAAACCCAACTGAACAAAGCAATACCCATAGTACTGCAATACCCAATACGAAATAGCCAAAATAAATCAGATAAAAACTAAAAATACCCAGTCCCTTATCGGCTACAACTGCAGCCAGAGTACCAAATACTCCGAATGGGGCGAAGTTCATTACATAACCAACAATCTTTAGAATGATATGGGCAACAATATCCAATGCATTAATAACTGGTTTGGAATAAGGCCCCAGATTGGCAGCCGCTACTCCAAAGAAAATGGAGAATACCACAATCTGTAAAATTTCATTGGTGGCCATCGCTTCAAAAACACTGGCTGGCACAACGTGCTCAATGAATTTCTGCAGAGAAAATTCAGAAGTTTTTCCCATCAGGTCTTTTAATCCTGCATTGTCTGCCTGAGACAGATCAATATAAGAGCCCGGTTGAAAATAATTCACCAGTATCATCCCCACCAATAAACTAACCAGGGATGCAGAAATAAACCATAACATGGCTTTCCCACCCACACGACCTACGGTTTTTAAATCTCCCAGTTTGGCAATCCCAACAACGAGGGTAGAAAATACAAGCGGAGCAATAATGGTTTTTACCAGGCGAATAAATATGGTACCTAATAATTTGATGTTTTTAGAGAAGCCACTGATAGTTTCTGGCGCAGCATTTTCATGTACAATATACCCTGTAATAATCCCCAGGACCATGGCAATCAGGATATAAATCGTTAGTTTATTCTTCATCCGGCAAAATTTGAGTTGGCAATATACCCGTAAATTGAATATAATGCCTATTTTGCCAGATAATTTAAAACCAGAACCCAATTAATAAAACTATGAGTTTATTTAGAAAGAAATCGCTTTCAGCGATGCTTGCCAATGCGGAGGATTCTACCAACGGTTTGCAAAGAACCCTTGGTGCCGGTAATCTGATTGCATTAGGTATCGGGGCCATTATTGGCGCCGGTTTGTTTGTAAGAACTGCTGCTGCTGCAGGACAATCTGCCGGACCAGCCGTTACTATTTCTTTCGTGATTGCAGCCATTGGATGTGCATTCGCAGGATTGTGTTATGCTGAGTTTGCTGCCATGATTCCCATTGCAGGTAGTGCTTATGCATATTCTTATGTTACGTTAGGAGAATTGGTTGCTTGGATTATTGGATGGGCATTGATTATGGAATACGCATTGGGAGCTGCAACTGTTTCCATTGCATGGAGCGAATATTTAAACAAGCTGCTGGGAGGAAGCATTCCTTATGAATGGTGCCACTCGCCTTTTGAAAGCTTTACCGACTCTGCCGGTGTTTTACACCAGGGCATGATTAATGCACCAGCATTAATGATACTTTTCCTAATCACTTTATTGCTGATTAAAGGAACACAAGAATCTGCCATTGTAAATGCAATCATTGTATTCATTAAAGTGGGTATTGTTTTATTATTCATTGCCATTGGCTGGCAGTTTATCAAACCAGAAAATCATACTCCTTACATGATTCCGGAAGGAACTGCAGCAGTGGTAGACAGTGCAGGAAAAGTAATTGCCGATTACTCTCCATTCAACAAACACGGATGGGGCGGTGTATTAGGTGGCGCAGCTGTAGTATTCTTTGCTTTCATTGGTTTTGATGCTGTATCTACTGCTGCTCAAGAAGCCAAGAACCCTAAAAGAGATATGCCAATTGGTATTTTAGGTTCATTGGTGGTATGTACCATTTTATACATCTTATTCGGACACGTATTAACGGGTGTTGCTAATTGGAAAGAATTTGTAGATCCTGAAAAAGGCCGTGAAGCATCAGTTGCTTATGCTATTTCCGCATATATGACAGGTTATGGCTGGTTAGCGCAGGCGGTTACCATTGCTATCTTAGCTGGTTTCTCTTCTGTTATCCTGGTGATGTTGATGGGACAAAGCCGTATTTTCTATTCTATGAGTAACGACGGATTGATTCCAAAAGCATTTGGAGACTTGCACCCTAAATACCGCACTCCTTACAAAGCCAATATCATTTTATTTGTATTCGTAGGTTTATTTGCGGCATTTGTTCCCGGACACGTAGCGGGCGACTTAACGTCGTTCGGAACCTTATTCGCTTTTGTTCTGGTTTGTATTGGCGTTTGGGTATTGAGAGTAAAATCACCTGAACTGGATCGTCCTTTTAAAACACCGATGGTTCCATTAGTGTCTACCTTAGGTGTAATCGTTTGTACTTCCATGATCTTTGTGTTAGATGCCACTACCCTTAAAGTAGCTTTTGGCTGGATGGCACTGGGATTGATTGTGTACTTTATTTACAGTAAGAAAAGAAGCAAACTGAACGGATAATCCCGTTATAGTTTCAATATATTTTTCCTTCAAAGCCCGGCTACCACAAATAGCCGGGCTTTTTTTGGGCATCTTTGGCTACAAGCAGGTTAAACGCTAAATTTGCTCTCCGAAAACGAATACTATGGGAAGGATTTTTGAAGTACGTAAAGCCAGCATGTTTGCCCGTTGGGATAAAATGGCAAAAAACTTTACCCGTATTGGTAAAGAAATTGTCATTGCAGTAAAAGCCGGTGGTCCCGATATGGCCACTAACCCAGCATTAAGAAGGTGTTTTCAAAACGCCAAAAGTGTGGGCATGCCCAAAGATCGCGTGGAAGCTGCCATCAAACGTGCTATGGGGAAAGACACCAGCAACTACGAAGAAATTTTGTACGAAGGATATGCACCACATGGGGTAGCATTGTTGGTGGAAACTGCAACCGATAACCATGTAAGAACCGTTGCCAATGTTAAGAGTCATTTTAACAAAGGGAATGGTGCCATGGGTACCAATGGCAGCGTGAGTTTCCAGTTTAAAAAAATGGGGGTATTCAAATTAAAGGCAGAGGGACAGGATCTAGAAGAAATGGAATTGGAATTGATTGACCATGGTTTAGAAGAGCTGGGAGAGAGCGATGACGATAATGGCAACCCGATTATTGTTTTGCGTTGTGCATTCACCGATTTCGGTAAACTTCAGAAGGCATTGGAAGACAAAAATATCACACCCATCAGTGCAGAATTAGAATGGATTCCAACCAATACGGTTCCTGTAACAGATGAACAGGCAGAAGATGTTTCTAAACTCATTGAACGCCTAGAACAAGACGAAGACGTAAACAAGGTTTTCCATAATATGGGATAATTATACAATTATGGAATCAACGATACCTACAAACCCCGTTATTTTATTTGACGGGGTTTGTAATTTATGCAATGGCAGTGTGCAGAAAATTATTGCAGCAGATCCTCAAAAACAGTTTCGATTTGCCTCGCTGCAAGGCAGTTTTAGCCAGCAGATTTTAAAGCAATTCCATTTACCACCCAGCGAACTCAGTTCCTTTATATTACTCGAGAACAATCAGATTTTCACCAAATCAACAGGCGCATTAAAAGTAGCCAGAAGACTATCAGGCGCATGGCCTCTGCTCTATGCATTTATTATTTTCCCCCGATTCATCAGAGATGGGGTGTACAATATATTAGCACGAAACCGATACAAATGGTTTGGGAAAAAAGAAAGCTGCATGGTTCCTCAGGCAGCTTTACAAGATTTATTCTATCCTTAATACTCCTACATTTTCCCTTTAGATGAGCGTGTTACTTATTTAGCCAGGTATTCTACTTTTAAGGTAATGGATGCCGTTTTTTCTTTGGAACTGGTATTGAAGGAACCTCCGTAACTGTAATCTTCATTGTCATTTTTCCCGGTAATCTGAAATACACCCATATTGGCTTTCTTCAATGAGCCCAAGCCTACATCAGAACTCTTTGCAATGGTCTCTGCTCTTAATTTAGCATCTTCTGCCGCTTTGGCCAGTAAATCAATTTTTAATTCATTCAATTTGCTGTAGTAATAGCTGGGTTTATTGGAATTGAATTCAATTCCTTTCTGCAAGAGTTCGGTTACTTCTCTGGACACTTTTTCTACCAGCTGAATTTGGCGGGAATCCACTTTTACGCCACCCGTTAACGTGTAACCGCTGAATACAGATTTTGAAGTTCCGTTGGGACCATTTTCGTAATTAAAATTCTTCACTACATCTACGGCTAAGAAAACCATACTGGAATCTGATATCCCTTTTTCTTTGAGATAGGCTTTAATAACTGCCTCATCCGATTTAATCTGCGTGTAGGCTTCCTTTAAATCGTAGCCTGTTCTACTGTACTGTCCTTTCCATACAATTTGATCGCTGGTAAAATCCTTTTCTGCCAAACCAGTAACCACAATGGTTTCAGCATTAATGAATTTATACTTGTAAGCACTCCCGATTACAAATGCACCTACTACAATAGCCAGGGCAATTACAATGGCATTAGTATATGATTTCATAAGAACGATTTACTCGCTAATCATTTCCCTTACCACTCTAATCACATCTTCTGCATTGGGCTTACTGAAATAATCTCCATCACTTCCGTAACTGGGTCGGTGCGCCTGAGCAGTTAAAGTTCTCGGACTCACATCCAGCCACTGGAATGCTTTCTGTTCTTCAATTACCTGATTATACATATAAGCGGCTGCGCCACCTGGTACGTCTTCGTCTACAAACAAAATTCGATTGGTCTTTTTCAAAGACTCCAGAATCATATGGTTGATATCGAATGGAAGCAAAGTCTGTACGTCAATCACTTCACAATTAATTCCTTCTGCAGCAAGACGTTCTGTAGCATCCTGAATAATCCGCAAGGTTGAACCATATGAAACAATGGTAATGTCCTCCCCGGTTCTGATCACTTCAGGGATACCCAATGGCACCGTATACTCCAGCAAGTTCGCAGGCAATTTTTCTTTCAGACGATAACCATTCAAACACTCAATCACCAATGCAGGGTCGTTTGATGACAATAAAGTATTGTACATACCAACTGCCTGTACCATATTTCTTGGCACACAAACATACATGCCTCTCAACGAATTAATGATCATACCCATGGGTGATCCGCTATGCCAGATACCTTCCAAACGATGACCCCTGGTTCTTACGATAACCGGACAACATTGCTGCCCCTTGGTTCTGAAATGAGTTGTAGCCACATCATCACTCAAAATTTGCAAGCCGTACAACAGATAATCTAAATATTGAATTTCCGCAATAGGTCTTAAACCGCGCAAAGCCATACCCACAGCCTGTCCCATGATGGTCAGCTCTCGTATACCTGTATCAAAAATGCGGTCTCTTCCATGCTTTTCCTGCAAGCCAGCAAAGCCTTGATTCACGTCTCCGATATATCCAACGTCTTCACCGAATGCATATACTTTCGGATTCTGGGTAAAGAGCGCGTCAAAGTATTTATTCAACACTTCAAAACCATTTACTGTTGGTGCATCAAAAGAAATCAGTGGTTTTATTTCCGGAACTTTTAAAGCACTCTTAATGGTTTGATTGTAAAGATGGGTATTGTACAATCCTTTGTTCAAATTCAATAATTCTTGATAATACAACTGTACATCCTGAATAGAGGGAGACTCGGGTGCCAGTTCAATGGCCAACGATAATGTCCGCAACACATCTCTGCGTAGTGGCTCTTTGCTCTGCAATAATTCATTGGCCATTTGCTGTAAACGATTGTACTTATCCATATCGCTTACCATCATTTCCTTTAATAAAGTACCCGCATTGGCCGCTTGATCTTTAATAGGATTGATGTATTTATCCCAGGCACGCTGACGGCTTTCCCGAACATGATCCTTTGCCTTTGCTTCTATATCCGATAGTTCAGATTCATTGCTAAGGTTATTGGCCAGCATCCACTCTTTCATTTTCTTAATGCAATCCCATTCCTTTTCCCAGGCGAGTCTTTCGGGCGTCTTATACCTTTCATGGCTTCCGCTGGTGGAATGCCCCTGTGGTTGTGTTACTTCTTCCACATGAAACAACACTGGCACATGGGTATCCCTGATTCGCTGAATCCCTTCTTCAAAAGCCTGACAAAGGCCTGCATAATCCCATGCCTTTAATTTATAAATCCGGATACCATTGGTATCTTCCATTTTCTCCAGTCCTCTTAGGGCTTCCGATATTGAACCCTTCGTGGTTTGGAAATTCTTGGGAACAGAAATTCCATATCCATCATCCCAAACAAAAACCGCTAATGGAACCTGTAATACAGCAGCCGCATTCATGGTTTCCCAGAAATGTCCTTCACTGGTACTGGCATCTCCAATGGTAGTAAAACAAACTTCATTTCCATTATGGCTCAGATGATCCATTTCTCTTAAATGAGCATTCTGTCTGAAGCATTTGGAAGCAAAAGCCAATCCCAATCCACGAGGCATCTGAGAAGCGGTAGGCGCCATATCAGCAGACACGTTTTTACGATTGGCCAGGTCTAGCCAGTTTCCGTTTTCGTCTACCAGCTTGGTAGCAAAATGGGCATTCATCTGACGACCTGCACTAAAAGGATCGTTCTTTACATCCGGGTCAGCGTATAGCTGAGCAAAATATTGCTCAACACTTGCCAAACCGGCAGCAAACATAAATGTCTGGTCACGGTAGTATCCGCTTCTGAAATCGCCTGGTTGAAAAAACTTGGCCATGGCCAGTTGAGGGACTTCTTTACCATCTCCGAAAATTCCGAATTTGGCTTTGCCGGTTAATACTTCTCTTCGGCCAAGGAGGCTTACTTCTCTACTGATTACGGCGGTTCTATAATCTTCCAGAACGGTTTGTCTAAAACCTTCGAAAGACAACATATCGTCTTTGTATTGTAATGAAGCGGTTGATTCCATACAACAAAAATAGGATTAGGAACGGAATAGACTAACAATAATTAGTTTAAATGGAAATTAACGGGTTAATAACGCAAACGAACTACATCAAGCGGTCAATTTTAGTACTTTTACCATCTAATTGCACAAGTATGAAAATTTGGATTGTATTATTAGGATTCCTGGGATTTTCTTTGGGCACAATGGCCCAGTCTTCCGACGCAAAAGTGTCCATTAAAAACGAAACCTACGAAATGGGCAAAGTGAAATTTGGTCAACCCGTATCTTACTGGGTAGAAGTAACCAATACCAGTAAGGAAGACCTGAAACTGGAAGGTGTAAGAGCAGGCTGCGGTTGCACCACTCCCGACTTTACACCCAACCAGGTATTCAAACCAGGGGAAACCATTAAAATCAAGATTGAATTCAATGGCTCAGTTATGGGTAAATTTACCCGTTTTACGGATATCATCATTTCGGGTGGTATAGTAAAACAAACCAAATTCAGTGGAGAAGGCATTCAATAATTTAAAAATCTAACCAAAATATGAAGTCACTATTTTTATCTGCATTATTATTTTGTTCTGTTGCAGTATTTGCACAAAACGATATCAAGTTCAGCAAGACCTTACACCAATTCGGTAAAATAAAAAAAGGTGTACCTGCAACTTATGTATTTACCTATACCAATAATGCAGCGAAACCCGTAGTGATTGAATTTGCCAATGCAGAATGCGGTTGCACCAAACCTGTATATAGCCAGGCCCCAACCGTAAAAGGAAAATCAGGTACCATTAAGGTAACTTATAACGCAGAAGCAGTAGGCGTATTCAAGAAAAGAGTGGATGTAAAATTTGCACATTCCAATCAACCTTATATTTTAACCATCGAAGGAGAAGTAGTAGAAAACCTTAAATAGGAATATGTTAAGTATCAGTAATCGTGGTAATGCCATGCCGGCATCACCCATCAGAAAATTAGTACCCTACGCAGAAGCCGCGAAAAAAAGAGGCACCAAAGTTTACCACCTGAATATTGGACAGCCCGATATTGAAACACCTAAAATGGTGCTGGATGCGGTAAGAAACAGCGATTTCAAAGTATTGGAATACAGTCATAGTGCAGGCAATGAAAGTTATAGAAGAAAGCTGGTAGATTACTATGCATCTGTTGGCATTCAGGTAAATCACCAACAAATTATTATTACCACAGGTGGAAGTGAAGCCATTCAGTTTGGGTTTATGGCCTGTCTGGATGCAGGAGACGAAGTAATTATACCAGAACCTTTTTATGCCAACTACAATGGTTTCGCTGTAGCAGCGGGGGTAAAAGTTGTACCGGTTACCTCCTCTATCAATAATGGATTTGCCCTACCTCCGATTGCTGATTTTGAAAGCAAGATTACGGCCCGAACCAAAGCCATTGTAATTTGCAATCCCAATAATCCAACCGGATATTTATACAGCAAGGCAGAAATGGAACAGTTGAAAGAGCTGATCCTAAAACATAATCTGTATTTGTTTTCTGATGAAGCATACAGAGAGTTCTGCTACGAAGGAGAACAAACCAGTGCTATGCACTTAACAGGTGTAGACGACCATGTTATTATCATGGATACCATCAGTAAAAGATACAGCGCCTGCGGAGGAAGAATAGGCGCATTGGTTACCAAAAACCAGCAGGTGCTGGATGCGGTAATGAAGTTTGCACAGGCTCGATTAAGCCCCCCCAGTTTTGCTCAGATCGCCGGCGAAGCAGCCATTGATTTACC
>VFQO010001502.1_pt1 | contig 17579 bp, 12 predicted proteins | sample 3512331 | NCBI WGS metagenome assembly VFQO01 (sample SAMN10412371, study PRJNA504923) | tailings metagenome | isolation source: Replicate 3 from Balatoc abandoned mine | place: Philippines: Itogon, Benguet | collected 2017-08-28
GGCAATTTCCGCGATTTCTTGGTCATCAGTAGATACCATCACCTCATCAAATAATCCAGACTCAATGGCTGTCTCTATACTGTATGCAATAATAGGCTTTCCAAGAAATCCTCGAATGTTTTTCCGAGGAATTCGTTTGCTACCTCCTCTTGCGGGGATGATACAAAGATCATCCATTGTAAAAAGCATCAATATTTTCCATCACAAAAATCTGTTCCTCGTTCGAAAGTGACGGAAACATCGGGATACTGATGCATTGGCTATAGTACTTTTCTGCATGGGGAAGGTCTCCTTCTTTCCATCCAAACTGTCTATAATAAGGCATGAGGTGGGCTGGAATGTAATGTATTTGAGCAAAAATATCCAAGTCTCTAAGGTATCTATGTAGCTCTTTTCTTTTTTCAACTTCCAATACATAAAGGTGATAAGCATGCCCTTCAATGATCCCAGACTGACCTAAAACATAGGGCTTGTCTTTAAAGAAATCGAAATAGGTATTGGCCAATTCTTTTCTCCTTTTCAACCCCTCATCCGCTCTAGAAAGTTGACTTTTACCTAAGGCTGCCTGCATGTCAGTAAGGCGATAGTTATAGCCTAAATCCTGCATTTCGTAATACCAAAGGGAATCATCAAAGATTCGTTTAGAAAAATCTTGCTGAATACCATGGGTTCTAAGATTTAATATATTCCGATAAAGACTTTCATTATTGGTAGTGATCATTCCCCCTTCTCCTGCAGCAATATGCTTGACTGGATGGAAGGAAAAAATAGCTAAATCTGCGTATTGACCAGACCCTGACATTACTTGTTGTTGATCACGGTCAAGAAAAAAACCACCTGGCGAATGACATGCATCTTCAATAATCCAACAACCAAATTCATCTGCAAGCATTCGAAAAGCTTGCATATCAACAACTCTCCCTGCAAAATTGACTGGGATGATTCCTTTAATTTCACCTTTTTTATCACTTTCGAGCAGCTTTCTTACTTGCTGGATGTCCAATAGGTACGTTTCAGGGTCTATATCCGCAAAGATCACCTCCCCCCCGCAATAACGAACACAATTGGCAGATGCCACAAATGTTATGGGGGTAGTGATGACTTTGTCCCCCGGCTTGACATTCAAAGCGATGGTATTCAAGTGTAAGGCAGCTGTACCATTTGATACAGCAATCGAGTACTTTGCACCAATATACTCGGAGAAAGCTTGCTCAAACTCGGCAATTCTTGGGCCTTGAGTGAGGTAGTCAGATTTCAATGTATCTACAACCGCTTGGATATCACTATCTGTGATATGCTGCCTACCATATGGAATCCGACTCATTCGAAGCTAAAATTTGGATCTACGTGTTGTTTAATTAAACCTCTCAAGCTCTCAATACTTTCCCACTCAGTATTGGACGCCGAATTGTAAGCAAAACCTTCTGGGACTTTCACTGCTCCAAATTGATGAACAAAATCATGAACTTTCCATTTTGGATTTGGTGGTAAAATTGTAAAATAATTACCCAGGTCATAGGTATAAAACGAGTCAGAGGGCGTAATCATTTCCTCATGAACTTTCTCTCCAGGTCTTATCCCCACAATTTGATATTCACATTCAGGAGCTATAGCCTCCGCTACATCAGTGATTTTATAAGATGGGATCTTTGGAATGAAAATCTCACCTCCCCATGCATGTTCCAAGGCATGCATTACCATATCAACGCCTCCTTGCAAGGAGATATTGAAACGAGTCATTTTTGGATCTGTAATAGGAAGGATACCTTCTTTCTTTTTATGAATAAAAAATGGAATAACTGAGCCATTAGACCCCATCACATTTCCATATCTAACTACGCTAAACCGGATAGGATTCCAACCCTTGATATTATTGGCTGCTACAAAGAGTTTGTCTGAAGCCAATTTGGTAGCACCATAAAGATTAATTGGCGCACAGGCTTTGTCGGTGGATAAGGCCACCACTCGCTCAACATTCGTTTCAAGGCAAGCATCGATTACATTTCTAGCTCCATCAATATTAGTTTTGACACACTCTTCTGGATTATATTCTGCGATATGGACATGTTTCATAGCAGCAGCATGGATCACATAGTCAACATCTTTAAATGCCCTAGTCAATCGATCTTTATCTCGTACATCTCCAATAAAAAACCGAATTTGTCGAAATCTATCAGCAGGATATTCCAGGGACATTTGATATTGTTTTTGTTCATCTCGTGAAAAAATAATTAGTTTCCTGACATTTGGAAAGTTATTAAGAATATGCTTAGTAAGCGCCTTGCCTAAGGAGCCAGTTCCACCTGTGATTAAAATTGATTTTCCTGATAGCATCGTTATTAAACTTCTTGTAATTGAACCATTTTCTGAAAAGCAGTCGAAGACTCCATCAATTCTGAAAATGACCCGGTATTTTCGATCTTGCCCTTATTAATGACTATGACTTGATCTGCACTTTTGATAGTTGAAAGTCGATGAGCGACAATCAAAAGGGTATATTTCCCTTTCAACTTTTCAATGTTTTCCTGAATTACTTTCTCAGTTTCAGAATCTAAAGCCGAGGTTGCCTCATCCATAATTAGAATATCGATTTCCTTGAATAGCTCCCTTGCGATCGAAAGTCGTTGTTTTTGTCCACCACTGATTAGGATTCCGGCTGAACCTAACTGTTCGTTTTCTTTTTCAGGAAGTGTTTGGACAAAGTCAGCAATTGCGGCTTGCTCTAAGGCTTTCCAAAACCGAGACTGATTTTCAGGTGTGTATCCTGCCCACTGCGTCACGTTATTGTAGATAGAGTCAGAAAAAATAACTGGTTCTTGCGAAATATATCCTAGCCTTTTTTTGAAACTCAATTTTTCAAGATTTCGAAAATTTATATCGTCTACTGTTATTGATCCGCTTGAAACGGGCATTAATCCAGCGATCAAATTGACTAAGGTCGATTTTCCACTTCCACTTTCTCCCACAAATGCATACGTTTTGTTTTTACTGATTTTTAGATTGATCTGGGACAAAACAGGCTTGATACCATAGGAAAAACTAACATTGTCAAGAATAATTGAATCTTTAAAGTCCTCAAATAGAATGACTCCATTAGCTTCTTTCTGAGACTGAAGTTCACGCATGAAAGCAGTCATATTTTCAAGAGAGCCTGATAAATTCAAAAATCCATTCCATTGGGTCTGCATCATCACTAGGGAATTCAGAGAACGATAAAAAAACAGTAAACTCAAAATAATCACCCCCAATTGCTGGGCAAAAACATTTACTTGGACAATTATCACAATTACTACCACAAAAATCACCATAGGCTCTCTGGCTGCAACAAGTAAAGCATTATAAAAACCAATTTTTTTATTACTTTTTACTATGTAATCTACAGCATCTCTTAGCCTCAGTTCGTAGGATTTAATAGATCCTGTCGCCTTCAAATATTTGTAAAAAGCTACCTTTTGAATCAGCATTCCCTGAAAGGTATGACCTCCGGATGTAATCTTTTTAGAGGTCTCCTTCGTTTTCTTGTACACCCTGTTGTACAACAGGTTAGTAGCCCCTCCGCCCACCGCCACTAACAAGGCAAATTGGGGATCGGTAAAAAAGGCAAGAATTAGGTAAACAAAAACCAAGGTACCAGACTGAACGGCTGCGAAATAGAAGGCATAGGCGTTAGAGACTCTCCCTACCTCAGCGCTTAATGTATTTTGAATTCGTCCTGAATCAGCCAAAACAAATGATTTGAAATCGAAATCCGATAAACCACTTAAACTGTCAAAGCGAAGCTTTCGGATAAAATACTGCTGAGTAAGTACATTATAATACGATTCGGTGAACTTCATAATGCCTTTTAAGACAAAAAGCGTAAGAAGCATTCCCAAAACCAGAAACAGATTTAATTTAAACCCTAGTAGTTCTATAGAATTAATCAAAAAACTCATTCTACCGAGCGCTTCAGGGTTGACATCAGCACTTCCATCAACCATTTGTAGAAGGGGCAAAAACATCGCTAAACCTAAACCATCTAACAAGCCAACCAAAAAACTAAGAAAAAAGGCGATAAAAATCCTATACCCGAGATGGTGGAAGAAATAACTAAAATGAACTAGGTATTTTTGTAAAAAAGATTTAATGTTTAGCATGATTGAAAGAACTAAAATCGCTATTGATCAGAAGCGGGCACACCCTTTAAAACCGATTTGTTTAGAAAATTTTTAGTCACCACAGCTCCTGCACCTACCACCACCTCATCGCCAATTTCTATCCCTGGCAATAACACTGCTCCAGCACCTATTCTACACAATTTCCCTACTTTCACTCCTCCCAAAAGAATGGCACTAGGGCCAATTTCAGTATAATCACCAATTTTACATTCATGATGAACATGTCCTCTAACATTTACCAAAACTCCTTTGCCAACCTCTGTCTCAGGCCCACAAAAGGCAAAATCCATTAAATCGGCTGATTTGGGTGAAAATGATTGATTTACAGCAGTAGGGCTCAAGATAAAAAAATGTTTCCCTCCCATTTTCTCCAACTTATCACATAGGTTTTTTCTAGAAACTGGGTTGCCTACGCCCAAACAAAACTCTGGCTTTAATGACAGCACATCTTTTAACTCTTCCTCAGAAGACAAGACTTTGTCATGATGTGAATAGGTGTTTTTTTTAGAACTATCCTCATCGAAAAAATAGATTTCTGAAGCAGGTATCCCTTGGGATATCAGAACCCAGTATACTTCCAATCCATGACCTCCTGCTCCTGCGATTACCATTTATTCACAACAAAGCCTCTCTAAGCAAATCTTAGAGAGGCCAATTCTGATCATTTTCTTACTTAGTCCCGATTCCGTAGTGCACGTAGCCAAGGGATCCTAGGTACTTCTTATCATAGATATTTCTACCGTCAAATACCACCTTGTTTTTCAACAGCTTGCTGACGGCATCCCAGCTCGGAATTCGGAATTCCGACCACTCGGTAACCAACAAAAGCGCATCGGCATCTACACAGGCATCATAAGCATCCGTACAATAGGTTACCTTGTCGAAAATGTAGTGCTCACGAGCTTCTTCCATGGCCTTTGGGTCATAAGCTCTGACATTGGCACCCGCAGCTCGCAGTTCATCGATAATCACTGCCGCAGGAGATTCTCGCATATCATCTGTATTTGGCTTGAAGCTCAATCCCCACATCGCAAAGGTCATCCCGCTCAAATCTTCTCCAAAATGTGTCTTAACCTTGTTGGCTAGCACATGCTTTTGCGCATCGTTTACATCCTCCACAGACTGCAAGACTCTGAGGTCATAGCCATATTCCTTAGCCGTTTTGATGATGGCTTTGACGTCTTTGGGAAAACAAGACCCTCCATAGCCCACACCGGGATAGATGAATTTATTCCCGATTCTAGGATCTGAGCCAATCCCTTTTCTGACCATGTTGGCATCCGCACCAACTCTTTCGCAGAGGTTGGCGATATCATTCATAAAGGAAATCTTGGTGGCAAGCATTGCGTTGGCCGCGTACTTAGTCATCTCTGCGGAAGGTATATCCATGTAGATAATCCGATCGCCGCTGAGTTGGAAAGGCTTGTAAAGACGCTGCATAATTTTCTCAGCACGTTCGTCATCTACCCCGATAACGATTCGGTCTGGTCTTAGGAAATCCTCTACGGCAGCACCTTCTTTTAGAAACTCAGGATTGGAAGCTACCGCAAAAGGTAAATTAGAACCTCTTTGGTCCAACGCTCCTTTGATCGCCGCGCGAACTTTTTCTCCCGTAGTCACAGGAACGGTACTTTTGGTAGCTACTACGATGTAATCGGTCATTTTACGGCCTATCTCATCGGCTACCGCCAAAACATACTTCAAATCAGCGGACCCATCCTCACCTGGAGGTGTCCCCACCGCAATAAATGCGACCTCAGCACCTTGAATGGCTTCACCCAGGTCAGTACTGAAATGGAGTCGACCACTTTTATAATTACGAACCACGATCTCTTCCAGACCAGGCTCATAAATTGGCATTATCCCATTTTTTAACTTTTCAATTTTTTTAGCATCGATGTCTACACAAGTCACTTCAATGCCTACATCAGCAAAACATGCTCCGGATACCAAGCCAACATAGCCTGTTCCGACTACTGCGATTTTCATAAATATATTATAAAATTTAGTTGGTTATTATTGCACAAGTCTTTCAATCAATATCCCTAGAGTAGCCAAACTAGATGCAACACCAATCCACCCTGCCGCACTCATTCGCTCACGTTCGGGCTTTTGAGGTACTACGATCTCTGCTCCGGGTTCGATGATGGGATAAAATTTGAGTCCTAGAAACGAATGAGTCCTCCTTGCATCACCGTTGGCATAGATCACGTAGGATTTGCTTCGACGCGCTTTTTCACTAAATCCCCCAGCTCTGGAAATATAGGATTTAAAACCAGCATAATTTATAAACCTTGAGGTAGTCGGCAAAAGAACCTCTCCCACAATTCTTACTGTCTGAAGTTGTTTAGGGATCTGAATCACATCCCCTTCTTGCAAAATCAAATCTTCAGGGCCACCCGGATTTCTCAAAATCGCTTCCAAATCAATCCCAACCAAATCCTGTTCTTTGTACCTGGCCCGAGTGACTGCAGAATCCAGATAAGCAGAGTCTAAAGATAAATTCTGAGCAAATCGCTCTTCAGCCATCCTCCGCTCATTTTCTAGTTTAATTCGTTCTGCTTCAGAAATTTTTTCATCAAGACGGTCAAAAAGCAACTCTTCTGCCTGATTTCCAGGCCGGTTCTTCTCAGGATCAAGTTTTGATCGAATTTCTTTTAAGATTTCAGCCTTTATTTCGTCATCTGTTTTAGACTTAAAATAGACTGTTCGTCGGACCAAATTGGCGCCTTTGGGATAAGCAAACTGATTAACACCGCCTGCTCGTCGGATCACATCCGAGATCCGCTCGTTGGCACTGGAAATGGCAAACTCACCCGGATACACCACCTCTCCGGTCACGGTCACCAATTGCTCTCGCTCAAAACCTGGACTTCTCCTGATAAAAATATGGTCAAATGGTCTCAGGGTCATACTTCGTTCTTCCTCAGTGAGGCTTAAATCTGCCTGAATACTCAATGTCAAAATATCAGCGATTTTGCCAGAACTGGCATCCCGAGACCTGCGTGCGATCTCGATCGAAGAATTTGAAGCAGACTGCATTAAACCACCTGAACGCAAAATCAAATCCCCAACGGTCATGTTGGAGGCAAAAGGATAGGTGCCTGGCAGATTGACATCGCCAGAGATTTTTACAAAATATTCCTCTTGGATATCATAGCGGCTTGGCACAAAAAGTAAATCTTCATTTTGAAGGCGGATATCTGCCTGAGTCCCATCCAGGATAGCTTTTAGATTGATAGATTCGGCTGCTAAAGTAAGATCTGTATTCGTGCGATAGAGCGTAGCCCGTGAAGAAAAGGCCTCAGGCTTTAACCCTTCCGCTTTTTCCAATAAGGCTTTGACTGTCAATCCATTTTCACCTAAAGCAAACTCTCCCTCTCGAATAACCGCTCCTGTGATTTGCACCCGATTGGTGTAGCGATCGAGGACTTCACCCACAATCACCTCATCTCCATCTTTCAAACTGAAACCGCTAAAGTCTGACTCGGGTATATCCAGTACTTGCCTGGAATTCTCCTCAAATCTTCGGACAGTAATTCGCTTTGTATAGGCCTTTGGGCCAAAGCCTCCGGAAAATGACAAGAGATCCATTATCCTCTCATCTGATTTAAGTTCAAAAAGTCCCTCTCTTCGAACTGGTCCGATAAGCTCTACACGAGTTTGAACAGGCGGTACGATGACCACATCATTATCCTGCAGAGTCACATTGGAACTTTGATTGCCATTGATCAAAAAATCATAAATATCAACAGTCGATACCAGTCTATTGTCCCTGTACACTTGGACGTTTCTAAAAGCCCCGTTTTCATTGGGGCCCCCAGCTGCATAAAGTCCGTTGAAAACAGAAGCAAAAGAAGGTAACGTGTAGGTGCCTGGATTGGTCAACTCGCCAACCATTGACACTTTAATCGAGCGAATGTTACCCAACCTAACCTGAAGGAATGTATTCGGATTGCCTCCAAGAAGCCCTGCATAGATTCTCCCTAAAGAACTTTTAAGTCGGGCTGTCGCAGCTTCCACTGAGTTGCCCCCTACCTGCACAGGGCCAAGATTTGGAATGAATATCCTTCCTTCGGGACTTACGGTCAGGTCGAAGGACTGCTGAGACGCTCCATATACATCGATCAACAGCTGGTCTCCTGCTCCAATCACATAGGTCATCGGTGTGGGAAGGTTGATACTTGGATTGAAATCAAGGTTTCGGTTATGAAATACCTTAAATCCAAAGATCTTCTTTTGATACGGTGTCAATTCAAAATACGGATCGGATGCATTCAATGAGTCTAGGGTGGCACCTAAATCAAGAGACTGACTAGTTCGGTTTGCTTGATTTGCACGAGCTCCCGACTGGTTGGTAGGGCGAAAATCATTGAGCCGAGCCCTCAATTTTGAAATTTCAACTGAAGAAAGTCCCTGTTCCTGAGCCAAGGCCTCTAGCTGAGATTGATTGAGTCCGCTTGCTTCAGCCCTTTTGATCAACTGTTCCAGTTGGGCATCTGAAAGATTATCTACTTTCAGATTTCGGAGATCAGAAAGATTCTGGGCTAGTGCCCCAAACTGAATTCCGAAACCGATCAAAATCAATAAGAAAATCTGCTTGATGAAATTTCTCAATGCTTTGCTTTTAGTATGAAAACTACACTGCTAAGTTGCATATTTTTGGATCAATCTGTGTCATTTTTTGCACAGCTTCGCTCTTTCAGTCCCATTAGAAACCTACCAAAGAGCATCCTATGTCAATAAAATCAAATTCCTGTCTGACGGTCAAACAGAATCAGGCCCTCACCAGAAGAAATACGATTGGAATCAAACGTCAAGATTACTTTGCGATCAATTAGATCTTCTATTTTACGGGATAGATTAGTGATATAGTCATCGTTGATCCGCTCTCCGGTCACGATCACATCGATCGTGCCCGAGTCAGTTCCCTTGGCCAGATCACCGGTCAGAATCACTTGTTCTACTTCCCCCATTCGTTCCAAAATTTGCTCCAAAAGCTTATCCAGTCCCAAATATTTGCGGATGATATCCCTAATGTTGGTGAAAAATGGATGCTTTGTATTGGCTTGGTATTCAATTTTGTTTTTATCAGATTGCTTGAGCAAAATGCCCGCCTGAGTCAGATTGTTAAGCTCTTTCCGAATCGCATTTGTAGATTCTCCAAATTCATCAGCCAAACCCCTTAAATGACTGTGATTCTGAGCATTTACAAAAAACTTGATTAAAAGCTTTAAGCGTGTCTTTGAAGTAATTAATGATTCTAGCATAAAAAATCCCGGAAAGTGAGTAACAAAGGTACTCATTCTTCAAAATCTGAAAAACAATTCTTGTTTTTTGAACAAAACTCCAAGTCTTTTTTTGATGAAAAACCTATCCTCTGTAAATATCCTTGGGCTGGGATACCAATAGTTTCCTGAAAAGCGATCCGGTCCAACCGCTAAATGCCCCCAATAAAAAACCTAATACCCCTGTGAGCGCGACCAGCGCCATACCCGAGCCCATACCCATGACTTCGGCCATTTTATCAGGCAATGTACTTGCGGTGGTGATCCCGATATACATACTTTGACCGAGCCAAGCCAAGCCCATTCCCAGTCCACCGCCCAAAAATCCTCCTATGGGTTTTGGGAAAATCAAAACCGCGAAGACACCAATCAAAATCATGACTATCCAATAAGGAAGAAATGGATTGCCAAATAAAACCAAAAGAGCCGTGACTATGGTAAACAGGATAAATTTCATACGCACTAGTTAGATATAAATAATTGAAAACCAGATATATGACCTTTTAAGTTACTCGCTGGCTTTCTTGTCTACATTTTTTCAATTCCGGTCAAATCTTAGTTTTTCAAAACAGTCTTGAATAATACCCCATCCACATCTTGCTCAGATTTTAACCTAAAATCGACGTATTCGCCATTGGCCCAGATTGATATAAAATTAGCGTAAAATCTGCTGCCTGGATTACCGGATTGACCACCGGGATAGATCCCAAACGCATTGATTTCAGGCCCCATCTCGACGACCATTCTCCAACTGGCACCATGACGACTTCCGGTTGCGTTGAGGATTCCTGCTCCTCCGCCCGTGTATACATTTTCGACAGAGAAGGCTTTAAAATTGGGCACCAAGTGTTGCACTGTAGTTTTCTTAAAGTTGGCCCAAGCATAATCACCCTCATTTTGCTCCCACTCTGCCATTTTGACGAGTAAGGAATCAAAACCGGCTTTTACATGAAAATCCGCCTGCTGAATTCCTGCTACTTTTTTCACCTCAAAGACAGAATCCGCAGGACTTTCTCTGAGCAATTGGATAGTCTGATAGCTGTTGGGCTTTACCACAGGCAAATCAGCGGGGGCAAACTCTCTCCAAATACTCTCTGCCGTCTCGGAAAACCAAACCGAATAGAGTGAAGGCGCCTTTTGGTTGGGATCTGCATAAAAATCCCAAGCTTTCAGTTCCTTCAGGTATTTCTCTCCCTCTTTGGATTCTGATTTATAATCACCCAAAAGTCCAATAAGCACCGGCAAGGCTTCCTCAGCTTGAAGATGATAATCATCAAATTGTAATGCTTTCATATCCTCGACGGTGATTTGGCTCAGCTCCGCAAGACGTCGATTGAGTCGGCGATTTCGATAGTGTTCATAACTATTGTCAAAAACGTAGTAAGGATAGGAAGGATCGACCGGATGCTGATTGGCAGAGGAGACAAAACCTCGCTCTGGATTTATGGTACTGGGATTGTGTGAATTGGGTATATACCCTTGCCATTCCATTCTAGGATCAGCTCCATCCATGAAGTATTTACCCTGACCAGGCCACTTTAGCGGAAATTTCCCCTGAATTCTCATCGCAATGTCTCCAGATACAGAGGCAAAAACAAAGTTTTGTGCTGGAGCAGTGTAATTGTCCAAAGCGGCATTGTAGTCTGCGTGATTTTTGGCCTTATTCATGAGGATAAATGTCTTCTGCTCGTTTGAGCCCTCATGGACAGTCCACTTGAGTGCAAAGTTGACATCCTGACGATCAGACCTGAATGTACGGTCATAGACCACTGGCCCAAAATGAGTGTACACCACCGTATCCAAAACCGGTGCTTGACCTTTTACCTTGATCTCCTCTATTCGTAGACTGGTCGGCCTCCAGGTGTCCCCAAACCGATAGGCATTTCTGGATTCATCCTGGAAAGTGATTTTGTACCAATCACGTGCATCCTTGGTCGCATTGGTGACACCCCAAGCGATGTGTTGATTAAATCCCGAAATCACCCCCAAAGCACCAGGAAGTGTAGCGCCTTTGACCGAATGATCAGGCGTAGTAAGCTGCATGGAATACCAAAGTGAGGGCAAGTTCAAGCTCAAATGAGGATCATTGGCCAAAATTGGATATCCATTTTTGGTTTTTGCACCGGCCACTGCCCAGTTGTTGGACCCTGTGCCCTCGACAGGCTGGGTCAGAGGATTCAGGATCAGGCTATCATTTGGATAATCGATACTATCTGGTTTTGAGACAGGAATCGGTTGAAAGTCCCAAATTTTTGAGGCCTCGATGACTGGATCATTTTCCTTGGGAAATTCAGGAAAAAGTCGATTCAATTGAGTTTCTCCCAGCAGTCTGCGCAGGTTAGTATACTCCAAATCCCGATCGCCCACCAGCATATCCGACATGTATTTGAGCAAAAGAAGCGACTTGTAAGCAGACCAAGCCTCAGGCCGATAATTGAGGATTTTGTATTCTACCGGTAGTTGACCTGGGGAAATCGAAGAAATATATTGATTGACACCATCCGCATAGGCCTCAACTAGCCGGAGTGTTTCGGGGTCATTTTCTTCCAAAAATTTGATCCCGAGTTCGGCACCATAAGCTAATCCTTTACGACGGGTCATCCGATCAAGCTCCAATGCCATAGGCCCCACGATTTCAGAAATACGGCCTGCTGCCGCCATCGTCTGAAACTCCATCTGCCAAAGTCTGTGCTGAGCAGTGACATATCCCTGTGCCCTATAGAGGTCCTCTTCATTAGCCGCAAAAATGTGTGGGATCAAGTGCTCATCGTAGAGTACTTCTACAGGTGCAGAGAGATTTGCCAGCAACAATTCTTCTTTTGCCAATTGATCTTCACTGAATGAGTTTTGCCAGAATCCCACATACGGATCCAATAGTGGAGCCAAAGGTGGAATCTGTCCAAATGGCTTTGACACTGCAACAGCCAAGGCCACACTGACTGCCAAAGCAAAGAAGAAAGAGAAGTACTTCATCTGAATATGTGTTGACTTTTTGAAGTCACATTGAATCCCGGAAACACCAAATCCAAGCGGACTGGCAGATCAAACTTTTCAGATTGAGAAAGTTTGACCTCTCCAAAATTTCAACTGACTTATCTAAAGGGATGATCAAGAAAAGTCTTGCCTAAAAGCGGATCTAAACTAGTGTTTTTTTTGATATGCAAAAAAAATCCCCGACTTGAAGTCGAGGATGATATTTTAGATTATTGGATTGCTATGGGAAGTTTGAGTTTTTCCCAGCGGATCACGATACCAGGTGATTCGATTTCGATCGAAAGCCGCTCAGAGGAGCTTGCTTCCCAAGTCGGGGTAGATTCGACACGTAGGACGTCGTTTTTTTCATCATATTGAAAATGTCCATGTTCCAGATCCCATTCTGAGTTGAAGATGACCGTCCAAGGGCCGGATTCTTTGGGAATCGTAAAAAGGGAATATTTACCCGCAGGAAGATTCTTGCCCTCGACCTTGATATCCTGAGGAATTTCTATAAATGTGGCCTCATTGGCTCCAGTCCTCCAGACGACGTTATACGGGACAAGGTCACCCCAGATGGCTCGACCTTTGACAGCAGGGGATCCATACTGTACTTTAAATGTCTTGTCTCCGATTTTTCCCTCCTTTACTTCAAGTGGGCTAGGTCTTTGCTCATCGTCACTTGATACTACTTCAGTGGAGTTAGTCTCTTCGAGCTCTACGGTTTCTGTTGATTTATTTTGGCAGGAAAAAAAGACCAAAAAAGACAGTGTCAAGACTCCGATGGTAGATGTTCTATTCATGACCCGATTGATTTGTGGTTAGATTTTAGGGTAATTACGCAAAATTAAAGAGAATGATGCAAGCTTTGGATTTGAAACCTGTCAAGAATCAATTTATCCCGCTGAATTTCAAGGATCAAAAAACTCAATCAAATCTACAATGAACCATTTATCGTAAAAGTCAGCCTAGAATTAATCTCGTTTAGACATCTTTGAATAGGAAAAGAATCCAGCTCTCAATCCGCCAATGAAATTTATCACCACCTGTACCTTTTTGATTTCGCTAGTTCTTTTTTCGAGCGTATTTATCTCTCCTGAGATATTCAGGTATGCTGGACTGTTGCCTTTTTTGATTCCCGTCGTATTATTGGTCAATATCCTACTGTTGGGCTTGTTAGCTTTAGCTTGGAGAAGACTGGCCTTGATCCCTTTGCTTACATTGATCATTGGGTATAAATTTTTGATCATCACTTTTCAATTAAATCCCAAACCAGAGCGCAGAGAAGGGCTGCAAGTTTTGACCTATAACGCCCACCTTTTTGATTACAAGCGCAAAACTACGGGCGAGATCGAAACTAACGTTTTCACATGGCTCAAAGATCATCCAGCTCAAGTGAAGGTGTTTCAGGAATTTTATCAAGACCAAACCTCATCTGCGCGTAATGCTTTGAAAATCCTTTCTGAAAGCGAAGAAAAAGACTATTTCTACCATGTAGTAGATGGAAATGAACGAAAACGATCCTATGGAATGGCTATTTTCTCCGACTATCCCATCGTAAATGAAGGGGTAGTATTTGATACCCGCCATAGCAATGGGGCAATATTTGCAGATATTTTAGTGAAAAAAGACACGATTCGGATTTACAATGTTCATCTCCAGTCCATGGCGATTCCAGCTGAGTCTTTGGATGAGTATGAAAAGGTAAAGCAGGTCTATCGGCAGACTTTGGGCAAGCTGCATCGGGGCAGTCTGGCACGTGCTGAGCAACTGTCTATCCTTATCGAGCACCTGAGTAATAGCCCCCATCGGGTGATTCTGATGGGAGATTTGAATGAAATCCCCTATTCTCACGCATATTTCTCCCTGAGTCAAAAATTGAAAAATGCTTTCGAAGTAGCCGGGAGAGGCTTTGGATTTACTTATAATCGTGTCCTGTTTTTCCTTCGAATTGACCATATTTTCGCCAGTCCCGAGCTAGCCCCTGTCTATTTCAATACCCATCGCGAGGTGGACTATTCAGACCATTACCCGGTGACCGCAGCTTTTACCTGGGATGGGATGGAGCTTTGACCTTTTGATCCCAAACTTTTTTCAAAGGGAAAAGTAAAACCGGCAGCAGCAGCAAATCAGCCATGAGTGCAAAAATCAGTGAAAAACTGATGAGCAAGCCCGTAAATTGAGTAACTCCAAACTGACTAAATATCAGCAACCCAAATCCGGCAACCAATATCACTGAAGTCAGCGTAATGGCCTTTCCAGCCTCTAAAAATGTCCGTTTGATAGCATAATGGAGATTTCTGCCTTTGGTAAGTTCCAGCTTTAGTTTGGACATAAAGTGGATCGTGTCGTCCACCGCAATCCCAAAAGCCACCGTAAAAAGGATGGCAGTGGTAAGCTTGAATTCAATGCCCAAAACCCACATCAAACCGCACATCCAAATCAAAGGGATCACATTGGGAATCAACAGAATGAAGGACAACCTCCATGATCTGAACAATAATCCCGCGATCAACCCCACGATCAAAAATGCAAGCCCCAACCCTTTGGCCATCTGTCGAGTGACTGATTCATGTCCTCTATCGATCAGATGGGCGGTGCCGGTCCACTTGACCTGCAGAAGTTTGGGATCAATTTCTTCCTGAACAAAATCTAGAAGCTTAGAACGGAGTTCCCCCATCTTCAGGCTACCTAGGTCAGGGGCCCGACCACTAATCCGGCCAGTCAATTGATTTTTAGAAAGCACCTTGACGCCACCTAAATTCAGCGCTTGGTCAACATATCGCTGCATTCTCAGGTACTGACCACGGGATGGAAGAGCAAATGCTTTTGGATTTCCTTGATTTTGGGCTTGATTGAGAGTTTTAACCAGACTGATTGGAGAAATAAATTCTCCTTCGCCAAAAAGTTCACGGAGCTTTTCCTCGACCTTTTCAATCTGAATCAAAACCTCCAAATCCAATAAACTTTCCGCTGCAGGGCCTTTTTCCAAATACAACTCCAAGGGATTGGATCCACCAAACTGTACATCGAAGTACGCAAAATCCTCCTGAATGGGATGGTCAAGTGGGAGATTATCCAGCAGATATCCGTTGATTTTGACCTGTGATGCCAGCCCTATTCCAAGTAAGGAAATACCCAAAAAGGTAAAAGCAATCCTTTTTCGATACCGGATGATCTTTTGAAAAAAACCTGCGAGAAAACGGTCACCTGTAGATGTGAGTTTGAAACTGGGTTGGGCAAGCGGAAAAGCATGCAAAAGGCCGGGAGTGATTCCCAAAACCGCCAAAAACAAAACCAAAATCCCTATTCCAGTCCAGAGGCCAAAGGTTTTCAAAGCTGGAATAGAGGTAAAATACAATGACAAAAACCCCATCGATGTGGTAAACACGGTCAACCCAACCGCAAAAGTGAGTTCTCGGAAAGTGTCCTGAATGGCCAATGCTTTGGGAGATCCAGATTTGAGCTTTTTGATGAGATGCGTGAAATAATGAATCAAGGCACTCAGACCGACAATCAAAAAGATGGTCGGCTGCATCACTGACATGATGTCGAGTGGTTTTCCTGCCAAAAGGATTAATCCAAAAGCCCACAAAATCCCCATCAACAAAACCAGGATGGGAATCAAAATACCCCACGGTTTACGAAAAACCAGGAACAACACCAACAACATTAAAACCAAAGACGCTCCAATAAACAACCCGAATTCCCGTTGCATCAGGCTGACAAAGTCCCGTTGGGTCTGGATTTTTCCCGCTACAGCATAAGGTTTAAGGCTATTCTGGGCCAAAACCAAAATGATCTGCTCATAGAGTGAATCCCCTTCTTCCTTACTGAGTTGGGGATCATTTTGGATCAGAAAAAGAAAGCTACTGCCATCTTTGGCAATCAGAGAACCTTTATACTGCTCGAGTTTTTCTATCGAGGCTTGAATGCTTTCCCTACCAGACCAGTCCAAAACCGGAAAAGTCTGAATACCAAACGCATTGATAATGGGGATCTCAAGGTCAAAAATCGAAATCAAAGTATCCACTCCCGAGAGCGATTGAATTTGGTCTTTTGCTTTAGCAGCTTGCGCCAAAAACCTCGGTTCGAATAAACCTCCATCAGGATTGCTCATCGCCAATAGCAGGTAGTCATTATCACTTCCAAAATCCCTTTCATACACCCCTCGGTAAAAGGCTAAATCCGGATCATCCTGCGGAAAAAACTGCTCAAAATCGTAGTCAAAATTGGGCATAGGCCTGAAAATAAGCAGTACTAAAGTGAGTAGGGCACTTAAGGAAGCAAGAAAATACGAAGATGATTTTCCGAACATGGGGGCTTTTGATTTTGAGGTAAATCGCGACGCTAGACTCACTTTTACAAGAGCAAATCAGAAAAGAATGTTTTTTAAATTCTTCGATTCCTTAACTTGCCGTGTCAGTAAATAAGCCAAAAAAATGCAGCAATACCACGATTTGATGAAGCGGATTCTCGCTGAGGGAGTTAAGAAAACGGACCGAACAGGGACAGGAACCATTTCCATTTTTGGACATCAGTTGCGGTTTAATCTAGCCGATGGATTCCCCGTAGTCACCACCAAAAAGCTTCACCTTCGCTCCATCATCATTGAATTGCTCTGGTTCCTCAAAGGAGACAGCAACATCAACTGGCTGAAAGAAAACGGGGTTTCTATCTGGGATGAGTGGGCAGATGAAAATGGAGACCTTGGCCCTGTCTACGGCTATCAGTGGAGACATTGGCCCGACGGCAAAGGCGGGGAAATCGATCAGATCAAAAATCTGATTCATCAGATCAAAACCAAGCCAGATAGCCGTCGACATTTAGTCAGCGCCTGGAATGTGGCCGATGTGGATCATATGGCTCTCCCTCCTTGCCATACGATTTTCCAGTTTTACGTGGCGGATGGCAAGCTTTCCTGCCAACTCTATCAGCGAAGTGCCGATGTCTTTTTGGGAGTTCCTTTCAATATTGCATCCTACGCCCTCTTCACCATGATGGTGGCTCAGGTATGCGGTCTGGAACCGGGAGACTTTATCCATACGTTTGGAGATGCTCACCTGTATCTCAACCACTTGGAACAGGCCGAATTGCAACTTAGCCGTGATATACGCCCTTTGCCAACGATGAAAATCAATCCAACCGTGAAGGATATTTT
>VFQO010001503.1_pt1 | contig 17554 bp, 14 predicted proteins | sample 3512331 | NCBI WGS metagenome assembly VFQO01 (sample SAMN10412371, study PRJNA504923) | tailings metagenome | isolation source: Replicate 3 from Balatoc abandoned mine | place: Philippines: Itogon, Benguet | collected 2017-08-28
CGGTCATCCTCGCGCTGGTCGCGGTGATCGGCCTGGTCGCCAAGGGGGTGGAGCGACTGTGATGGCGCTGGAGATCATCGCGGTCGTCCTCGCAGTTGTCGCCGTCGGCTACCTCGTGGTGGCGCTCGTGAAGCCGGAACGGTTCTGATGGAGATCTGGTTCTTCCTCGCACAGCTCGGCACCGTCGCTCTCGTGCTCGCGCTCATCTACCGTCCGCTGGGCGACTCCATGGCCGCGGTCTACACCAGTGCCAAGGACCTTCGCGTCGAGCGCGGTTTCTACCGTCTGATCGGCGTCGACTCGGCGTCGCAGCAGAGCTGGCCCGCCTACCTGCGCGGCGTGATCGCGTTCTCGGCCGTCGGCATCCTGCTCGTCTATACGTTGCAGCGCCTGCAGCCGGTGCTGCCGTACTCCCTGGGTCTGCCGCCGACCAGTGAGCCGCTGGCGTTCAACACGGCCATCTCGTTCGTCACGAACACGAACTGGCAGTCGTACTCACCGGAACTGACGCTGGGATACTCCGTGCAGGTACTCGGGCTGGCGGTGCAGAACTTCCTCTCCGCCGCCGTCGGTATCGCGGTGGCGGTGGCACTGATGCGCGCACTGGCGTACCGCACGAGCGGCACCATCGGCAACTTCTGGGTCGACCTCACCCGCGGCACGCTGCGCATCCTGCTGCCGTTCTCCGTGCTGGCGTCGATCGTGCTGCTGGCCGGCGGTGTGATCCAGAACCTCAACGGGTTCCAACAGGTGACGACGATCACCGGCGGCACCGCCGTCGTGCCGGGCGGACCGGTCGCCTCTCAGGAGGCCATCAAGCTGCTCGGCACGAACGGGGGCGGATTCTTCAACGCCAACTCGGCGCACCCGTTCGAGAATCCGACCGCGTGGACGTCGATGTTCTCGATTCTGCTCATGCTCGCGATCCCCTTCGCGCTCACCCGCACCTTCGGCGTCATCGTCGGCGACAAGCGTCAGGGCATCGCCGTCGCCGGCACCATGGCGGTGCTGTTCACGGTGTCCGCCGCACTGATGACGTGGGCCGAACTGTCGGCCAGCGGCACCGCACCGCAACTGGCGGGCGGCGCGATGGAGGGCAAGGAGGTGCGCTTCGGCGAGGTCGGGTCGACACTGTTCGGCACGACGTCGACGATCACCTCCACCGGTGCCGTCAACTCCATGCACGACAGCTACACCGCGCTCGGTGGCGGCATGGCGATGGTCAACATGATGCTCGGCGAGGTGGCCCCCGGCGGGGTCGGTGCCGGAATGTACGGCATCCTGGTCGTCGCCATTCTCGCGGTATTCATCGCCGGGCTCATGGTCGGCCGGACCCCGGAGTACCTGGGCAACAAGATCGGCGCCCGTGAGATCAAGCTGGCGAGCCTGTACATCCTGATCACGCCGACCCTCGTGCTGGTGGGGACCGCGCTCAGCTTCGCGATCCCCGCGATCCGAGCGGATGTCGAGGCCACGTCGATCTGGAACCCCGGCATCCATGGCTTCAGCGAGGTGCTCTACGCCTTCACCAGCGCCGCGAACAACAACGGGTCCGCCTTCGCCGGACTCACCGCGAACACCCCGTGGTTCAATACCGCGCTCGGTGTCACGATGATGCTGGGCCGGTTCCTGCCGATCGTGCTGGTGCTCGCGCTCGCCGGCTCGTTCGCCGCGCAGGACAAGGTGCCCGCGACCACCGGGACCCTGCCCACCCACACGCCGCAGTTCGTCGGTCTGCTCCTCGGAACGATCGTGATCGTCTCGGCTCTGACGTATTTCCCCGTTCTCGCGCTGGGTCCCCTGGCGGAAGGGCTGTAAGGCAATGACGAGTACCCTGATCGAAGCTGTCCCCGGAGCGCTGCGCAAGCTCGACCCGAGGGTGATGTGGCGCAACCCGGTGATGTTCATCGTCGAGGTGGGCGCGGTGCTCACCACCGCGATCGCGATCGCCGAGCCGCTCACCGGAGCCGAACAGATCGCGCCGGGATTCACCGTCGGCATCGCGATCTGGCTGTGGGTGACCGTGATCTTCGCCAATCTGGCCGAGTCCGTCGCCGAAGGCCGCGGGAAGGCGCAGGCCTCCGCGCTGCGTCAGACGCGCACCTCGACGGTCGCGCACCGCGTCGCCGACCCCGAAGGCCACGACCCGGTCGACGTCTCGTCTGCGGACCTGAGACTCGGCGACCTCGTCGTAGTCTCGGCCGGGGAGATCATCCCGGGCGACGGCGACATCGTCGCGGGCATCGCCTCCGTCGACGAGTCGGCCATCACCGGGGAGTCGGCGCCGGTCATCCGTGAGCACGGCGGAGACCGCAGCGCGGTCACCGGCGGCACCCGGGTGCTCAGCGACCGGATCGTGGTGAGCATCACCTCGAAGCCCGGCGAGACCTTCGTCGACCGGATGATCCGACTGGTGGAGGGTGCCTCGCGGCAGAAGACGCCGAACGAGATCGCCCTCAACATCCTGCTGGCGACCCTGTCGATCGTGTTCCTGGTGGTCGTGCTGACACTCAACCCGTTGGCGTCGTACGCGGCCGAGCCGGTGCGCATCGCGGTGCTGATCGCGCTGCTGGTCTGCCTCATCCCGACCACCATCGGCGGGCTGCTCAGCGCGATCGGCATCGCCGGCATGGACCGGCTCGTCCAGCGCAACGTGCTCGCCATGTCGGGCCGCGCGGTCGAAGCCGCCGGCGACGTCACAACGCTGCTGCTCGACAAGACCGGTACGATCACCTACGGCAACCGCCGCGCGAGCGAGTTCCTGCCCGTCGTAGGAGTCGCCGCCGACGAGCTCGTGAACGCAGCGCGACTCGCGTCGCTGGCGGACCCGACTCCCGAGGGCACCTCCGTCGTGGCGCTGGCGAACGAGCTCGGCTCGGCCGGAGACCCGGTGAAGGATGCCGCGGTGGTGCCGTTCACCGCCCAGTCGCGCATGAGCGGCCTCGACCTGCCAGACGGCACCCAGGTGCGCAAGGGCGCAGGGTCGATGATCGCCCAGTGGGCTGGCGCGACTCCGGCCGATCTGCAGGACATCGTGGACCGGGTCAGCGAGACGGGTGGCACGCCGCTCGTGGTGGCCGTGAAGAACGCCGCAGGCATAGCGCGTGTGCTCGGGGTCATCCATCTGAAGGATGTCGTCAAGGACGGTCTCAGAGAGCGCTTCAGCGAGCTGCGGGCGATGGGCATCCGCACGGTGATGATCACCGGCGACAACCCGCTGACCGCCAGAGCGATCGCCGCCGAGGCGGGCGTCGACGACTACCTCGCCGAAGCCACGCCCGAGGACAAGTTGGAGCTGATCAAGAAGGAGCAGGCCGGCGGCAACCTGGTCGCGATGACCGGTGACGGCACGAACGACGCACCCGCGCTGGCGCAGGCCGACGTCGGCGTCGCGATGAACACGGGCACCTCGGCGGCCAAGGAGGCCGGCAACATGGTCGACCTCGACTCCGACCCGACGAAGCTCATCGACATCGTGCGCATCGGCAAGCAGCTGCTCATCACGCGCGGCTCGCTGACGACGTTCTCGATCGCCAACGACGTGGCGAAGTACTTCGCGATCATCCCGGCGATGTTCGTCGGGGTGTTCCCGGGGCTGGCGGTGCTCGACATCATGCAGTTGAGCTCCCCGGCCTCCGCGATCCTCTCGGCGATCATCTTCAACGCGCTGGTGATCGTGGCGCTGATCCCGCTCGCCCTGCGCGGCGTGACCTACCGGGCGGTCCCCGCCAACGAGCTCCTGAACCGCAACCTGCTGATCTACGGCCTCGGCGGGCTCATCGCACCCTTCATCGGCATCAAGCTCATCGACCTCGTCGTGAGCCTCATCCCCGGCTTCTGATCCCGACGCGCCACCGAAAACGAAGGACATTCTCATGAAACTCCGCCAAACGTGGACCGCCGTACGTGCACTGCTGATTTTCTCCTGCGTTCTCGGCATCGGGTACCCGCTCGTGGTGCTCGGGATCGGGCAGCTGGTCTTCCCGAGCAACGCGAACGGGCAGCTCGTGCGGGTGGACGGCGGGGTCGTCGGCTCGGCGCTGATCGGCCAGTCGTTCACAGACGCCGACGGTGCGGCCCTGCCCGAGTGGTTCCAGTCGCGGCCGTCGGCAGTCGGCTACGACGGCGGCGCCTCCGGCGGGTCGAACTACGGTCCCGAGAACGAGGACCTGATCGCCGCCATCGAGGAACGCCGTGCCGCGATCGAGGCGCTGGACGACAGCGGCGACATCCCCGCCGACGCGCTCACGGCATCCGCCTCGGGTCTGGACCCGCATATCAGCCCCGAGTACGCGCTGGCGCAGGTACCCCGAGTCGCGCAGGCTCGCGGCATCGACGAAGCCGAGGTGCGCGCGCTCGTCGAGTCGAGCATCCAGGGCCGTGACCTCGGATACCTCGGCGAGCCCACGGTGAACGTGCTCGCACTGAACATCGCGCTGACACAACTGGGATGATGAGGCCATGACGAGGGGTCGGCTCCGGGTGATGCTCGGCGCCGCCCCGGGCGTCGGCAAGACCTACGCGATGCTCGAGGAGGGTCGCCGACTCGCCGACACCGGCCTCGACGTGGTCGTCGCTGTCGTGGAAACCCACGGACGCACGGCCACGTCGGCGCTGGTGGAGGGGCTCGAGGTGCTCCCCCGGCGCAGCGTCGAACATCGGGGCGTGTCGCTGGAGGAGATGGACCTCGACGCGGTACTGAAGCGAAAGCCCGAGCTCGCCCTCGTCGACGAGCTCGCGCACACCAACGCCCCCGGTTCCGAGCACGACAAGCGCTGGCAAGACGTCGAAACGCTGCTCGAGGGCGGCATCGACGTCATCTCGACGGTCAACATCCAGCACATCGAGTCGCTGAACGACGTCGTGCGCCAGATCACCGGGGTCGTGCAGCGGGAGACGATTCCGGATGCCGTGCTGCGCAGCGCAGATCAGGTCGAGTTGGTCGACCTGGCCCCGCAGGCGCTTCGCGACCGGTTGAGCGCAGGCGTCGTGTATCCCGCCGCGAGGGTGGACGCGGCGCTCAGCAACTACTTCAGGCTCGGCAATCTCACCGCGCTGCGCGAACTGGCGCTGCTGTGGCTGGCCGACGAAGTCGACTCCGCGCTGCAGCGCTACCGCGCCGAGCAGGGCATCGAGGCGACCTGGAACGCTCGGGAGCGCGTCGTCGTCGCGCTCACCGGCGGCAGCGAGGGCGAGACGCTGCTGCGACGCGGCGCCAGGATCGCCTCGCGCTCCAGCGGTGGCCAGCTGTTCGCCGTGCACGTGTCCACCGCCGACGGTCTGGCCGAATCCGACCCGGCCGCGCTGGCCGCGCAGCGCGCGCTCGTCGAGACGCTCGGCGGCACCTTCCATCAGGTGGTCGGCGAGCAGATCCCCCGCGCGCTGGTGGACTTCGCGCGCTCTGTCGATGCGACGCAGCTGGTGATCGGGGTCAGTCGGCGGGGCAGGCTCAGCAGCCTGTTGACGGGAGCCGGAACCTCGGCAACGGTCATCCGGGAATCGGGCGACATCGATGTGCACATCGTCTCGCACTCGCAGGCGGGCAGGCGCGCGCTGCCGGCTCTGGGCGGCGCGCTATCGCTGCGACGACGACTCGCAGGCTTCGCGCTCGCTGCGGCCGGACTGCCGCTGCTGACCTGGGTGCTCGCTTCGTTCCGCACCGAGGAGTCGATGCCCAGCGACGTGCTCACGTTCCAGCTGTTCGTCGTGATCGTCGCGCTGGTGGGCGGCATCTGGCCCGCGGTCGTCAGCGCTCTGTGCGCGGGTCTGCTGTTGAACATCTTCTTCGTCGAACCGCTGTACACGATCGGGATCACCGATCCTCGACACGTGCTCGCCCTGGCGATCTTCGTCGTCGTCGCCCTGCTCGTCAGTCTGGTCGTCGATCGAGGGGCCCGTCGAGCGCGCGCGGCGTCACGGGCGGCCGCGGAGTCGGAGATGCTCAGCACCATCGCCGGGAGCGTTCTCAGCGGACAGGACGCGCTCGAGGCACTCGTGTCGCGCCTGCGCGACGCGTTCGGCATGGTCAGCGTGATTTTGAGTTCGCGCGGCACGCCGCTGTACACCTCGATCAACGCGGCGCTGGCCTCCGACGACGACGTGGAGTCGCGCTTCGCGATCGGCGAGCACGCGAACCTGTACCTGCGCGGGCGCGACCTTCCGGCATCCGACCGGCGCATCCTTTCGGCGTTCCTGTCGCAGATCGAGTCGGCGCTGGCGCAGCGCGAACTGGCCACCGAAGCCGAGCGGATGCGACCGGTCGCCGAGGCGGACCGGCTGCGAACCGCGCTGCTCGCGGCGGTGGGCCACGACCTGCGGCGCCCGCTCGCGTCGGCGACGGCTGCGGTCACCGCCCTGCGATCGGCCGACGTCGAGCTGAGCTCCGACGATCGCGCCGAACTGCTCGAGGCCGCCGAGGAGTCGCTGCGCTCGCTGGCCGACCTGGTCACCAAGCTGCTCGACGCCAGCCGCCTGCAGGCCGGGGTGCTCGGCGTCTCGCTGGCACCGGTCGCTCTCGACGCGGTCGTCGGCGGGGCCCTCGACGAGCTGGGACTCGCGCCGGGGGATGTGCAGCTGGAACTCGCCGACGTTCCACTGGTGACCGCCGACGCCGTGCTGCTGCAGCGGGCGATCGTCAACCTGCTCGCCAATGCCGTTCGCTATACGCCCGCCGGGCTCAGCCCGGTGGTCGCGACCAGCGTCTTCGGCGACTCGGTGCAGCTGCGCGTGATCGACGCGGGCCCGGGAATACCCGACGAGCGCCGCGACGACGTGTTCGTGGCCTTCCAGCGACTCGGCGACACCGACAACACCAACGGCGTCGGCCTCGGCCTGGCGCTCTCGAAGGGCTTCGTCGAGGCCATGGGGGGCACGCTTGAAGCCGAGGACACTCCGGGCGGCGGCCTGACCATGGTGATCGAGTTGGCGAGGTCGGAATGAGAATCCTCATCGCCGACGACGACCCCCAGATGCTGCGCGCGCTGCGCATCACGCTCGGCGCGCGCGGCTACGACGTGGTCACCGCCGCCGACGGCAAGGCCGCCCTTGACGCTGCGATCCGCTCGCACCCCGACATCGTCGTGCTCGACCTCGGCATGCCCGGGCTGACCGGCCTCGAGGTCATCGAGGCCCTGCGCGGCTGGACGCAGGTGCCGGTGCTCGTCGTCTCGGGCCGCAGCGAGTCGTGGGACAAGGTCGAGGCACTGGACGCCGGCGCCGACGACTACGTCACCAAACCGTTCTCCGCCGACGAGCTGCTCGCGCGCATCCGTGCGCTGTCGCGCCGGACTCCGGCCGGCGGCGACACCCCGGTGATCGCGTTCGGCGATGTGGTCGTGGACCTGTCCAGCCGTTCGGTGACGCGAGCCGGGGCATCCATCCGTCTGACGCCGACGGAGTGGCGCATGCTCGAGGTGCTGCTGCGCAACGCCGGGCGGCTGGTCACCCGCGAGACGCTGCTGACCGAGGTGTGGGGGCCGCAGTACACGACGGACACCGGATACCTCAGGCTCTACCTCTCGCAACTGCGCAAGAAGCTCGAGCCGGAGCCCGCCGCCCCGCGGTATCTGCTCACCGAGGCGGGCATGGGCTACCGGTTCGCGCCGCAGGAGTAGTGTCGTCCCTCGTGGCGAAATCGGAGAGCGACACGTGGATCCCAGAGCGCGTGACGCTCGGCGCCAGTGCAGAACCGACGCCTCGACGCTTCACGCGATGGCTGCTGGCGAACCGGGTCGCGCCCGCAGGGCCGGAGGCCGGGGAAGCCAGCGGTGAGCGGCATCCGTGGTGGAAGGTGATGACCCTCACCGGTGTCGACTACTTCTCCACGCTGGCCTACCTCCCGGCGATCGCGGTGCTGGCCGCGGGCGCGCTGTCGCCGATCGCGACACTGCTCATCGTCATCCTGACCCTGGGCGGCATGCTGCCGATGTACCACCGCGTGGCCAAGGAGAGCCCGCACGGTCAGGGATCGGTCGCCATGCTCGAGAAGTTGCTCCCGTTCTGGCGGGGCAAGATCTTCGTGCTCATCCTGTTGGGCTTCGTTGCCACCTCGTGGATCATCACGATCACCCTCTCGAGCGCCGACGCCACGGTGCAGATCATCGAGAACCCGCTCGCGCCTCCAGTCCTCGAAGGGCAGGGGGTGATCGTCACCATCGTGCTGCTGCTCATCCTCGGCGTGGTCTTCCTGATGGGTTTCACCGAGGCCGTCAATGTGGCTATCCCGGTCGTAACCCTTTTTCTGGTACTCACTGGGATCGTCGTCGTGATCGCCGTGCAGGCCATTGCCGCCGACCCCTCCACGCTGGATGACTGGACAGCGCGAGTGCTCACCAGCGGAAGCAGCCCCGCCGATATCGCCCGCACTGTCGTTCTCGCGTTCCCGTTGCTGGTGCTCGGGCTGTCTGGATTCGAAACCGGTGTCAGCGTGATGCCGCTGGTGAAGTCGATCGGGTTCACGCGCTACCAGATACTCGCCTCCCGGGTGCGGAACACCCGGAAACTGCTGACCTCGGCGGCGGTGATCATGAGCGTCTACCTCGTGGCCACGACGCTCGTCACCACGATCCTCATCCCGGAGGAGCAGTTCGGGGAAGGCGGCGAAGCCAATGGCCGGGCGCTGGCGTATCTCGCGCACCTGTACGGGGGCGAGGTCTTCGGCACGATCTACGACATCAGCAGCGTGTTGATCCTCTGGTTCGCGGGCGCGTCGGCGATGGCCGGTCTGATCAACATCGTGCCGCGCTACCTGCCGTCCTACGGCATGGCGCCGGACTGGAGCAAAGCGGTGCGCCCCGTGGTGCTGGTCTACACCGGGGTGAGCATCCTCATCACGATCGCATTCCAAGCGGACGTGAACGCTCAGGCAGGCGCATACGCGACCGGGATCCTCGCGATGATGGTCTCGGGATCGGTTGCGGTCACGATCTCAGCTGCGAGCAAGCGCCAGGGGCGCGCCACCGCGGGGTTCACAGTGTTGACGATCGTGCTCGGATACGCGCTCGTGGCGAACATCATCGAGCAGCCTGACGGCATCGCCATCTCCGGCCTGTTCATCGCCGGCATCGTGGTGGTCTCGGTGATCTCGCGGGTGTACCGCACCACGGAACTGCGGGTCGAAGTTGTCGAGTTCAATCGCTTCGCGCGGCGCATCGTTTCTGAGACCCTGGCCGCCGACGGAACGCTGCACCTGATCGCCAATCGGCGCTCGACCGGGGCCGCCAGCGAGTACGCCGAGAAGGAGGCCTCGCAGCGGGACCTCAATCCGATCCCGCCCAACGCGCACGTCCTCTTCCTCGAAGTGGATGTGGTGGACCCCTCGGGATTCTCGCAAACCCTCGCGGTGCGCGGGCTCGATCATGACGGCTACCGCATTCTGCGGGTCGAGAGCACCGCGGTGCCCAACGCCATCGCGGCGGTGCTGCTGGCACTTCGGGATGCGACCGGCGTGCGTCCGCAATGCCACTTCGAGTGGGCCGAGGGTAATCCGATCGTCTACATGTTCCGTTATCTGCTGTTCGGTCGCGGTGACACCGCCCCGCTCGTTCGCGAGATCCTCCGCGAGTTCGAGAAGGATCGCACCCGACGCCCCAGCATCCACGTCGGCGGCTGACGTCGGCGCCTCGGCTCAGCGCAGCGCGAGCAGCACGCCCTGCAGTGCGGCGAACAGGCCGATCACGGCGAGGATGCGCAGCACGCCCTTGGCGACGCGATCGCGGATGCTCGCGGCGCGGAACAGGGCCAGCGTCGTCAGCCCGATGCCGACGACCGACACCGCCAGAAACGGGTTGAAGCCCATCGAGACGCCGCCGGCGAGGAACCCGCCGAGCGCGGCGAGGATCACGCCGGGAGTCACCGGGTCGGACGACTGCTGCGAGGCCGACACGTTCAGAATCCGGCCATGAACCCGAAGAGCCCCAGGCCCGGGACGTCGGAGGTGACCGAGAAGTCGACGCCGAAGACGGCCGTGACGAACAGCACGAACTGCACGAGGGCCACCACCGCAGCGAAGCTGCTGACGCCGAGGCCGGCGATCGCGACGACCATCCCGGTCGTGCTCGCACCCTGCTCCCTGAGCCGACGCGCCTGGGCGATACCCATCATCGAGAAGACGATCCCGACCGGGGCGAGGATGCCGAGGAAGACCGTCGCCACGATGCCGAGCACGAGACCGGTCACCGCGTTGCGGTTCTGGCGCAGATCGATCAAGCGGCTGGCACCGACTTCACCAGGATGCTGCGGCGCCGGGTTCGACGCGAAATACACCGGCGGCGGCGTGGTCGCGGTGGCCGCACGACGTGTCTCGCTCCATCCGGCGCCGTTCCACCACTGCTGGCCGTTGCCGTCGGGTGCCGGATACCATCCGGGACTCTGCGCCATGCCGTGAGCCTACTCAGCAGCGCCGTGCGAAAGGAATGGGCCGGCTGATACGCCGGGTTCTGTTCACGTCTCGCGACGCTGGACGGCCATCTCTCTAGGCCGTGCGTTACCGCACGGCTCAAGCGGTCTACCCGGGAACGGGACGAGCAGCCCCATCGTTCCCTGTCTGACCTTGCTCCGGACGAGGTTTACCTAGCCGACCGCGTCACCGCGACCGCTGGTGGTCTCTTACACCACCGTTTCACCCTTACCCCGTGCCCTGCGGCACGTGGCGGTCTGCTTTCTGTTGCACTGTTCTCGCGGGTTACCCCGGGTGGGCGTTACCCACCATCCTGCTCTGCGGAGCCCGGACGTTCCTCGGGACTGGCGCACCTCGAAAGCGCCGCCCAGCCACGCGACCGTCTTGCCGGCCCATTCGGGAAGCCAGCCTAGCGCTGCAGGTCTGCCCGGGCATCCATCGCGAGGTTGGCGAGCCTGTCGGCGCGAGAGTTCTCGAGCCGGGGTATCCACTCGAATCGCACCGGGGTGCCGGTCAGCAGCTGCCGGGCCTGCGCGGCGAGTTCCGCCATGTCGGGGTGCTTGATCTTCCAGCGCCCCGACATCTGCTCGACGACGAGCTTGGAGTCCATGCGGATGTGCAGCTCGGCGTCTGGGTCGAGCTCGAGCGCTCGGGAGACCCCGGCGATCATCGCCTTGTACTCGGCGACATTGTTGGAGGCGATGCCGCCGTACAGGCCGATCTCCGCCAGGATCTCGCCGGAGGCCGGGTCGATGACCACCGCTCCGCTGCCGGAGGTACCCGGGTTGCCGCGCGACCCGCCGTCGGCCTCGATCACGAGCGTGCGACCCATCAGAGTCCCGACTCGTCGGTGCGGACCAGGATGGCGTCGCTCGACGGGCAGAGCAGCACGTCGTCGGGCGCGGCCGAGCGCACCGTCGCGAGATCGTCGGCATTCAACGCGACACCGGATGCCTCGGACACACCACCGCGCAGCAACGACGCCCCCGTGCCGTAGCGCGACCGCTGCCGCTCGTACAGTGCGAGCAGGTCATCGGGCAGCCTGGACGCGATCTCACGTCGCCCCGCGGCCGCGGTCGCGCGGTCCGCCTCGATCGCCGCCAGCGCGAGATCCCGAGTCGACTCGGCCTCGAGGCGGCGGTCGCCGATGGCGGCGAGTTCATGCTGGGTGCCGGCGACGTCGGCCTCCTGCTGCTCGGCTCGCTCCATGACGGTGAGCTCGATCTCTTCGAGGTCGTTCAACCGCTTGCGCAGCGCGCCGAGCTCCTGCTCGAGGGCTGCGACATCCTTCACCGATGAGCTGCCCTGCAGTCGCTGGGTGTCTCGTTCGATGCGGGCTTCGACGGTGCGCACGTCGGCTTCGACGCGACCGAGCTCGAGCCGGGTGTTCTCGAGCACGCCCTGCTGCTCGCCGAGCCGGATGCGCAGCGTCTCGGTCTGCTTGCCGAGGTCCGCGAGCACGGTCATCTCCGGCAGCGTCTTTGCGCGATGCTCGAGCTGCGCGAGCTTGGTGTCGAGCCGCTGCAGGCTCAGCAGCGCCGCCTGATCGTCTGGACTTGCCTTCAGCGCCATGGGTTCTCCTTCACTGCACCACGCTTCACCGCAGCACGCTTCACTGCACCACCGCGAAGTCCCACGGGTCGGTGCGCACCTCACTCACGATGATCTCGACGCCCGGTAGCGTGTCACGCAGCTGCGCTGCCGCCGTCTCGAGCCACAGCCACTCACTCGCCCAGTGGGACACGTCGATCAGTGCCGGCCCGCCCGCGACCCGGGCGTTCTCACGGGCCTCCGATGCCGGATGATGGCGCAGGTCGCTGGTGATGTACACGTCCGCGGCGAGCACCGCGGGATGCGCGAGGTACGCGTCGCCGGCTCCGCCGCACAGTGCGACGGTGCGCACCGGCTGGCCGAAATCACCGGCGACGCGGATGCCTGAGGCGGTCGCAGGAAGGATGTCGCCAAGCGCGCGGGCGAGCGTGCCGAGCGTCGTCGGGGTGGCGAGTTCTCCGACCCGGCCGATGCCGCGCGCCGGGTCCATACCGGCGACGATGGGCCGCGCATCCAGCAGGCCGAGCCGCTGGGCGAACACCGCAGAGGTGCCCGACTCGACAACATCCGCGTTCGTGTGCGCGGCGAGCAACGCGCATCGCCCGCGGATCAGGCGGGTCAGTGCCGCACCCTTGTACCGGTCCCCCGCCACGCTCGTCACACCGCGCAGCAGCAGCGGATGGTGCACCAGCAGCAGCCCTGCCGCTGTTTCCAGCGCCTCGTCCACTGTCTCGAGCACGGCGTCGACGGCGAGCAGGATGCGCTCGACCGGGTCCGCCGGATCGCCCGCGATGAGACCCACCGCGTCCCATGGCTCAGCGCCCTCGGCCGGCCACAGCCGCTCGACTGCGGTGGCGACTCCGGCGACGGTGGTTGGCACCCGACCAGCCTAGGTGCGCTACAGCCGTGTCGCCTCCTGGCGCCGGATCGCCGGGATGCCGAACGCGATCGGCGTCAGCAGTCCCAGCACCAGTGCGACGAGTACGCCGAGATCGGTGCGCGCGACATCGCCGTCGAGCGGCAGCCCGAGCGTGGTGAAGCCGTACCCCTGCCACGACAACCAGGTGATCGTGGCGGTCGTGAACGCGAGGCCGATCACCGTGATCACCAGCAGCGCGATCAGGTTGAGCCAGCGGACATCGGCGTAGACACCACCGCGGCGCACCAGTGATTCCGACTCGAAACGCCTGTTACGGATCATCGTCTCCGCCGCGAAGATGCCCGCCCACGCGGCGGTGGGCACGGCGAGGGTGGTCGCCGCATCGGTGAACAGCTCGAAGATGCCGCCCGGAACGGCGAACGTGAACACCAGTGCGAGCACCCCGAGCACCGCGGCGCCGACGAGCACGCTGAGGCGTCGAGGCATCCGCACCCCTATCGCTTGAAGGGCGAAGCCGCTCGAGTACAGCGAGATCGTGATGCCCGACAGCAGGCTCAGCGCGCTGGCTGCCAGCAGCGGCACCGGGTACCAGCTCGGCAGCATCAGCGCGAGCGTGTCGAGCGGGGACTGAAGAAACCCGGTTGCGATGCCGCGGTTCGACGCCGCCAGCAGTGCGCCGTATCCGATCAGCAGGAACGCGGGCAGGGTGGCCCCGAACGTGGCCCAGAGCATGGATGACGCGCCGCTGCTGCTGACGCGCTGATACCGGGCGAGGTCGGCGCCGCTGTTGGCCCACACGAGCCCCACGAAGCTGAACACCAGCACGGCGCCGGCGACCGTGAGCAGCCAGGGTCCGTCCGGGGTGGTGAGGGCCGCGTCGAGGTTGATGTAACCGGCGGTCATCACGATCAACCCGACCACGAGCACGCCCGCGATCGCCGACAGCACGAGTTGAAGACGAGCGAGCAACGGATATCCCGCGAACGCGATCAGTACCGCGATCACGAAGGCAAGCCCGAGGGAGACGAGTTGCAGCATCCTGTCGCCGAGGGCACCGTTCACCTGCGCCCCGACGAGCACGATCGCCACCGCCGACCCCAGCAGCCAGAGCAGCACCGCACCCCAGAACACCCGGGTGACGAACGCGAGCACGGCGGGCACGACGTTGCCGAGCAGGCCGAAGGTTGCGCGGGACACGATCATCGTCGGCTGGCCGCTGCGCTTGCCAGCGAGTGTCGTGAGCCCGAGCGGGATGAACGACAGCGCCACGCCGGCCAGGATCGCCACGATCGACTGGCGCAGGCTCATGCCGACGGCGAAGACCGCCGCGCCTAAGCCCAGGCTGAGGATCGACGAGTTCGCCGCGAACCACAGCCAGAACAGGCGCGCCGCGCGTCCGACCCGCTGATCGACCGGCGTCGGTTCCGGTCCGCTGCGCTCGACGCTGAAGACCGGCTGCGGCGTCGGCTCGTTGTCGATCAGAACCTGCTCGTCGGCGGGTATGCGTACCGTCGAGATAGGCCCGGACGGGGGATGAATCGCCTCGGGGATCACGGCATTGCCGACGGCGTCGACCGCGACCGGCCCGGTCAGCCCGCCGAAGGCACGGTCGGTCTCACCGACGACATCGTCGTCGAGGTCGTTCTCGTAGGCCTGGTCGATGATCGTCACGGAGCCCGTGTCGGCCGCGAACGGCTCCCCCGCAACGATGGGCGGGGGTTCGATGAGCAGATCGCCGAAGGGGCTGGGCTCCGGCTCGCGCGTGACGGGTTGTGCGCCGAACGGCGGCGGCTCGACGAGCGGCGGCGGGGCGAAGCGGAAGTCTGATACGGGTGCCGTCGGTTCCGGTTCCACGACGTCGGCGGTCTCCACTGCCGGTTCGTTCCGCTCCGGCTCGGGCTCCGGGAAGGGCTCGAGCGTCGCCTCCACCACGCCCTCGGGCGGCGCGGCCCACACGCTCTGCGGGAACGGTGCCGCGTCGGCGGGCTCATCGACCTGGTACACGGGTCGGGCAGGCTCGGGCGCGGGCCGGAACAGCTCGTCGAACGGGGTCGGCGCAGGTGTCGGTGGTGCCGCGGGCCCGGGCTCCTCCTCCGGCTCGGGCGACCAGTTCTCGCTCGGCGCCGGCACCCCCCACGAGGGCGGGGCCGGCGGCGGAACCGGCTCACTCGGCAGCACCGGCTCACTCGGCAGCACCGGCTCACTCCGCAGCACGCCGGTGAACTCGGGCCGGGCCTCATTGATCGCGGCTTCGGCTTCGGGAGAACCCAGTGAGTGCATGCGCGACTCCCAGGCTTGGAACTCCCGCGCTTCCTCCTCGCGCAGACTCAGCTGGGCCTGGAGCTCCTCGATGATGTCGAGAGTCCCGCCGGGGGTGCGGCCCGCTTCGTCGACGCGGCGCAGCAGTTCGTCGTCGGGCAGCGATCGCCGCACGGGCCGGTCGAACGGACTCTCCAACGGCACCGCGTGCGCGGGGTCGGGCGCGGGGGCGGAGACCCAGGGCGGCGGGGTGGCGGCGGGCGGTGGCTCGGGTGCAGCGGTGACCTCCACCGGCGGTGCGGGCGGCGGCGCGATCGGCTCCGGCGCCAGGTCGATCGTGCCCGACCCGAGGCGGGTGTACTCCTGCGCGAGTGCGTCGGCGAGTGCGTCGTCGTCGTGCACGTCGTCGCCCGGCGGACGCTGCGCGCTCGCCGGCGGGGGTGTGAACGTCGAGCGGCGGGGTCCGGCGGTGGCGAACGTGGGGTCGAACGACGCCTCCCCGGCGGCTTCGTCGTCGTCTGCCATACCCGGAAGTCTAGGACGAGCGGCTCTCAGATAGCGGTTGCCGAGCCGTGGCGAGCGCAGTCACCGCGCCGAGGATCAGGGCGAGTCCGACCCAGCCGACGGCATCCAATCGCTCCCCGACGATGAGCACGGCGAGCAGGGTGGCCACGAACGGCTCGAGCAGCGTGATGGTCGTCGCGGTGCTGCTGCGCAGGGTGCGCATGCCGATCCCGAACAGGAGGTACGCCACGAACATCGGGCCGAGGGCGAGGTAGGCGGCGATGCCGATGCTCTGCCCGGACTGCAGCAGCGGCGCGCCGAACACGAGCAGCACCGGCACCAGCGCGAGGGCGCCGATGCCGAACATCGCACCCATCACCCCGCGCGGGCCGTGCCCGGTGCGGATCGCGCGGCTCGACGCGTAGGTGTACAGCGCATACGAGAGCCCCGCGACCAGCCCCAGCAGCACGCCGGGCACGACGGCCTCGCCACCAGCGTCGTCCTGAGCGCCCAGCGCCAGCAGCGTCACCCCGACAACAGCGATCGCCGTGCACACCAGCCACCGCCGCGACAGTCGGTGCCGCTCGAACACCCACTCGAGGAGGGCCGCGAACACCGGGCCGGTGCCCAGCGACACGACGTTGCCGATCGCCACTCCCGCCAGATCCATCGAGGCGTAGAACGCGAGCGGGTACGCGAACACGCCGACCCCGCCGATCAGCAGCCAGCGACGAGCGGGCGGATGCCTCAGCGCACGCAGCGCGATCGGTGCAGCCGTCGCGAACAACAGCAGCCCGCCGACGACCATCGTCGACGCGCCGATCGCGACCGGGCTGACATCCCCGGGCATGAAGCTCGCCGCGGTGCCGGTGGTCCCCCACAGCAGCGACGCGAGCACCAGCGCCCACGCGCCGGAGTTGCTCGCGGTACGCACCGATTCGGGCACCTGCCGAGAGTACCGGCGCGGCGGCGTACCCCGCACAACTGCCGGTCGTAGCGTGGTCGCATGTCGGGCAGAAGCCGCCGACCCCGCGGCTCACTGAACGCGTCGAGCATCCTCGACGCGGCCGAGACCGTCGCCGGCAACGGCTTCGACGCCGTCACTATCCGTGCGGTGGCAGCCGAGCTCGACGCAGCGCCGATGGCGTTGTACCGCTACTTCCCGAACAAAGACGCGCTCGTGCAGGGCCTGCTCGACCGGGTGCTCGCCCGTGTGGCGGTACCGCCGGACTCCGGCTACTGGGTCGACGACCTGCGCGGCTTCGCCTTCGCGCACGCGCTCGTGCTCGTCGAGCATCCCTGGGCGATCGGCCCGCTGCTGAGCCACCCCGGACTCGGCGAGACCCTCCTCGCCGAACGCGCCCTCGCGGTGCTCGCCCGCGGCGGGCTCGGAGGATCGGATGCCGTGGCAGCCTTCAGCGGCATCGTCGCGCTGAACTCGGGCTGGGCTGGCCTGCAGCGCTACTCCGGCCAGTCGAACTACGAGCGGGCGCTGGAGTACTTGATCGACGGGATACGGGCTTCGGCGCGGTGAGTTTCTGCGCCGCTCACAGCGTGGTGCAGCATGCGTTCGTCTTGGGCTCCGCGTGGTAAAGTTGATCCAATCGTTCAGCCCGCCCAGTCCCGCTGGTGTGGGCTGGATCTCTTTTTCGGGAGGATCGCTTCGACGTGACTCAACCGGTCAAGCGGTTCGCGAGCATCGAAGAGCAGATCGATCTGATCGCGTCACGCGGGCTCAGGCTCGACCGGGTTGTCGCGAAGCAGTGGCTGCAGAGCATCGGCTACTACCGGTTGAGTGGCTACTGGTACCCCTACCGCGAACTGGATGATGGCCCGCGGCAGAGACGTCTCGACCATTTCGTGCCTGGTGCCAGCCTTGATGACGTTGTGCACCTTTATGAGTTTGATCGTAACTATTCAGGTCTTGTCGGCGTGGCTGTGCGGCTCGGGCCTGTTGGGTTCTA
>VFQO010001504.1_pt1 | contig 17553 bp, 12 predicted proteins | sample 3512331 | NCBI WGS metagenome assembly VFQO01 (sample SAMN10412371, study PRJNA504923) | tailings metagenome | isolation source: Replicate 3 from Balatoc abandoned mine | place: Philippines: Itogon, Benguet | collected 2017-08-28
GTTCCTACTTTACGTGAAATATGCAAATTGGAACAAATTGAGGGAAATTAGAGTAGTTGATCATGCACAATTATTCCAGTCCTCGATCGGGCAGTTGCTGATTATTACTTTTTTTTTAAAATAGAACACTCATCAGTAGTGGTGCATTCTGGAACAAAAACAAATTCAAGAACTTATCAATGCTAAGTTATAGTAGCAGAACTGTCATGCTATCTTGTATAGTTATTCTGTTTTGTACAATCCAACTAATTCATGGTCATGGAAATACTATCAATGTTTTGACACGTGGTTTATCAAATGCCAGGAACAATTATAATGGATTTGAGCCTGAGTTGGCTCCTAGTAATGTAAATGTAAATACATTTGGAAAAATTTTCAATAGACAAGTCAAAGGTGAAATTTATGCTGGAATTTTACTTGTTAATAGAGTAGACACTCGTAAAGGAATTAGAAACATCATGTATGTAGCTACTACTCCTAATAATGTCTATGCGTTTGATGCTGATGATCCAGATGACAATGAACCCATTTGGCAAGTAAATTTGGACCCATCTTGTCCAATTTCAGACAACCAATTTGGAAATGAATGTGTTCTGCATTTTGGCGCCTACATAGACTTGGTATTATTTCTACTCCTGTAATTGATTTGGGCACTCAAACTATGTATGTAGTAGCCATGAACAAGGATAGTTCCAATCCATTTATTTACAAACATCGTTTGCATGCATTGAATATTCGAACTGGTGAAGCCAAGAGACCTGCTGTGGTGATTGAGGGATCTGTTCAAGGAACTGGCCTTGGTAGTAACAATGGTATTGTTGAATTCCAAAGTGCCATTCAATTACAACGGGTTTCTCTTACGTTACATCAAGGAGTTATTATCATTGCTTTTACTGCTTTCTGTGATACAGGACCTTATCATGGATGGGTATTTGAATATGATGCTAATTCTCTACAAAGAAGATTTATTTGGAATAATTCTCCCAATGAAGATTATGGTGGAATTTGGCAATCTGTTTGTTTACTTCTTTTTTTTCAAGCATTATTGATTAGTGACCATTTTGTTAGGGTGTTGGAGCTGTTGTTGATGAAAAAGAATACTTTTATTTGAAAACTGGAGATGGAGATTTTGATCCTACAAAGGGAAGTTATGGAAACACGCTTGTCAAACTTCAAATGGATTTGGCAAATGGTGAATTGAAAGTAGTAGATTACTTCTCACCCAAGATTCATCATTCTGGCGAATATTGGGATATGAAATTAGATTTTGGATCTAGTGGTTGTATTTTACCATGGCCTGGAACTGAAATTCTGATATGTGGAAGCAAAGAGACAAAAGTGTTTGTGATTGATCAAAACAATTTGGGTAAACTTAATATGACAGAAGATAATACATTACAACATTTTGTTGGTACTAATGGACATTTGCATGGACCAATGGTATTTTGGACTGCTGCAGATGGGCAAAGTTTCATGTACATATGGTCAGAACAAGATAGTTTGAGACAATACAAATTTAATCGTGTAGGCAACAAAGGTTATTTTGATACTACTCCTTTTGCATTGGGTAGTACTATACTTCCCATGGAAGTCATGCCTGGAGGATCCCTTGCTATATCATGTAATGATGAAAAAACATTGGATAGTGGTATTGTGTGGGCCATTCATGCAATAGATAGTGAAGGTAGTCCAAGACCAGGTATATTGAGAGCCTATAGTGCAAAGAATATTGGTCAAGAATTATGGACATCAAGTACATTTTAGTATATGAATTTCCTAGAAAATGAATCTTTTTATTTATACGTAATGAAACAAAAATGATATTATATTAAATACAAAATTAAGTAAAAACGGCTAGTATGGCCATAACAGCAAATCCTAAACTAACAAATATGAGTTTTACAAATCTCTCACATATATGCTTACTTTCATGCAATGCCATTGGTATAATTTCAAAAAAAGCTATAAACAAAAAGCTACCACTTGCTAATGAAATTAATATACCCAACATTAAATAATAGCTATTATCTAAATTAATAGTATTCAAAATTATACCAATAACAATACCTAAAGGAGTTGAGCAACTATAAATCAAAACTTGCATTATTATGAATATATGAAATAAAATATTGATACATCTTTGTTTTTTAATTGATTCATAACTTTTATCTTTACCCGAAAAAGTATATCGTTGTATAATTACTCCACATGTCAATGCTTCAAACCCTTTGTGAAGTATAACTGGAATAAATAGTTGAATTAGATCATTGAATTCATGTTCTAAACCAATTGCAAATGCTTCAAATATGGAATGAATTGATATAGCTATAATTGTAATTACTGATTTCATAAGAAATAACCACTTGTTTTTACGCAATTTTTCATAATGAGTAGTTTCTTGCATAATTTTTTCACTAAATTTTTCATTTACTAATAGCTGAGTTTCATCACTTGGAGTAATAGGTATTATATCACTTTCGGATTCAATAGTATCTGCATATTCTGCTTCCTTATTTGTTATTAGTGATTTCATTGGAGTAGATGTATCATGTTTGTGTTCATGTTGTTCTGTACCATGAGATAGTCCATCTAACATTAATAAAAAAAATGTACTTATACAACATATTAGAGCAGACCAAGGATAATTTTTTACATTAACTACCATATAGTTGGTACTATTTGAATATTGAGTTTGATTTGTAAAATTGTTGAAATATGTCGAAAATGCAGTTTCTGCATCAGGTAACATATGTAAAAACCCACTTCCAATAATAGCTCCAGCAGCAATATTATTACAAAACAGCATAACAGTTTGTAAAAAACATGAAAATTTGTTGCATTTGGACATACAAAAAGGTAGTAAAGCAAGAATAATACTTATGCAGAATAAAATTAGAAGCATTCCTAGTTTCCAATATACTATTGTTGCATTACCATTATCTTCTGTAACTAACATTTTTTTTGTTGAACTAAATTACAAGAATTTTTCCGCTCACAGGTAAATTAAATTTTCAAAATAGCAAAAGTTTAATTAAAGGGTTAATTTACAGTAATAGAGTTTTTTAAACGCAAGACCATTATTATAGGAGTTGATAATACTTGAAAATGGAACTGGAATTTCTTTTTGTAACTTCTTATCATTCTTTTGTTAAATAGTATTTGCTCTATTAATCATAATGCACTTATCAGAATTTCAATTCTTATTAGTAGAAAAAATGAGTCTATAGCATTAGCTTGATTTTGTGTTTGTAGTAACTGTTTCTTTTTTTTTCTATCCATACGCTCTATGTACATTTCTCAAATACATCTCACAATGTGTAAATAAAGCTTGAAATATGTTTAAGTATATACAAGAAGAGTATCTAACTATCAAAATCGCAAAAGCAGCATGATTGTGCTATGTAAACAGCGCTCGAATAGAAGATGAAAATACACCAGAATTCTTTTAAGTGTAGCATGATTTAGATAGATAACATGACATAATTATAGCATAAAGCACTTTAGTTCAGGCTTCTTGAACAATAGAATACCTAGATAATCAAATCTTTTTTTTTCTTAACTATAACTTTGAGCTCGATTTTCGCAAAGAACAAGTCATATTTTTTAAAAACGATTGTAGATTTGAGATATATGTAAAAAATTACATCAAAAAGACTCGAGTAAGCAGGAAAGTAGATTTCAAATGTTCCAGCTATCGAGAACGAGAAAGTGAAGCAGAAAAAAAATAAACAACTGAATATTCACAACACTTTTGAACATTTAAATTATCTTTCAAAAAACATAATCGCATAAACAAATACGAGTTTTTGATTCAAGTTCACAATATAAAAGCCAAAGGACAAAGTGTTGCGGGTTTTTTAGAAAAAAAGGATTTCTCTGTTTTTTTAAAAAAAGAATAATGCAAAAGGCAGACAAAGCAACGCTGTTTGGTCCTTCTACAATTTCACCTCTTCCTTCTTCTTCTCCACTTTCACTGTCCATGAGATTGCCTCAAATTTTACATCTGGTTCTTCCAACCAAAAAGAGAAAGGAAATGTTGGCATCACCAAGGTTTGAAGACAGTCCTTCTGTAAATACTGTACCTACTCCAACTACTTCACAAATATCAACCCCACCTAATCTTTCTTTAAAACAAGCTGCTAAAGAAAGAGCTGAAACAGACTCAGATGAAGAAGATGAGACTACCAACATCTCCAATAATGATACTCAGTCTCTTAAACATAAACTAGCGCAATCAAAACTCAAGAATCATTCGAATTCCACTAAAAAGAAGAGAAGACTCCAATACACTACTGAACAAATAGGATATCTTGAGCAAGTTTACTCTACAGATTCCATGCCTTGTCTACAAAAGCGCCAAGAGTTAGAAAAATTATTAGGACGCTCAGCTCGTAGTGTTCAAATTTGGTTCCAGAATAAGAGACAAAAAGACAAAAAAGTGGACCAAACTACTTCCTCTTCAACTCAAAACTCATCAGCTGTCTCTGCTTCTACTAGTGGAATCCCAACAATTAATACAACCCAACCATCTTCGCTTTTAGGTTTGTCACCCATTCCTCCTTCCCTTCAACCAGCCTTGTCTCCTTTGAACGTCTCATCAACAACCAGTACAACCTCTACTGTAGTGACACCGCCAGTATCCCAACACATTCACAATCATCGCGGTCATCGACATTCTCATTCACTCCCACCACCTCCGCTATCTCTACTCAACATAAATACCACCACCAATAATAACAATCCACTGGCAAACCAAACTTTGTCATATCCTTCCATTTCTCAGCATCAGAGAGTTTCCCTAGACACATTACAACCTTTATTTTCAGCAACATCGCCCATTTCCTCATTATCTAATGAATTATGTTCTCCACCAACTCCATCTTCTATTCCTCATTTGATTTCCGATTTGCCACAGGCATTAGTAGTCAACCACAAGCCTCTGAGTCTCTTTGTAGCTGGTCCACAAAATTCTGGATCCACGCAAACCTACTTTTGTGAAACACATCGCCAAACGTTAGATTATCGTCTACATGGTTGTGGCTGTATTACAGTACAACCTATAAAGAAAAGAGAATATAACCAAACAGTATATTATGTAAAGAAACTACAAATTTTTGATTGGAATGTTCAAGACTCTGAAAGTATGTTTGAACCATCCAATGGAAATTTGAGAATCGTCGTTGAAAAGGAACCACCACTAGAATTGAGTTGGGAATTCAATTTTGGATCCTCTCTTCGACGAATCAGCTTATCTCCTGCTGATATCAAAGCTATACAAGTGAAGACTTTAAATGATTCTGGATTATCAGCACTCATTTTACAAATTTTTAGACCACCTCGTTTTGGTATCATCTCTACTTTGCCTATGATAAATAATTCAGCATTTTTTGAAGATAGCAACAAATCCCAAGATGACTTCAACACTTGGAATGTTGTAGAAGACTTCACTACTGATTTTATTGCCAGTAAGTTCAATATCCATGTATTGTACCTTGAAACACCTATCCTACTGCTGTTTTTGGAAAGACTTAAAGAACCCATGAAGGAAAGATTTTTCAAAATTATGCAAGACAATTTGATTGAAGCTCCTGATACAAAGCCTTATTTTAGTTATCTTAGTGATAATGGTTTGATTACAAGATATAAATTAGTACTGCCTAAGTTGTTGAGTTTGGAATCACCCAAGAATTTCAAACAAACTCCAGAAGAACACGAATGTGAATGCGGTCATCTTGATGAAGAACATTATGAGAACGAAGGAATTTGTAATACATTACAATGTAGTTGTCTGTTCTTCCAAATATCAACATTTACTGCTTTTCAAATTTTTTGAAGACAAGAAGAATAAACACAACGAATACTTTTTCAAAAGTTGTTGTGAAATAACTCTATTGGTACTGGAAAAATGGGTCTGCAACAGAATTATCCTTTCCAATAGCCATCATCAAAAGACAGATGCACCATGCAATCAAAAGTGATAAGATAACAAAAACAAACAACAAGTATCTACCAATCCTCATTCCCACTGTATCAAAGCTTGTGCTGACTGTGTTGCAGCTTGCTTTGTCTGTTCCGACGCTTCTGTGCAAGAAGGAATGGACTGCTGGAAATATTGTAGAGAATGTGCTGAAATTTGTCACTTATGCATCAAGTCTATGGCACTTATGGGTCCACATATGAATGAAATTTGCCAACTCTGTGCTACTATTTGTGAACATTGTGCTCCAAACAAGTGTAGCACATGTCAAGAATGTCCAAAGCTTGTGTTCAATGTGCACAAGAATCTAGAAAAATGAGTTCCAAGAAATAAAGAATTTTATTCTATTTAGCATTCAGAATACACAATTATACTGTTCATGCCACAGCTACACTTACAAATAAATTGAAGGTGTAGCTTTGCCACAACAATGAAAACTCATCCACATAGTCAATCCTGCCGTAATTGGCACTCGGTTTGCTGTCAAAGCGGTTAACGTGCAAAAAAAATTACAGAATGAACACAAGCTTACTAAACCTCTACTACCTAGTACTCATTTTATCATTTTATCAATATTCAATTTTTTGTATAAATAATAATAATATTACATACACTGCAGAAGAATGTGAATTATTTGCGGAGCCAACAGTAAAAATTAGTAGCAATATGATTGTTGCAGATGCTGCAACAAATTTTGTAGTAACTGGTTTTGGAAGAATGTATCAGCCTATACTCTATTTTTTTGAAGACGACATGACTTCCACCAATTCTACGTATAGCATGTACTTGAATAACAGACCATTCTGTTTCTCTGTTCAATCTCCTACTCTCACTGCAAATGAAATTATTCATACTCACAGTTTATTTGGAAAAAAAATTGCTGTTAATAGTCAATATATAGCGGTAGGGATTAGCAATGGGTATGAACGACAAAATTCAAGACAATATAGTTATTCTTCTATCAGTGTGATAGAATACACTTCGAATAGAACTGCTCAATTTAGAGAATATATTGAAGATTTTTCAAGCCCTTTTTTGGGTGTTATTTTTGATATCAACAGTCGTAGTTTAGCTTCGATTGTAAGTAACAAAGAAGTAAGAGTTTATTCTCCCTATGTAAATCGTAAAAATAGTTTCTGGAACAATAATCAAGGTGATAATGATACTTCTGTTGCTTTACCTTCCAATTTTTTTGCAGAAGCAGTTTCCTTATCAGAAACGTATTTGATAGTGAGTGGTATTGAATTCAATCCAGTATTTGGAAATTGCTCTCCTTATGTTCTTGTTTATACTTATTTCAAGAGCAACAGCACTTTTGAATTATCATTCAATGTGAGAATTTCAAGAGGCTACAGCGAAGTTAGTTCAATGAATTTTTATCCTTGTGAAAGAGATCCTCCGAATCAAATTAAATTAGCTATTTCTCCAGATGAAAAATACATATTGATAAGTATTCAGCTTTGGAATACAGTGTTTTTGAGCGAATTGGAAACTTTTGAATTCAGTTTAAGACAATTTATATCAAGTAATTTGGAGAGTTGGGGTAAAGCTGTTGGTTTTACTCGAGGCAATAATATATTTGTTTTGACAGATAAAAATGTATTCATTATGTCCTTGGAAACTTTTATAGATAATTCTCAAAGTGCACCTACAAGTACATTAATGACATTTGATCCTTTTCAAGTTGCTTGGGCATTTCCAAATCGAATTCAAAAGAGAATTGGAAAAGAATATTTTATGGATGCTACTGCCAACAATAATTCTGTTATTGCAGTCACTCAAATTGATCCTGTCAATCCATCAATACAATATTTTACAATTCCAGCTGCTATGTTAGGAAGTGAATATGATTTTGAAACTAAAATGTGGAAAAAGTGTGAACCTGGTCGCTATAAAGATAATTTGGATGATTTTCTTCCTTGTAGATTTTGTGATATTGGAACATATCAATCACAAATGGGATCTACTTTACAATGTCTTCCCTGTAGTGAAGTCAATGCAACCTATTGTCCTGTAGGAAGTTCTGTACCACTAACTGATGAAGATATGCATATTATTTATGAAGGTACTCGAGATGATCTCACCAGTGCAGCTCAATTACCAAAATTTGAATCTGCAGATTTTAGAGATACATATGAAGATTTACTTATTACCAATTTATTTTACATTAGTAGTATTCCTATGATTGTTACAATTGTATGGACTATTGTAGTGTGGATATTTGTTATGATTGCTTTTCTATTTTATTGTCACTATCCAACTCGTAATTGTTTAATTACTATTGCAAATAATGTGAGCTATATTAAGATTCCACATGCATTTGGTCATGATACTCATCAACATGCTCATGGAGAGAAACATGGAAGTGAAATAGATAGGAAAACTAGTTATTTGAAATATTTTACTCCTTCTTATATTAAGGGAGAATTACAAAGAAAATTATTTGGAATAGTTCCCAATGATACTTTTGAACAAAGTCATCCTTCAGATAAACATAGCTCCCATTCCAAAGAAGTTGTGCCTCAGGTTCAATTTGCTGCAAGTATTGTTGAACAGTTACCAGAAAATACTAAATCCTCATTTGAAGTGATACAAGCTCACTTATTGAAAGAAATAATAGAAGAGGAAGACAAATACAAAGTAGTGAAGAAGAAACTCGATTTTCATGGGATTTTGACTGGATATTTCAATTTTATCTTCATGTTATTTTCAATCTCTGCACTTATTTTTTCTATTGGATTTTTACTATCCTACACTCCAACATTACCTGGAGATGCCACCAAAAAAGACAAAAATAGATTTCATTCAGAAAGACCAACATTGAGAGATTCGGATAGTTTTGAAGCATTAGAAATTAAAGCTTTTCATGCTTTAATTAAATCAGCATTCACTATTCGAACATCACTGATTGGTTATTCTGGAATTTCTTGTAATTGGAGTGATGATATAATTGGATTCCAATTTGAAGGCTGCTGGGTTAAAGATGGTAACTTTGTGTTACCATGTAATCAATCTATGTCTATCATTTCCAGTACTAAAGTTTATAACCATCCTGTGTTAAAGAGAACTTGTGTGTATGAAGTTAATATGCCAAATAATACTATTCTATCCAATTTCCAAACCACATTTATGCTTATTTTCAAATCCAATTTACATATCCAAGCTCTTCGATATACATTTTATCAACAAGCTGTGGCACCTATTGATGCAGAAAGTTTATTTGAAATTGGTGCTTATCAATACAGAGAAGTGATCCTCAATTCTATCACAGATGATAATTATATGCCATCAACTATTGAAAGAACTTGGATTTGGACACCTGTTGTATATAAATATCAATATATTGACTCCAGTGTGAATGCATTTAAAGCCAAGGCCTATTCCACGATTTCTTGTGAAGATGAATCCACATTTCCTACTACAAGTTTTATTGATTATTTGAATGATCAAACTGGTAGTATTAAATTCAAAATTAATATCAATTTAAGCTCTGTGTTTTTGGTAAGACAGAGTGAAAAATTAATACAACTGAAAGCAGCTCTGTTAAATATTTTGCTAGCAATTATTGGAGTGTATCATATTTTGCATTTTATGGAGTTGATTATTGATAAGGTTATCTCTGTTCTTGGGATTTTATTTGGAGTGATCAGAAGACCAATTAAACGAAAGATTAGAAGTATGAATGCTATAAGAGAAGCAAAGAAGAAAAAAGAAAGAATGAGGAAGAAATTGCAGGAAAGATTATCAAAACATTTAGAATTAGAGACTCTGAAAACAGAGCTTCTTCTAGGAGAAGTAAATGACATTTAATTTCAACTACTGGCATAAATTTCTCCGTTTTTCGTTACCTTCAATTATGTATTTAATTTACTCTTGCATGCTTTTAATTTAAGCTAAATTAAAAAAAAAGCACCACAACTTACCAAGCTTAAAAATGTTGCATACTGAAGTTCTTTCAAAGAAAGAAGAGGAAAATTTCTCTCTATTATCAGAAGAGTCAGGAATAAACCACAACATCGCGAGTGTATTGCTTCAAAAGAAGAAGAAAGAACATTGTACGACATCTAAACACGATCATGATCACAAACATAAGCATAAACATGATTATAGTCATTGCGATAGCCATAGCCACGATCATTCTCATAGCTTTGATGAAGAAAGTCATGACCATAAGGAGCACGGTCAATGTTGCAAAGATGGAAAGAATACATCTATTCAAGTAAACACTAAGAAAACATGCTCTAAATCATGTTGTAATGAAGAAGAACCTCGTGAAGCTCCAAAACTAACAGCAACATGTAGTAAATCATGCTGCTCGCCTTCTCCTGTCTCAATTATCAAGACAGAAGCCTCTCTTTGTACAGATGCATGTTGTATTCCCAAAGAAACTCATTCCCATTTTAGTCATGTTTCCAAGTGTACCCTCCAATGCTGCTCAGATGAAAAGATAAAAGATCAGTACCCTGTGCTAATTCAAGTTGATGCTGATGCTTCTTTAGCGAATATCAAACAGAAGAATTATTTTTCAGAGTTTAGTATCCAAGGTCTACACTGTTCTGACTGTGCTTTAATGGTAGAGAACAAACTGAAAACCTTCCGAGGCATGATGGATGCCAAAGTTATCGAAATAACAAACACAGTTCAAATTTGGTATGATAGCCTTCAATTAGAGCCTTCCTTTGTGATGAATGAAATCAGCAAACTTGGTTATCCTACTGTACTGTTATCTACTAAAGATTTGAGACAAGTTACAAGTGCTAAAGAGGAACCTCTGAAAGTTTTTTTCAAAGCCTTCCCATCTCTTGGTTACAATATTGTAGAACAATTGGAACGAGCCAAATGGAATGGAATAACTTCTATAAGTAAAGTTAGAGACTGCTATGTGAACGTGCAATATAATCCAGAAGAAACTGGTGTGAGAACGATTTTGAAGTTTCTGCATGAACTGTCTAATGATACTCAATTCCAACTCATAAGCGATGATGAAGCATTAGGACTAAATAGAATGCAATATGCGAAGAAAGAATCGATTCAAATGCGTAATCGATTAATCATTGCTTTTCTACTTACTTTCCCCATTATGTTCATCTCCTTTGTTGTGCCTTACATCCCATATCTGAATTCATGGATTCTGTATGAACTAATTCCAAGATTGATGCTCAAAGATATCATTTTATTTTTCCTTTGTACACCTATCCAATGTTATGTTGCTTGGCCATTTTATGTCTCCTCCTTCAAAGCTATTGTATATGGAAGAACTCTCAATATGGATTGTTTGGTTATTCTTAGTACCAGTGTTGCCTATTTCTACTCGATCATCTCTGTGTTGATTGCCATTGTTAAACCAGATGAGGTTTCAGAAGCATTTTTTGAAACTAGTGCCATGTTATTGACTTTTATCGTAATTGGAAGATATTTGGAAATTGTTGTAAAAGGTCAAACATCAAATATATTACAACAAATTTTAAAGCTACAAGCTTCCTCTGCTATGGCGGTTGAATACTTTGGTCAAAACAAAGAGCAAGTCATAGAGTATCCTTTAGAAATGCTTCACAGAAATGATATTTGTAAGATATTACCAGGAAGTAAAGTTCCAACAGATGGTCAAGTGATTCAGGGTATCACTTCAATTGATGAATCTATGATTACTGGAGAATCAATACCTGTTGAAAAGCAAGTAGGAGATAAAGTATTTGGTTCTACCATTAATCAAAACGGTACTATTTATATTAAAGTTACCAAAGTTGCCAAAGAAAATATGCTATCGAATATTGACAAATTAATTCATGAAGCACAGACTACCAAAGCACCTATCCAACGAATTGCTGATACTATTGCTGCTTATTTTGTAATAATTATTGTGTTGTTAAGTATTGCTGTATTTGCTCTCTGGTGTGTGTTAGGTTACTTTTCTGTAATCCCAATTGAAGGGAATATTGTTACATTTGCTCTCAAAGTAGCAATTACAGTACTTGTAGTTTCCTGTCCCTGTGCTTTTTCTTTGGCTGCACCCACTGCTCTTATGGTTGGAATTAAAGTTGCCACCAAATATGGTATTCTTTTCAAAAGTGGACCTTTATTAGAATCTGCTCATAAAATGAATACCATAGTTTTTGATAAAACTGGTAGTCTCACTCTGGGCAAACTACAAGTTGAAAGCTATCTACATATTTCGTCTGAAATTTCAGAAACTGAAGCGTTGAGCTTTGTATTGGCAGCTGAAAAGAATAGTGAACACCTTATAGCCAAAGCAATTAGTACCTATTCTTCTGAATCTTTAAATAAGCAAGACAACTCTCTTCCAACAATTATTAATCCTGATACTGTAGAAGCAATAGTTGGAAAAGGCATTATTGCCACTTTTCAAACTAGAAAACTTGTAGGTGGAAATAAGAAGTTTTTAGAAGAGAATCAAATCTATTATAATGCTCATGAAAAAGTTATGAAATGGGTTCAACAGTATCAAACCAAAGGTGATACTCTCATTTTCTTTGCTTTAGATTCGAAACTACTCAATTGTTTTGCGTTATCAGATTTATTGAGACCTGAGGCAGGTTTTGTTGTCAACGAATTACAGAAACAGAAAAAACAAGTTTGGATAATGAGTGGAGATGCACCTCATGTTGTGGAATCCATTGCTAAAGACTTGAATATTTCCAACTTTGTAGGCAGTATGCTTCCTCAAGACAAGTTAGAGTCTATAGTTACTTTACAAGATAAAGAAAAGAGGCAAGTGGCTATGATTGGTGATGGAATCAATGATGCTGCTAGTATTACCAAATCTAATTTGGGTTTTGCTGTGGGAGCTGGTAGTGATTTGACTCTAGAATCTGCCGATGTAGTGTTAATGAAAAGTGATTTGAGAGATGTGTTGATTGCTCTCGATATTTCCAAAGTTGTGTATCGATTAATTATTTGGAATTTTATATGGGCAATTGGATATAATATTATTTCAATTCCTTTAGCAGGAGGTGTACTATATCCTTTGTTTGGAGTGACAGTACCACCTGCTTTGGCTGGGTTGTCTGAAATTGCATCTAGCATACCTGTAGTGCTATTTTCATTAGCGTTACAATTCTACAAACCAAAACCAAAAATTTTAAAATAAAGTTTCTTGTAGTGTTGATTCTGAATTTTTCTTTGAAACATGTGTTGTCCAATACACCAAATATCAGAAGAATACGTGCTGTAATTAAATTGATGTTTATTGGTAATTGATCATACAATTGCATTAAGTATCAAAAGGAGAACAGCATTGTTCCTCAATACATTCTTCAGAGCATATTTTTCTACACTCTTCGATATCTGTTTCAAGTTGAATTGAAAAGCTGTGTATTCCATATTGATGGAATAAGGATTTAGCTTTTTCCAATACTTCCTGTTGAGAAGAGATAGTATTAGCGCTTGTTATAAGATGAACAGTTCCAATAACTTTCTGTGAAGACAAAAGAGACCAGACATGAAACTCGTGTAATTCTTTTACACTTTCTAATTTCTTTAACTCTTTTGTAACTTCATTAATATCAATATGGGCTGGAACTGATTGAAGTAACAACTTTAAGCATCTAATAAATAAGGGAACAGTTGAAAAGCAAATAATGAGTGCAATAAATAATGATACTATAGGATCAACATATACAGTATATGGATCAAGAACTGGTATATAAGCTCTACATATCATAATTATTGCTGTGGTGATTATAACTCCAATAGAACCCTTTTAATTCAAACATTAAATTCTGACAAACAAATTTTAAGAAATTGAACAAACCAAAAAATCACCAAATACATGAAGAAAGACTCCAAACAAGTTTTCATTTCGCTTACTATTGTTTGGCTTTTTTGACTTTGTATCAACATGATGTTCTTCTTCATGATGCTGCTGTTCTTCCCCTTCATGATGATGGTGTTCTTCTCCTTCATGATGATCATGATCATGATGGTGTTTTTCATTATGTTTGTGACCTTTTTCTGCATGCTTGTGACTCTTACTCTTTCCAGATTTAGAGTGATTGTGGTCTTTACTATGATGATGGTGTTCTTCTTGATGAACATGCTTGTGAGAATGACTATGACCATGACTATGATCATGTCCATGATGGGCATGTCCACAAAACATTATCAAACCAATTATATTAACAAGCAAACCACCAAAACCAACTATTAATACTAACAAAGGATTTGTAATTATTGTAGGTTCAATAAAGCGTTGGATGGCATCTAAAAAGATAAACAACACAACGCTTAATAAAAATACACTATTGATCAATCCTCCAACAGGTTCAGCTCTGATATAACCATAGGTATTCTTCTTATCACCCTTCTTCTTTGCAACTAACAATCCAATAATTCCAATTACAATTCCTATTCCATCAGATAGCATATGAAAAGAATCAGCTATAAGTGTCAAAGAATTTGTTGCAATACCTACTATTAATTCAGCAAAGAAATAGACAACAATCATCAATAGCATTATTGACATTTTATAAAAATCTGCATCTTTGTACCATGGTTTATCAAATCTAGTTTCATATTTCTTTACTTTGAGGGGACTTGAAAGTACTGTAGGTTCTTCAACATCGATTGCAATGTCTTCCAATGGTTCTACCATTTTTTTGTGTGAGTACAGTCGGTTTGCTTGAAATTGCATGTAATTAACTTTTAATTAATAAAAATAATACAAGTAATTAAATGTAGTTAATTAGAGAAATTAAAAAAAAGTTCAATAAACAAACTTGCTATGTTAGCAAAAGCATCACACAAAGAAAATGAAATTGTACAAACCTTCATGCAATTTGTTATCATTCCATAAAAGGTTCCTAAATGCACTGATAATGTATCAAATGCCAATTTAAACTTATTCTTGTTAGCCTTATCTTCTTCTTTAATCTGGGTACAACTTTGCATATGTTTTTTCAACTGCATATTCTTCTCTTTCAGCAACTTGTTCTTGCAGATAAGCATCAAATTCTGCTATCAGTTTTTCATACGATTGTGTATCTTAGCTTTCTTCTTTGTAGTAAACACAAATCTAGCAAATAAAATGATCAGTAATTTTTGCACGAGTCGAAACATATTCACTTCGTACACCTTGAAATGTTCCTTTAGATATTGGATTTATTGTAAAAAATTAATCACCTAAGTTTTAATTCTTACTATAGTTTGCTTAAATAAATTTGAAAATTCATCCAAAAAACAACAAATTGGAATATAATTTCGATAAAAACCACAATGACCCATCCTATTTAACTGTAGTACTTGACTTACAGTAGTTTTGGCATCAATTATTTTGCTACTTTGTGTGTTGAACTGTAAAGTTCTACAATCATAATCACTGTACTTTGTTGCTTTACTAACATTCAATATTACTACAAATACTGTGACATGAGTAGTCATGAGCTGACACATGACATCATGAAAATTACGATAAATTTTCTTATAATCTTGCTCAAAATTCGTAATATCCAATGCATAAATCATGATATGAATTTTAGAGTCATAATATTCCGCAGCATTAAAGAGCGGTTTTCTCATTTGTAGCATAACTATTCTCTTATTTTGGGTTTTCAAATCAATTTCACATCCATTTTTAAGCCCAAATAAATTCTTATTGTATGTTATATTTGATGAGTTATTGTTATATTTGAATAGATTGAGTAATTTGGATGATGAGTTATTTGTAAATTGATGCAAAAATTTTGCAAATACAATTGATTCACTAGTATCTCCATATCCAAATATAAGAGCTCTTATAGTATCACAATGTTGGAAATTTGAAATGAGTATGTACTTTGAAATGAAAAATAACCTCCAATCCATTTCAGTCATTTGATTCATCCATTTTAAAACGCTAACTCTTTCAAAAGCAAATATTGCCTCTTTATCTTCTTGTATATCCGCAGATATTCCATAACATAATTTAAAATTATATGAATTTGCAACAGAATTATCAAAAAAATAATGTATTACAAATTCTTTCCAAATCATTTGTTGTACACTGTTCTTTTCAACACAAAACCATTCATTAAACTGTTTACAAATCATAAAATAACTTACAAAATCTTGAATCTCCAAAAATTGACCTATAGATATTATAACTTCTTTTGGTAATTGTGTTAACTTTCTCCCCTTATTATTTTGTAAAGGAGAACTTAATACTGTACATGGAAATACATAATCACATGTTGTATGCAACTTTGTAGTGACAGATTTCTTAAGATACGAATAGACATCACAAATTGCAATACTATACTCTTTTGTAGTATAACATAAATGAATTAAACAATCTCTAGGATTGTAATTATTATTCAAATATTCTTGTTTTACACGTTTTTCAAACATAGTATTTTGTATCAAACTCATACTCATTGAGTTGAATAAAAGAGGAGCTGTCACAAAGCAAGGAATAATGATATTTGGATTTAAATAATTCAATAATATTTCTCTTTTATCTGTTCGAATTTTTTCAAAAATAGAATCAATTGCTTTTTCAAATGTATTATATTTATATAAATGAAAAGCAATCCAATTTCTCAATTCAATCAAATAATCTATTATTTGAAGTTGATCATAGGTAGGGTTTAAAATATATGTTCTTACTTGTGAATACAAAGAATTGTAATATATTTCACACCATTGTATTACAGTAATTTCATTCTTGTTAGATAATTCATATTTAGTTTGCAATAGTGATTGATTCTCTTTCAAACAAAATGAATTTACAACTTTTTCTTTCTTTAAACTTTCCTTAACTTTCTTCAAGACTAAATTATCTACAGCTAAGCAAGATTTTTTAAATGACCACTCAAAAAATTCTACTTGATTTGTACTTAAAATATACAAAGCATATAAAATAAATTGTACTTGTTTTGTTTCTGATAAAGTATTTCCAACTAACAGTTCTGTAATTTTCATTACCATGTTTGTTTCAGAATATATTAAAGGAATTAAATAAGCTCCCTCTTTTTTTTGAAGTTTTTTCTTAACGCTATCAAAAAATTCTTGTTTGTATCTAAAATAATTGTTTTTAAATTGCAAATTGTTTCCATTTTCTACAACAATAGGTGTCTTGTATTGGAGAGGTACATAGCATAAATAATTCCAGATAAATTGCGATGTGTTATTGGGATCCAATTCTAAAAAATAGAAAAAGAAAATGGAATCTTTAACTTGTTTTATAGATTCGAAAAGATTAATGGGAAATATTAAATGAATTAAAATATCTAATAATGTGTTTTGAAATGAAAGAAGAGAGAAAACATCTCTTGAAGTAAAAAATACACGTTCCAATTTGATTTCAAACATATAAAAAATAGATGACCTTTCTTTTTCTAGAAAAAGGTTGAAAGTGGAGAGAAGATGTTGAGAACTAATAGTTTGTAACTTGTGATTGACACTATAATGGAAATATTGAAATAAGGAATGAAAATCTTTTCCATTTGATACAAGTGATACAGTATCATTATATATTTTGTGCAAAATACTAGAAAGTGAGTGTTCTAATACAATTGAATTGATGTGGTTACTACTTCGCAACGACAATATTTTGTTAGTGCCGAGCACTTTGCAGAATTTTT
>VFQO010001505.1_pt1 | contig 17543 bp, 22 predicted proteins | sample 3512331 | NCBI WGS metagenome assembly VFQO01 (sample SAMN10412371, study PRJNA504923) | tailings metagenome | isolation source: Replicate 3 from Balatoc abandoned mine | place: Philippines: Itogon, Benguet | collected 2017-08-28
CGGGCTCCAAGCTCAGCCTCGATGCGCTGTGCACCCGCTACGGGATCGATCGCAGTCACCGGGTCAAGCACGGCGCGCTGCTCGATGCCGAACTGCTCGCGCAGGTCTATGTCGAACTGACCGGCGGGCGCCAGATCGGACTGGGGCTGGTCGGCGACGATGCTGGCGCCGGGCCTGACAGCAATGTCACCACCTTCACACCCAATGCCCCGTGGCATCGCCCGTCAGGCGATCGTCCACGGCGCGAACCTCGCCCCCATGTTGCCAGCGCGGAGGAGCTGGAACGCCACAAAGCCTTTATTGCCGGAATCGATAACGCGATCTGGACCCGCTGAAAGTCATGCGGGGTCCGGAACAAAGTATCGGGATCCTCATCACGAGACGGGAGGACTAAAGCACATGGACATTCGGATTTCTGGCCACCAGATGGCAACCGGCGCGGCGCTGCAGGAACATGCGGCAGACCGGCTCGGTACGATCGTCGACAAGTATTTCGACCGCGCACTGTCCTCTCACGTTACCTTCGGCAAGGCCCCTGCGGGCGCGTTCACCTGCGATATCATCACCCACGTGATGCAGGGCTTGATCCTCAAGGCGCAAGGCAGCGCGCATGATGCGCATGTCGCGCTCGATAATGCTGCAGAGAAGATCGACAAGCAGCTGCGCCGCTACAAGCGCCGCCTGACCGACCGCCACGAACAGGCCGATCACGCCCGCGGCGAGGAAGAGGCCGCCTACACCATCTTCGCGGTCGAGGAGGACGAGGAAGAAGAGGTCGTCGCCGATGCCCCGCTGGTGATCGCCGAGACCCGCGTCGACATCCCCACCGCCAGCGTGGCCGACGCGGTGATGATGATGGATCTGCGGAACACGACCGCGCTGTTTTTCAAAAACGCTGGCACCGGACGGCATAATATGGTTTACCGGCGTGCCGATGGCTCGATCGGTTGGGTCGAGCCGAGATAGGGCCCGGAACCGTCTCTTTCCTGTCAGGACAGACGAACTTCCGAAGGTTCAGGCGGCGGTAGCAGGAGGGGCTCCGCCCCGGACCGGAGGTGCTTCTGACAGCACGGATGGACCGGATATTCGCCACATTGGGGGCGCAATAAGAAATCGGGATCAATTTCATCATGGACGTCAATCTCGCTCTTTCTCCGCAGGCGATTGCGTTTGCCCGTATCGACACCAAGGCCAAGGTGCTGGCGCAGACCGCGCAGTTGCTCGCCGATGCCTATGGTCTCGATGCCGGTGAAGTGCTGGAAAACCTCGAAGCGCGCGAAGCGCTGGGGAGCACCGGCTTTGGTCGCGGGGTCGCGATCCCGCACTGTCGCAGCAAGGATGTGCGTCGCCCGTCGCTGGCGCTGATCCGGCTTGAAGCACCGATCGAATATGGCGCGGCTGATGCCCGTCCGGTGACGCTGGTGTGCGGCCTGGTCTCGCCCGAGAATGCGGGCGCAACCCATCTTCATGCGCTCGCCGCGATCTCGCGGTTGACGCGTGACGAGACGACGTTGCAGATGCTCGCCGATGCCCCGACAACCGAGGCGGTCTATGCACTGCTGACCAACCAGCTCGTGCGCGACGCCGCCTGATCCTGCCTGAGATGTAATGCCCGGACCTGACGATCACACCGCCACGCCCGGGCTGGAATCACTGCCGGAGACGGGCGCACAGCGGCACTACCGCGCGCTCGAGCGGCTCTATGCCTCGGCGCCGATCAATCACAAGTTTGCCTCATCGCTGCACATTCCGGGCGAGGGGCTCTCGCGGCTGACCTTCACTGTCACCCCCGACGATTACCACGCGGCGGGTGCGGCGCACGGGACGATCTATTTCAAGATGCTCGATGACGCGGCGTTCTATGCCGCGAACACGCTGGCGACCGACCGTTTCCTGTTGACCACCAGCTTCAACCTTCACTTCACCAAGCCGGTGCGCGAAGGCACCGTCACCGCCGAGGGCCGCTGGGTCACCGGCAAGCGCCGGGTGTTCGTTGCCGAAGCGCGGTTGGTCGATGCCGAGGGCGAGGAAATCGGGCGCGGCACCGGGACGTTCATGCGCTCGCGCATCGCCCTGTCGAGTCTCCCGGGCTATGCGGCGGACGGCCCTTCGGGGCTTTAGTAATGTCTGAAAGACTGCCCGCACATCTCGAAGTCTCGGCGATCCTGCGCCTCGCCGAATCGCGGGGCGGCTTTGGCGCGGTACTCGCCAAGGGTGAACGCGACGCTGGCACGATCCTGCTGGTAACCCTGTGTCATGGTGAAGGCGCGGTGCTTTACGAAAGGATGCCCGGACTTGATGGTTCGCGCACTTTTATTGCCGCAAAGCGGGAAAATCTTGAAAATCGCCAGGAATTTTCCGAATATCTGGAGCGAAGGCGGCGCCAGGACGCGGATTTGTGGCTAATCGAGGTTAATATCGCGGATCCCGAACGCTTCGTCGCAGAATTGCCCGATTAACTTGACCCCCTGCCTCCGACGGCTAAGGGCCCGCCCAATTCCTCGCGCAGGCTGGCATGGCGGCAATTCGGCCGTATCGTCCAGCACGCAGACGGGGAGCGGCCGGCAGGCTTTCTCGAACCCCCCTCATCCACTGTGATCTGGATATGGTTCTCGCCTGCGTCGGAGCGCGCTCACCGCCCGATTTGTAGTGTTCATGAGTCGCAAGACCGTTTCCCTGACCGCGATTGCCGCTGTGGCAATTGCAACCACGTTGTTTCCCAGCGGCAATAGTGCCGTTGCTCTGGCCCAGGCGGCCAATGTCCAGCTCCCGCTGACCGATCCGGTCGATGCCGCAGAGCTGGGTTCTGAAACCCCGATCACCTATGTGTCCGAGCCCGTCGTGCAGCCGCTGCCCGCCGATGCTTCGTCGCAGGATGCTGCCTCGCTGTCCGATCTGGTCGGACGCGTGGATACCGCGCGCGCCCTCAACGCCGAAATGCAGTGCCTTGCCGGTGCGGTCTATTTCGAAGCCCGCGGCGAAGCGCTCGCCGGGCAGCTCGCCGTGGCGCAGGTGATCATCAACCGCACAGAAGACGGCCGCTTCCCCAAGAGCTATTGCGGCGTCGTGTCGCAGCCGGGGCAGTTCTCGTTCATGCGTGGCAAGCAGATGCCTGCGATCCGCACCGGATCAGCAGCCTGGACGCGCGCCGTGGCGATCGCCGAAATCGCGCACAAGCGCATGTGGCAGTCCGAAGCGGGCGAGGCGGTGTTCTTCCACGCCAAATATGTCCGTCCCGGCTGGAGCCAGCGCAAGACGAAGCTCGCCCAGATCGACACGCATATCTTCTATCGCTGATCGCTGATCCTCGCCCGTTCGGGCTTGCGGCCGCTTGGGCCGATCACCGCGCTCAAGTAGCGCAACGGGTAGAGCGGCAAGAACGCGGTGAGGATTACGCCTTCAGGCGTGCCCAAACCGGCGTGTGGTCGCTGGCCTTTTCCCGCCCGCGATAGGGCTTGTCGACCCCGACCGCTTCGAGCCGGTCGGCACATTCGGGCGAGAGCAGGATGTGATCGATCCGGAACCCGTGGTCGCGCTGCCATGCGCCCGCCTGATAGTCCCAATAGGTCCACACGCCCCCGCGCGGGTTGTGGGTGCGCACTGCATCTGTCCAGCCGTCATTGAGCAACTGCGCATAGGCGGCGCGGGATTCGGGCTGCATCAGCGCATCGTCGGCCATGGCCTTGACCGACCAGACATCGTCATCTTCGGGAATGACGTTGAAATCACCGAGCACCACCGCCGGCACTTCCTCGGCCCAGATTTCCGCCATGCGCGCGCGCAAGCGCTCCATCCACGCGAGCTTGTAGCTGAACTTCGGCCCCGGATGCGGGTTGCCGTTGGGCAGGTACAGGCAGGCGATCCGCACGCCCGAGACATCGGCTTCGAGATAGCGCGCCTGTTCTTCGTCCCCTTCGTTCGGGCCGGGAATGCCGAGCCCGCGGCGCACTTCGGTCAGCGTGTATCCGGCCTGGGTATCGACGAGGATGGCCACGCCGTTGAAGCTTTTCTGCCCGTGCCAGATCGCGCTGTAGCCCAGCGCTTCGAAGTCGGCGGCGGGGAAGCCATCGTCCTGCGTCTTGATCTCTTGCAGACACGCGACCGCAGGCCGGGTTTCCTCGAGCCATTCGATGAGGCGCGGCAGGCGCGCCTTGATGCCGTTGATGTTGAAGGTGGCGATTTTCATGCGCGCTCTGATGCCTCAAAGCGTGCGCCGGGTCTAACCTAAATCCCGAAACTCGCCCCGCAGCCGCAGCCGGCGGCGGCCTGCGGGTTTTCGACCTTGAAGGCCGCGCCGCCCAGCGATTCGACGAAATCGACCGTGCTGCCCGCGATCAGATCGAGGCTCATGGGATCGACCACCAGCTTGACCCCGTCGGTCTCGCTGATGCTGTCATCCGCCTCGGCGCCATCGGCGAGATCGAACTTGTACTGGAAGCCCGAACAGCCCCCGCCTTCGACCGCCAACCGAAGGATCGCAGGGCGCGATTGCTTCTGCGCGATGAAGGCCACCCGCTTGGCGGCGGCAGGGGTCAGGATCAGGGGCTCGGCACTCATACTGCACAGATAGGGCGCGGCGGGCGTATCCTCAAGCGGTCAGACCGCCTGAATGTAGCTGCGCAGTGCCTCGGCCTCGTGCTGGACCTCGTCCATCTTGTGCTTCACGAGGTCGCCGATCGAAATGAAGCCGACCAGCGCACCGTTTTCGACCACCGGGAAGTGGCGGAAGCGCCGCCGGGTCATCATGGCCAGCGTTTCATCCACCGTGGTCGCCGGTTCGACGGTGATCGCAGGCGAGGTCATGATCGCTTCGACCGGTTGTTCCAGACAGATCGCTCCCTTGTCCGCGAGGCGGTAGATCACGTCGCGTTCGGACACGATCCCCACCACCTTGCCATCGCGCAGCACCGGCAAGGCGCCGATGCGCTTGGTTGCGAGCGTGCGGACCACCTCGGAAACCGGCGTGGTGACGTCGCAGGCGATGATGTCGGATGAGCCCCGCTGGGCGATGATCTGGGCAACGTTCATGGCAGACTCCCTCTCTCCACCCGCGAAAGGTGCCATGAGTCCGGGCAAAAAGCGAATCCGGTTGTTTCCGGGCTTGCACCACGCGAACCGGCGCTTGCAGCCTTTGCGCGTTGCCAAGCGCGGCTCCGCGCGCCATGTCGCTCACCATGGCTCGCAAATCCCCGCTCGATGATCCTGTGAACGCCGCCCATGCCTGGGCGCGCTATCGCCGGATCATGCGCCTGTTGATGATCGCGACGATCTTCACGGTCGGCTTCGCGCTGGCGATCCTGTTTGCCTATAACGGCATGATTTCTGTGCATTTCTACATCGCCGTGGCGCTCGGCATCAGCCTTACGATGTTGCTCGGCGGCGGGCTGATGGGGCTCGTGTTCCTCAGCAACGGCACCGGCCACGACGAATCGGTCGACAACCACATGCCGAGCCGTGACGAGCTGTGGAGTCCGCCCGAGGACTAAGGCGGCGTAAGCCGGAAGTCTTCGACCGGCACGCCGCCGATCAGATGTTCCTGGATGATCCGCTCGAGCACTTGTGGCGAGCACGAGTGGTACCACACCCCGTCGGGCCACACGACCGCGACCGGCCCCGCGGCGCAGACCTGCAGACAATCGGCCTTGGTCCGCTGCACCCCGCCGCCTGCGCCGCGCGGGCTGTTCGCGTCGCGCAGCGGGCCGACGAGACCCAGCTCCTTGAGCCGCGTCTTGAGGAAGCCCCAAGACTCCTCGCCAGCCTCGCGCGAGCAGCACTTCTGCTTTTCCGACAGCGCGCACAGCATGATGTGACGCTGGACTGCGGTGCCCTTGGCAGCGTCGCCGTAATGCTTGGCGAGCGAGGTCTGCGCGCAGAGCAGTTCTTCGCGGTTCACTTGCCCTGCTCCGGTTTCAGCCAGCGGTTCAACCACGCGAACACCGTGTTATGCCATTGCAGCGAGTTCTTCGGCTTCAGCACCCAGTGGTTTTCGTCCGGGAACACCAGCATCTGCGAGGGGATGCCGCGTTCCTGCAAGGCGGTGAAGCTCATCAGCCCTTGCGAATAGGGGACGCGGAAGTCCTGCTGGCCGGTGACGACCAGCATCGGGGTCTTCCACTTGCCGACATGATTGGCGGGATTCCACTTTTCGTAGGTGTCGCGCGCCTGTTCGTAGGAGCCTTGGAAATCCCAGCGCGGGAACCACAGTTCCTCGGTCGAATAATACATCGAGCGCATATCGAAGATGCCGTCATGCTGGACGATGCACTTGAAGCGGTCGGGCCAGTTTCCGGCAATCCAGTTGACCATGTAGCCGCCGTAGCTCGCCCCCATCGCGCAGGCGCGGGTGCCGTCGATCTGGCTGTCGAGCGCGAGTGCGGCGGCGAGGCCCTTCTGCAAGTCTTCGAACGGCTTGCCGCCCCAGTCGGTGCGGATGGCATCGGTGAAGGCCTGCCCGTATCCGGTGCTGCCGTGGAAATCGACCGAGATGACCGCATAGCCCTGGCTGGCGACGACGCGCGGGTTCCAGCGGCTCGACCAGCTGTCATTGAACGAACCCTGCGGCCCGCCGTGGATGTAGAGGATCGCCGGGATCGGGCCGGTCTGGTCGGCAAGGCGTGTGATCTGGCCCCACACTGTGTCACCATTGGCACCGGCAAAGCTGAAGCGGCGGGTAACGATATTGGCGAGGCCGCCCATGCGGGTCGTCGCCACATCGGTCAGCGGGCGTGCTTGCCCCATGCCGTCCGACAGGAAAAGTTCAGCCGGATTGCCGAGCGAATCGCGGGTGAACAGTGCCCGCCCGCCCGCCAGCGGAACGACATTGGCGATATGCGCCTCGTTCCCCGCCATCAGGTTCAGTTCGGTCACCGCGCCGGTCTGCGGATCGATGCGGAAGGCGGGGGTATCGAGCACCTTTTCGGCCGTGGCGATCAGGCTCTTGCCATCTGCTTCCCAAGCCAGCGTGGCAAAGCTGAGGTCGGTCGCTTCGGTCAGGTTGCGCGCCTTGCCGGTCTTGAGGTCGAGCAGGTGCACCGCCAGCTTGTCGGCCTCGTAGGTCGGCCGCGCCATCGCCAGCCATGCGATATACCGGCCATCGGGCGAGGGCGTCGGGGCGGTATCGGTCGCGGTGTTGTTCGCGGTGTTGTTCGCGGTCAGCAGGAGCGGCGCGGCGCCCGAAAGGTCGGAGGCGTAGATATCGAGATTGGTCGATCCCGGCTCTGCGCCGTTGGCAAGCCGCGCGGTGAAGTAGAGCGTCTTGCCATCGGGAGAGAAGGCGATTTCCTCGCCTCCGCCGAAGGGCATGGTCGGGGTGTCCGCGGTGATGCCGGTGGCGCGATCGCGCCCGTCAACCGGCGCGCCTTCGCCCTGCGCGCGACCATCGGCGAGCGGGAACACGAAGATGCGGTTGTGGAGGCCCGGTGTCGCCCAGCGGTCCCAGTGGCGGTAGAACCCGTCGGCTCCGTCATACAGCCGTCCGGTGCCCGGGCCGGGGAGGTAAGCGGGCTTCGTGTCGGGACAGGCGATGCGCGGGCAATCGCGCGGCACTTCGGCCCACACTGCGATACGCTTGCCATCGGGTGAGAGCTTGAAGCCGGTGATGTCGGCTCCATCGAAATCGGCGACCGGCTGGGGTGTGCCGCTGACGCCCTCGGCACTGATCGCCACGCGCCACACCCGGCTGCGCGAAAGCGCTGCTTTATCGGGATGGGCGCTGCTGAGGAAGTAGAGCTGTCCGTCCGCACCGAACACCGGATCGGACGCCTTGATCCCGAAATCGAGCGCAACGGGCGCCGCTTCGGGTTTGCTCAGATCATGCACATAATAGGTGGTGCTGCGCGTCAGGCCTTCAGGGTTGGTGGTGGTGACCCCATAAACCGCCAATGTCCCGGTCCGGTTGACGACCGGAGCACCAAGGCGCGGCATCGTCACCAGATCGTGCGCACTCATTGGCGGCGCGGTCACACCGGGGACGGGTTGGGCAGTCTCGGCAGCCAGCGGCGCGGAGAGCAGGGCGGCGGCGAAAGCGCCGGAAGCAGCAAGAATACGCATGGCGGGCAGGATTAGCCTGCCGGGCGGCCTTGCGCCAGATGTCAGGCCAATCTCAGGGACGCTTGCCGACGATCCGGGCGATTTCGGCCTGCACCAGGCTTTCGACCATCGCGGGCAGGTTGGCTTCGAGCCATTCGGCCAGCATCGGGCGCAGCAGTTCGCGGGTCAGCCCTTCGAGCGAGGTTTCGCCCGAACGCACGATCTGCGGGCGTGCCGGCGGCTCGGCCAGCATCGCCAGCGCGGCGAGATTTTCCTGCATCGCATCGCGCACGGTTTCGGCGATCAGCGGCGCATCCTCGTCCGATACCGGCGCGGGGGTGGCCACGCCATCGGGAGTGAATTCCATGTCGGCGAGATCAAGCACTTCTTCTTCGTCGCGCACCACGTGCACCGGAGCGACGACGGGCGATTCCGCCTCGGGCGACACATCCCGCCGCCGGCGGGTTTCCATCGCGCCGGCGCGGTTGTCGCGGGCGATCACCTTCTTGATGGATTCGAGGATTTCCTCGACCGAAGCTTCGCCATCCTGCGCCATGTCATGCCCCCAAAATCGGTCGTCGCATCAGTGGCGGAGCCAAGTCCCGAATCGGGACAAGGATCACTCGCCAGGCGACAATTGCGGGCCGATTGTTGCGTTAGCTGCCGGAATGTCAACGGTTCTGGTCGATTTCGCTTCGGGCTCGGGATCGCGGTCCCAGTCCCACAGTCTGTCGTGGACGCGCTCGTAATTCACCGCCGGATCGTAAAGCACGCCGCCCGTATCGAGGTTGAGGTCGCGCGCTTCGGCGCGGCCCATCAGCGCCAGCAGGGTGAAGCCGGCGACATAGGCGTTGCGCCGTGCTGTCACCAGCTGGGCGCGGGCATTGACCAGTTCCTGTTCGGCATCGAGTACATCGAGCACGGTGCGGTTGCCGATCGAATTTTCCGCGCGGACGCCTTCAAGACTGAGCTCGGCTGCCTCGACCGCAGTCTGCGCGCTCTTGATCACCGCGTTGGCGGCCTGCCAGTTGGAATAGGTCGAGCGGGTTTCGGCGATCACGCTGCGCTCGGAAGCGATCACGTCCTCGAGTGCGGCGGATTCGCGTGCGCCGGCCTGACGCTGGCGGGCAGCGGGCTCGCCGCCCTGGAACAACGGAATGGTGATCCGCACCCCGGCATTGGCGGTCTTTTCACTCTGTGCGAAATTGGCCGAGATCGGCCCGCCCAGCGTTCCGTAGAAGTCGCTATAATCGCCGTTCACGAACACGCCGACCGTCGGCAGACGGCCTGCGCCCGCCACCTTCGTATCGAAGCCGGCGGCTTCGGCGCGCTGCTTGGCGGCGATCAGGTTCGGGTTGTTCTCCAGCGCAGCGACAATCGCCTCGCCGACGCCGTCGGGCAGGCCGGGCAGCGGCGGCGGCGCCTCGAGCGCATCGGGCGCGCTACCGACGAGCCGGATATAGGTCTCGCGCGCGTCGATCAGGTTGGCTTCGGCCTGCTGGAGATTGCCCTCCGCCACCGCGAGGCGCGAACGCGATTGGGCCACATCGGTGATGGTGAGATCGCCGATCTGGAAGCGGTCGCCGGTCGCCTCGAGATTGGTGCGCAGCACCGCGACATTGTTGCCCGCCAGCGCGACCAGCGCCTCGGTCCGCAGCACATCCATGTAGGCGGCGACAACCTGGCTGAACACCGCACTTTCGGTGTTGCGCAGGTCGGCCTGTCCGGCCTCGACCCGCTGCTTGGCGGCATTGATCCCGTTGCGGATCGATCCGCCCGAATAGACCGGCACCAGCAACTGGGCATTGACCCCGAGGTTGCGTTCGGGCGCGGTGAAGGCGTTGGCCGATTGCTGGACGAATTCGATATGGGTCGCGGTCAGGTTGGCCGAAGGCAGCCCTTGCGCCCGCTGGATCGCCACGCCTTCATCGGTTGCGCGCTGGTTGGCGCGGGCCGCTTCGAGCGTCGGGTTGGTGGTGTAAGCGTTCGCCAGCGCCTCGCGCAGGGTATCGGCCTGCGCGGGCGCGGTGAGTGCCAGCACGCTGGCGGCCACTGCCAAACGGCCAAGGGCGCGGCTGCGGCTCACGCGAAGGTCCAGCCCCGCGGCGCGTCGAAGGCGTGGAGCACGGGGATGCCGAGATCCTCGATCGGCTGGAGGTTCACCTGCCCGGCGATCTTGCGGCCGGATGCCAGCCGGGTGACCTGTCGCAGCAGCAGGCCGGTAACGATGCGGCCATCATCCGCCAGCGCAGCCGTGAGGGCATCGGGAAGCTGTTCGATCGCACCGTCAATCAAGATGAGCGAGAACGGGGCGCCTTTCACTTTCTTGGCCTTGGCCGCCTCGGCCGCCGGAAGGGTCACAAGCTCAGCCACCAGCGGGCGCAGCAGTTCGGCGAGGTAGCCGGTGCCGCCTTCGACCACGAGCACCCGGTCGGCCGGCAGGGGAGCGGCTTCGAGCAGCAGTTTGCCATAGAACAGCGGCGCGGCGAGGTGACCCTGATCGCCCAGGGTGATCGCGCGGTCGATATAGGCGACCGAAGCCTTGTCGGCAGGCAGGAAATCCTCGCGCGGGACAGTGAGCATCCGCGCCAGCACATATTCCTCGTTGACGCCGCTGGTGCGCAGCTGGCTGTCGATCATCGCTCGGCGTGCGGTGGCGGTGGCGGGTTGGGCAAGGGTCGTGGTCATAATGGTTCTTTGTGGCTCCGAAGACTGTATTAAGGTAACAATACAGTCCGTCAAGTCTGGCTGCGCCCGCCTTAGCTGGGGTGGGGCCGCGTTCCAAGGCCTTTGCCCTCCCTTGCGGCGGCGTTGCACCTCCGCAATTTCGGGCTTTGACCTTGCTTGCCGCAAATGCTTAGGGGGGCGCGCAAGCCGACGGGATTCAATTCGACTTACGCAGGGATAGCTTCGATGAGTGACATGGTGACGGGTGGGCAGGATGTGCGGATCGAGACCGATTCGCTGGGCGAAGTGGCGGTTCCGGCCCACGTCCACTGGGGTGCGCAGACCCAGCGATCGATCGTCAACTTCCCGATCGGCGGCGAAAAGATGCCGCCCGCGCTGGTGCGTGCGCTGGGGATCCAGAAGCTCTCCGCCGCCAAGGCCAACATGAAGCTCGGCGTTCTCGATGCCGGCATCGGCGAGGCGATCGTCACCGCCGCGCGCGAAGTGATCGACGGGACGCTCGCCGACCAGTTCCCGCTGGTCGTTTGGCAGACCGGTTCGGGCACCCAGTCGAACATGAACGCCAACGAAGTGATCGCCAGCCGCGCAAACGAGATCCTCACCGGCAAGAAGGGCGGCAAGTCGCCGGTGCACCCCAACGATCACTGCAACATGGGCCAGTCGTCGAACGACACCTTCCCGACCGCGATGCACATTGCCGCGGCGGTCGAAGCGGCCGATCACCTGATCCCCGCATTGAAGAAGCTCCACGGCGCGCTCGATGCCAAGGCGCAGGAATTCGCCGATATCGTCAAGATCGGCCGCACCCACTTGCAGGATGCGACCCCGATGACGCTCGGGCAGGAATTCTCGGGCTACGCCGCGCAGATCGGTTACGGGATCAAGCGCGTCGAAGCAGCGCTGCCGCGCGTGCTCGAACTGGCGCAGGGCGGCACGGCAGTCGGCACCGGAATCAACGCCAAGGTCGGCTTCGATATCGCTTTCGCGGCCGAAGTCGCCGCCGAGACCGGCCATGCCTTCGTCACCGCGCCGAACAAGTTCGAAGCGCTCGCCGCGCATGATGCGATGGTGGAGCTGTCGGGCGCGCTCAACACGCTCGCGGTCAGCCTGATGAAGATCGCCAACGACATCCGCCTGCTCGGCTCCGGCCCGCGCTCGGGCCTTGGCGAGCTGTCGCTGCCCGCCAACGAGCCGGGCTCCTCGATCATGCCGGGCAAGGTCAACCCGACCCAGTGCGAAGCGATGACGATGGTCTGCGCGCAGGTGATGGGCAATCACATGGCGGTGACCGTTGCCGGTTCGCACGGCCATCTTGAACTCAACGTGTTCAAGCCCGTAATCATCTACAACGTGCTCCAGTCGATCAAGCTGATCGGCGATGCGAGCCACGCCTTCACCGACAATTGCGTGGTTGGGATCGAAGCGAACCAGACCCGCATCACCCAGCTGCTCAACGAAAGCCTGATGCTGGTGACCGCGCTCAACCCGCATATCGGGTATGACAACGCGGCCAAGATCGCGAAGAAGGCTCACGCCGAAGGCACGACGCTCAAGGCTGCGGCGCTGGAGCTGGGCCTGCTCACCGAAGAGCAGTTCGCGGCCTGGGTGGTCCCGGCGGATATGATCCGCCCGCGGGATTGATTGCGTTGCTCTCGCCGCGCTCACGCGCGGGCAGACCTCCCACCCCGCCTCCCCACCCGGCCACCATACCCCAATGGTATTCTTGGTGGCCGGGTGGGGAGGCGGGGTGGGAGGTCTGCGCCATCATAGATGGCCGCCAACACTGTTCGTCGAGCCTGAACAGCTGTTCATAATTCGACCAAGGTCTGAGTCTGCCCGACGACAAGCGCCCTCGCCAGTGGCGCTTGGCGCGCGGCGGCGTTATTGCCCTTGGACATAATGTTGATGTCCCGACACAGCGAAGCGAGCCTCGCCCCGCCAACTGCATCTGTGCCGTTCCGCACGGTGCTGTTCTCGATGGTAGTGCTGTGGGCGACCTATTTCGTCCTCACCACCTTCCGCAGCCTTGTGATGGATTTCGGGCTGCAGTTCGAACTCGGTTGGCGCCGGCTGGCGGTCACGCTGATCGGCATTGGCCTCACCATCGTGCTCTGGCTGCTGCTGCGCCTGTTCGATTCCCGCCCGCTATGGATCAAGATTTCCGCTGCGATCGCCCTGGCCTTGCCGGTCGCGCTCGGGATCGGGCAGGTCAACTATCTGGTCTTCAAGGACATGGAGACCGCGCAGGAGCAGGCTTACGCGCAGAAATACAACATCAACCTGCGCCGCGACGAGTCCGGCAACCTGCTGGTTGATGTGCCGGTGCGCCGGGTCGGCCCGGCCGATCCCGAAGCTGACGCCGGCGACGAAGCGACGCGGGATGATGGCGTGCTCGAATCCGAAGCCGTGATCATTGCGCCGGCCGAAACCTATGCCGATTTCTGGCGCAAGCTGCTCGACATCGCACTCGGGCGCTACTTCCTGTTGCTGGCCTGGGCGGCGACCTATTTCGCCTTGCTGGCCGGGGTGCAGGCGCAGGCCGCACAACGCCGTGAAGAGCAATTCCGCTCCGCCGCCAAGGCGGCCGAGCTGCGCTCACTGCGCTATCAGGTCAACCCGCACTTCCTGTTCAACACGCTGAACTCGCTCTCGGCGCTGGTGATGACCGGCAAGGGCGAACGGGCGGAAATGATGATCCAGACGATCAGCCGCTTCTACCGCCATTCGCTCGCCAACGAGCCGACGTCGGACGTCGCGCTGCGTGACGAGTTCGATCTGCAGAAGCTCTATCTCGATATCGAGGCGGTGCGTTTCCCGACCCGACTGGTAACGAAGTTCGATCTCCCTGCTGATCTCGAAGAAGCGCGCGTGCCGGGGATGATCCTGCAACCACTGGTCGAGAATTCGGTGAAGTATGCGGTCTCGCCGGTGTCTCGCGAGGTGACGGTGACGCTCGCCGCGCGCGAGGAATTCGACCGGCTGGTGATCACCGTCAGCGATGATGGGCCAGGCGTTCCGCAGGGTGCGAACCACGGCTTCGGCATCGGGCTCGCCAATGTGCGTGACCGGCTGGAGGCGCGCTTCGGCCCCGATATCGCTTTCACCTCGGCGCCCGTCCCTGGCGGTTACCGCACCGAGATCCGCATTCCTCTCTCACGACCAGTGAACCGCGCGAATGACCGCCATGCCTGAAACCCCGACCGAACAGACCCCCTTGCGCACCCTGATTGTCGACGATGAACCGCTGGCCGTGGAACGCGTGCAGGTCATCTGCGCCGAGCTGCCAGCTGTGAGCGTGGTCGGTACCGCCAGCGATGGCGCCGCTGCCCTGCGCCTGGCCGAGAAGCTGGAGCCTGATCTGGTGCTGCTCGACATGACCATGCCCGAACTCGACGGGCTCGGTGTGGCGCAGCACTTCGCCGCGCAGGAGCAGGCGCCGGTGGTGATCTTCGTCACCGCGCACGATCACTTCGCGGTCGAGGCGTTCGATCTCGAAGCGGTCGATTATGTGCTCAAGCCGGTCTCGGCCGAGCGGCTCGAACGGGCGATTGAGCGCGCTGTGGCACGGCGCGGGCAGCGCCGGCAGAAGGCCAGCCGCTTCCTCGACGAGCTGTGGGTGCCGCATCGTTCCGAATTGCTGCGGATCGCGGTCAACGAAGTGCACCAGATCGATGCCGAGCGCGATTATGTGCGCCTGCATGTCGGCGGGCCGGATGCGGGCCGTTCTTACCTGCTGCTCCAGACCATTGCGGGCCTTGAGGAACGGCTCGATCCCGAACAGTTCATCCGCATCCACCGTTCGACCATCCTGCGCCGCGACAATATTCGCGGGCTGCGGCACGATGGTCTGGGCGTGTGGTCGGCGGAACTGGTCAATGGCGAGGCGCTCAGGATCGGGCGAACCTATCTCGCGCGCGTCAAGGCGATGGCCGGGCGCTGATCTTTAGTCGCGCTGAGGCGGGGTGGGTCGTCTGTGCCACCAAAGGTGGCTCCCAAACAAAAAACGGCCCGAACCCCAGGGACTGGAAGGGTTCGGGCCGTATCGCCTGCGCGTTGAGGTAGGCGCAGGGTGACTGGCGCGGTTCAACCGCCGCGCTGTTCGTTGTTCATCAGCGCCGCGACCTGCTGCTTGGAATCCGAACGCGCCTTGGCGAGGCATTCGCGAGACTCCTGGCTGAGGATGCGCGAGCCGGTGGTCAAACTGTCGGTGCGGCACACGGTGCGCGCTGCCTTCTCGAGCCGCTGGTCGAGCCGCTTCTGGCCTTCGGGGGTGGCCAGATTGATGTCGGCGGTGGGGACATGGATTGTCATGGTTTCAGTCTTGCCGGCGAAGGCGGGGCTGATCGCGGTGCCGGCAAGGCCGATCGCCGCAAGGGTCATAGCAAGGGGTTTCATAGACTTATTCCTCTTCCGGCAGGGCGCCTGCGATCGGGCGGGGTCCCGATCAGGGGTGGTCAGACATCCTGCTGAAGCCTTTGATACGCCCCTCCCCGGGGCCATGCATTTCCGCTTCGACCAACCCGCAGTGGCAATCCGACCGGAGAGGGTGTCGCGGGACCAAAGGTGCGCGGCGGCGGACAAATGGCGGTTTTCAATCGACCGGCGCATCGCCATATTCACGGGCATGGGATGGGCGACGGCACTGATCTTCATTCTCGGAGTCGCCAATTTCGCGATCAACCGGGCTGTATTCGATAACGGCCATCCGCTGTTCGATCGTCTGCCGCCCACCAGTCGCCGGCTGGGGCGCATGGCGGCCTTGGTCAGCGAATTCGCAGTCCTGTTCTTTGCGCTGCTGCTCTCCACCCAGGGGTGGCCGGGCTATGCCTGGGCCTACGCGGGCTACACCCTGCTCAATGCAGGTGCGGCATGGCTTATTATGAGCCGCAGAGTATAGGCTCCCTGCGATGACCACCCGCCTGTTCCATATCAGTGATGTGCATTTCGGGGTCGAGGACCGCGCTGCGCTGGAATCCTTCGTGGATGCCGTGGTGCGCGAACGCCCCGATGCCGTGGTCTGCACCGGGGATCTGACCCAGCGCGCCAAGCATTCCGAATATGCCGCCGCGCGCGAGTGGTTTGCGGCACTGGGGGTGCCGGTGGTGCTCGAGCCGGGCAATCACGACATGCCCTATTACAACCCTTGGGAGCGTTTTAGCGATCCCTTCCGGCGCTACAACCGGCTCAATGCGGCAGTTGGCACAACGCTTGTCTCGGATGACGTCGTGCTGGTGGCGCTGCGAACAACCGTGGCGGCGCAGACCCGCTTTCCATGGTCGGACGGGGTGATCAAGCCGCCCGCGCTCGCGGCGACGCTGGCTGAGCTGGACGCGCTCGGCGATGATCCCCGCACCATCATCGTGATCGCCCACCACCCGCTGCTCGGTCCGCAAGGCGCGGCGCACAATCCGACTATCGGGGGTGACGAAGCTTTCGCGCAGATCGCCCGCACCCGCGCGCACGCGGTGATTTCCGGCCATGTCCATGTGCCGTTCGACGATGTGCGCACGATTGAGGGCGCCGCGCTCCGCACGATCGGCACCGGTACATTGTCCACCCGCCTGCGCCACGGTGCCCCGCCCTCCTGGCGCGAGATCACCTGCGGTCCCGGCGGTGCGATCACCACCCGCGTTCGCCTCGCGCGGGCCGAGGTACCTTCGACTTAACCACTTCCGTAGAGTCCGAATTAAGGATTTGCTGTTGGGATAGCAGCGCCGGCCGGTGCTGTGTCGCCCAACACCGCGCTTTGCCGGACAATGTCCAACCGACCAGCCATTTGCGGCAGAACTGCAAGAGGGACGGACGATGGAAATGATCAAGGCGGTGACGCTTGGTGCGATCCTGACCGCGACGGTTGCTCTGGTTATCGGGTCGCAGGGGACCAGCGCTGGTCCGCTTGCCATCCATCTGGTGCCGGTCGCGCAGGCAAAATTCTACTGGTCTTGGCCGATCTTCCTGTCAGGCAGTGGCCTGTCGTGGGGGATCATGATGCTGCAACGCTGACACCCCACAGCGCAGCATACGAAAAGGGCGGCTCCCTCGCGGGGCCGCCCTTGACGTTTGCAGTGTGCTGTAAAGCTTAACGCTTCGAGAACTGGAAGCTGCGGCGGGCCTTGGCCTTGCCGTACTTCTTACGCTCGACCACGCGGCTGTCGCGGGTGAGGAAGCCTTCGGCCTTCACCGCGCTGCGCAGTTCGGGCTCGTACTTGCTGAGCGCCTGGGCGATGCCGTGCTTCACGGCGCCCGCCTGGCCCGACAGACCGCCGCCGCGCACGGTGGCGATGACGTCGTACTGGCCGGCACGGTCGGTGACGGTGAAGGGCTGGTTGATCACCAGACGCAGGGTCGGACGTGCGAAGTACACTTCCTGATCGCGGCCGTTGACGGTGATCTTGCCGGTGCCGGGCTTGATCCACACGCGGGCAACCGCATCCTTGCGGCGGCCGGTGGCGTAGGAACGGCCCTGCGCGTCGACTTCACGCTCGCGCAGCGGCGCGGTGACGCGGGCGATCTGGGCAGCGTCACCCTGCGGTGCGCCAGCGGCGATGTCCTTCAGATCGGCGAGATCGGACACGGTGGTGGTTTCTTCAGCCATTATGCGGCCACCTTGTTCTTGCGGTTCATGGAAGCGACGTCGAGCACCTGGGGCTTCTGCCCGTCATGCGGATGCTCGGTGCCGGCGTAGAGGTGCAGCGCCTTCATCTGCTGGCGGCCCAGAGGCCCGCGCGGAATCATGCGTTCCACTGCCTTTTCCAGCACGCGCTCGGGGAAGCGACCGCCGAGCACCTTGGCCGGGGTGGTTTCCTTGATGCCGCCGGGGTGACCGG
>VFQO010001506.1_pt1 | contig 17509 bp, 13 predicted proteins | sample 3512331 | NCBI WGS metagenome assembly VFQO01 (sample SAMN10412371, study PRJNA504923) | tailings metagenome | isolation source: Replicate 3 from Balatoc abandoned mine | place: Philippines: Itogon, Benguet | collected 2017-08-28
CGATCAGCACGATCTGCGGCAGCGGCTGGTAATCGAGCTGTTCTTCCTCGAACAACTGCTCGCCGGTTTCGGGGTCGAACCCGGTCTGCACCCGGCGCCCGAGCGGCTTGCCCTTGGCGATCGCGGCGCTGACCTTTTCGTTGAACGAGGTGATGTTGCGCGACGAGATCGCGCTCATCATCCGGTAACGGCGCTCCATTTCCTCAACCGCCCACTTCAGCGCGCGTACCGACTTGGCAGGCTCGGTCACCACCGGCGAGAGCAGGTGGGGGATGTCGTCGTAGGTCTTGAGTTCGAGCACCTTGGGATCGATCAGGATCAGGCGCAGTTCGGTCGGCGTGAAGCGATACAGCAGACTTAGCAGGATTACGTTCAATCCGACCGACTTGCCCGATCCGGTGGTGCCCGCGACCAGCAAGTGCGGCATGGCGGCGAGATCGGCGATGATCGGTTCGCCCGCGATATCCTTGCCGAGGATGATCGGCAGATTGCCCTTGGCTTCGGCAAAATCGGCGCAGGCGGCCAGTTCCTTGAGCGCCACCATCTGGCGATCCTGATTGGGCAGTTCGATGCCCATCACGGTGCGTCCGGGGATCGGCGAGACGCGCGCGCTGATCGCGCTCATGTTGCGGGCGATGTCTTCGGCAAGGCCTATCACACGGCTGGCCTTGATGCCCGGCGCAGGTTCTAGCTCGTACATCGTCACCACCGGCCCGGTGCGCACGGCGGTGATTTCACCCTTCACATTGAAATCATCGAGCACATTTTCGAGCAGGCGGGCGTTGCGTTCCAACGCCAGCTTGTCGAGCTTGGGGCCCTTGTCGACCGGGGGTTCGGCGAGCAGGTCGAGGCTCGGCAGGTTGAACGGCGCGAACATATCGGTCTGCGCGGTCTTGCCCGCCGCCGCGCGCTTCGGCGGGGCGGAAGGATCGCTGATTTCCGGAGGACGGCGCGGGGGCTGCGGCGTTGGCTCTGCCGCAGCCTCACCCTTGCCCGCGCGGCGCGGGCGCGGGGTAATTACATCATCGTCGTCGGCGTCGTCACCGGCAAAGCCGAGCGCCGGGACAGCGTCGCGGCCCGGCAGCGGCAAGCGGCGCATCAACCCCGACAGCGAACCGCCGCCCAGAAACTCGGGCAGGCTCATCAGCACCCGCCAGTCGATCGCGAAAATCCGCGTCAGCAGCCCCACACCGACCGCAAGGCTGGTGAGCGCGAGGCCGAGGATCACCCAGCCTTCGGCATCCGCGCCGAACCGGGCCGACACCGCCTGAATTGCGCCTGCGCCGAGCAGCCCCGATAGGCCGCCCGCCTGCGCGGGCAGGGTGCCGCCCTGCCCTTCGAAGGCGAGGCTCAGCACGGTGGCGATCAGGGTCATGGCGATCAGCAGCAGCGCGGTCGGCATCCACCAGGCGGTGGTCTCGGGCGCGTCGCCATTCTCGACATCGCGCCACAGCTTGCGCGACGAGACATAGAGCAAGGGCAGCAGCAGCACGCCGGGCAGGCCGAAGATCAGCAGCACCTTGTCCGCGGCCCAGGCGCCCATAGCGCCCATCCAGTTGGCGACCTCGCCCGGATCAGCTGCGGTCGATCCGCTGGGATCGGTCTGGGTGTAGCTCGCCAGCGCCAGCGCCAGAAACACCGCCGCGCCCAGCAGCAGCCCGGCGCCGGTCATCTGCGCGATTCGGCGCAAGCTGCGGCGCAAGCCTGCGCGCCATTCGGCGTCAGTCTGGCGATCGGGTTTGACGGGTGTGACCGCGCGGCTGGCCATGGGGGTTCTCCTGTGCAGAACACATCATGAATCCTAGGCGGACTCGGGTCAAGGAAAGAGCGATGAACGACATTGGTGCGTGTGGCTGAGATCGGTCCAAAGGGCCGCAAGGCCGACCGGCCGCCCGCAGCGATGCGACCTTCAGGTCGCGTGAGCGAGGATTTCGCAGCCCGGAGGGGCTGCGGCTAACAAGAGAGCCCATCGATCGCCGCCCAGCGCGGCCAGCCCAGCGCGCGGGCTCTGGCTGCCGTCATCCCCCCCAACGCGATCACCGGCAGCCGCGCTTGCCGTGCCAGCAGTCGGAACCGCACCGGCCCCAATACCCCGCCGCCGGGGTGCGAGCGGGTCGGGAACACCGGCGAAAGCAGCGCCGCATCCGTCCCCAGCCGCGCCGCCAGCCCGAGCTCGGCGAGGTTATGCGCGGTGGCGAGGTGGATCAGCCCGGCGCGGCGCGGCATCAGCGAGCGGGGTGCACCATAGACCCCATCCGCGCCCCATTCGCGCGCGGTCAGGGCCGAATCGGCGAGGATTGTCACATGACCCTTGGCCCGCGCGAGCCGCCGTAGCGCCCGAAACCGCGCGTAACGCTCCGGCCCGGCCAGGTGGTAATGGCGATAGATCCACCCCGATCCGCGCGGCAACTTCGCCAAGGCGCGCTCCAGCCCCGCGTCATTGCGCGCATCGCTGATCAGCCACAGGGCGGGGAGGGGCTTTGCGCGCGTCACGCACCCGTTATAGAGCGCCCCCATGGAAAATGCAGCGTCCCGCCTCGCCGATGTCCGCGCCAATATTGCCAAGGTGTGCAAACCCGCCCGGCGCGAGCCTGATGATGTGACGCTGATTGCGGTCAGCAAGACCCACGATGCGTCCGAAATCCAGCCGCTGATCGACGCCGGTCAGCGCGTGTTCGGGGAGAACCGCGTGCAAGAGGCGCAGGCCAAGTGGCCCGCTTTGCGCGAAGGCTGTGCCGATATCGAACTCCACCTCATCGGCCAGCTGCAATCGAACAAGGCCGAAGAAGCCGTCGCGCTGTTCGACGTGATTCACTCGCTCGACCGCCCGAGCCTGCTCACCGCGCTTGCCAAGGCGATGGACAAGGCGGGACGGCGGGTGCCGTGCTTCGTGCAGGTCAATATCGGGGACGAGGCGCAGAAGGGCGGCTGCCCGATTGCCGATCTGCCCGCATTCCTAGCATCAGCCCGCGCCGCCGATGTGCCGCTCGCCGGGCTGATGTGCATTCCCCCCGCCGACACCGAAGCCGCGCCGTTCTTTGCGATGCTCGCGAAGCTGGCGGCGGATCACGGCCTCACCGGCCTCAGCATGGGGATGAGCGGCGATTACGAGACGGCGGTGATGCTGGGCGCGACGCATATCAGGGTGGGCACCGCGCTGTTCGGGTCGCGGGGATGAGCGCAACGCTCGCCCGGCTCGACGCCTTCATTGCCGCGTGGCGCGAACGGCTGTGCGCGGGGTCAGCTGAAGTCCGCATCGAGGCGCGAGCGCTCGACCATCCGCCGGGCCTGCACTCCGCCTGCGCTGATGCCCTGGTGACGGGTCTTGGCTATCAACCGATCGGCGGCAATTGGGAACTGCTCGATGCCGAGGCGGAGCCGGACGGGGCACGCTCAGCCCGCGCGGCGATGGTCGAGGCCTTCGCGCGCCACATGGTGTTTTCGCATGAGCCGTGGCTGGGCGAGGACGGTGCGTTGGCGATGGGCGAGGATTTCCTCGCCTGCTTCGACGCCCGCACCCGCCAGATTGTGACCAACCGGATGTATTTCGGCTGGAACCCGATCACTTCTGCGAGCTTAGAATGGGCCTTCGTCGCCTTTGACGACACCGCCATTGCGCTGCTGCTCGCCGCCGCCGAGGACTAACGAAAAAGGGCGCCCCGTTGCCGGAGCGCCCCATTCCGTGAGGACGATCGCCCGGAGGGGCGATCGCCATACAAACATCAGAACTCAAACAAAGCTTCCACGCCGACGTTGCGGCCGCGCAGCAGCGGGCTGAAGGTGCCGGCTGCCGGACGGTCAGCAAACGGCTGACGCAGGCCGGTCGACAGCGGGCCACCGAACGGAACTTGCGTGTCACCGCCTTCCTGGACCTGATCGAGCAGGTTGCGCCCGTAGACTGAGAACGACAGGCCCTCGATCGGGGTGTTCCAGGTGATGTTGGCTTCCAGCTGGTGGATGTCGTTCAGCCAGCCGAAGTTGTCATCGGTATAGGCCGCCGTGTCGCGGTACTGGTAGTTCACGCGGGTCAGGATGTTGCTGCTTCCCAGATCCAGTTCGTGGACCAGGCCCGCGCCCACCGTGACGGGGGGAACGCGCGGCAGGCTCAGCGCCAGGTCACGGCCATTGATCTGGCCATCGCCCGAGATGTCGAACAGGATCTCGGTATATTCGGCGTCGATCACGCCGATATTGGCGGTCAGGATCAGCGCGTCGGTCGCACGCAGCCGCATTTCGGCTTCGATCCCGTTGATCGAGGCGTTAGCGGTGTTGAAGATCGACTGGGCCACACCGGCGGTCGGCGACGACTGGTTCACCTCGCGCTGCATGTTGTCGATCTTGGTGATGTAGCCCGCGATGTTGAAGGTGAACACGCCGTCGGCGGTCTGGAACTTGCCGCCCACTTCGTAGGTGTCGACCTTTTCTTCGTCGAAGGCGAGCGTGCCGCCCGGTGCCAGCGCGATCTGTTCGAAGGCGTTGGCGTTGGTGATGCGGAAGTTATAGCCGCCCGAACGGAAGCCGCGGCTCCAGTGGCCGTAGACCTGGCTGTCGCCGAATTCGTACTGGAGGCCGAGCTTCGGCGAAACGTTGCGGAACCGCACGCGGTCGGTGAAGCCGTTGTTCTCGGTCGTGGCGCCGGTCACCGGGTTGAGCAGGACCGGGTTGCGGCCCGAGGTCGGGCAGGTGCCATCAACCACCGAACAGGCCGGACGCGGACGGACGTAGGTGACGGCTGCGTCCTTGGTTTCCTGGTTCCAGCGGATGCCCGCGATCACCGACAGGCCGTTGATCACTTCGTACTGCGCGTTGGCGAACACGCCGAGCACTTCGTGATCCTGACGGCCACCGCCGAAGAACTGGAGCGGGCTGGCAAGCGGCAGCGCGCGCTGTTCGGTGTAGGCGAGGTTCTGATCGAACCAGAAACCGCCGAAGGTCAGGTCGAGCCCGCTTTCGGTCGAAATCGCGTAGCGCAGCTCGTTCGAGAACTGCTCCTGCGCGGTTTCGGTTTCCGAGTGGAACAGGAAGCGCGGGGTCGCGTCGATGTCGCCATCGGTGGTGGCGTCATACTTGCGCCAGCCGAACACGTTGGTCAGCGTGCCTGCGCCGATATCCAGCGTTGCGGTGAGCGAGCCGGTCCAGATCTCGTTGGCGTAGCCGCCGGGGTTGTCGATCGCCAGATCATAGGTGTTGCGATCGTAAATCCCGCGGTTCTGGCCCGAGGGGCCATCGCCATCGCTCTCGAAATAGTCGAGCTTGCCGAGCAGGGTCAGACCACCGAGACGGGCCTCAAGCGCGCCGCGCAGGATCTTGGTTTCGGCCTTGCCGTGGTTGCGCGACAAGGTCGGGATGGTGTCGGCTGCAAGGTTGCGGAAGTAGCCTTCGTCCTTGTTGTAATAGGCGCCGAGCTTGAACAGCAGCACGTCTTCGACGATCGGGCCGCTGATCACGCCGCTGACGGTGTAGTTGGGGCCGCCGCGGCCGTTATCGAGCGCCGGGCCGTCAACTGCCGCGCGGAACTTGCCGCGGAAGTCTTCGGTCGGGTTGCCGGTGTTGATCACCACCGCGCCGCCGGTGACGTTGCGGCCGAACAAGACGCCCTGCGGGCCGCGCAGCACTTCGACAGAATCGAGGTCGAACAGGTCGAACACGACGCCGCCGTTGATGCCGAGATAGACGCCGTCAACGAACACGCCGACGGTCGGATCGATCGAGGGGATCGACGAGTTGATACCAAGCCCGCGAACCGAGAAGTTGGCGGTGCCGCGGCTGGTGCCGACCTGGTCAAGGCTGACACTGGGCGCCTGGAACGAAAGGCCCGAGATGTCGCGGATCTTGAAGGCTTCCAGCGTGCCAGCGTTGAACGCGGTCACGGCCAGCGGCACGTCCTGCACGTTTTCGGCATCCTTGGTCTTGGTGCCGGTGACGAGGATTTCGTTGATGGCATCAAGCGCGCTCGTGGATTCTTCCTGCGCGGGCTGTTCGGCATCCTGCGCATGGGCAGCGACGGGAAGAAGTGCGGCGGTGGTGACGAGCAGCGCCAGCTTGCCGAGCCGGAGGTGGCTCGGCAGGGATTGTGCGATCTTCATGTTATAACTCTCCCTGAGTTGAGGGCCGCCCCCATAGCAATACGTTTCGGGAATGCAACCTATCGCGCAAAAGGCCCGCTAAGGCCTTCAAATGCGGCTATCTTCAAGCTTTTGCAGTTACGCTTTTTCGAGCTGTTGCTGGCGCTGATCGCTGGCCGCAGCGAGCAGGGCCGCCTCGATTTCAGCGAGGCGCTCGGGCGTCTTGATCTTGGCGGCTGTCAGATCGGTGACATAGAATGTATCCGCTGCGGCCTCGCCATAGGCCGTGATATGCGCCGAATGGACGATCAGGTTGGCCTTGTAGAGCGCGTGCGCCAGCCGGTTGAGCAGCGCCGGACGGTCGCGCGCGGTCACCTCGATCACGGTGAAGTGGTTCGATGCGTCATTGTCGAACCCGACTCGCGGGGCGACATCGAAGGCCTTGGCGCGCGAATGGGCGAGCGGGCGGGCGGCGAGCTTGGGCACCAGTTCGACCTTGGCGAGCAGGGCGTCGCGGATGCCTTTTTCGATGCGGGCCATCTGCGCGGCTTCACGGAAGGGCTGGCCGTTGTGGTCCTGCACCAGAAAGTTATCGACCGCATAGCCGCTGCGCGCGGTGTGAATGCGCGCATCGATGATGTTCGCGCCGGCGAGATGGATGCCGCCTGCCATGCGGTAGAACAGGCCGGGGTGGTCGGCGGCGATGACGCTCACGCGGGTCGCACCGCGGGTTTCATCCACCTCGCACCGGATCGAAAGCGGCTCGCCTGCGGCACTGGCGGCATCGTATTGGGTGAGGTTTCCGGCAATGATGTCTTCGGGTTCGGCGATCCAATAGGCATCGCCCAGCAGCGCGCCGATGCTGTTGACCAAGTGATCTGTGTCCCCGCCCAGCAGGCGCTGCACTGCGTCCTTCTTGGCCGTAACCCGCGCCTTGCGCCCGTTGCCCTTGTGCCCCAGCCGCAGCCGTTCCTGCGCGGCGTCGTAAAGCTCGCCGAGGAGCTGGCCCTTCCAGCTGTTCCACGTGCCGGGACCAACCGCGCGAATATCGACTGCAGTGAGGATCGCGAGATTGCGCAGGCGTTCGAGGCTTTGGACCTCACCCACGAAATCCTCGATCGTCTTGGGATCGGTCAGGTCGCGCTTCTGCGCGGTGCGGCTCATCAGCAGGTGTTGCAGCACCAGCCAGGCGACCAGATCGGTCTCCTTCTCGTCGAGCCCGAAGCGCGGACAAAGGTGGTGTGCTACATCTGCGCCGAGGACGGAGTGATCGCCCCCGCGCCCCTTGGCGATATCGTGCAGCAGCACCGCGACATAGAGCGCGCGGCGCGAGGCGAGCTTGGGGAACTCGCGGGTCGCGCGCGGGTGATCGGCCTCCAGCAACCCGCGCTCGATCCGGCTCAAGAGGCCAATAGCGCGGATCGTGTGTTCATCGACCGTGTAGTGGTGATACATGTCGAACTGCATCTGCGCGACGACCCGGCCAAAGTCGGGCACGAAGCGGCCAAACACCCCGGCCTCGTTCATCCAGCGCAGCGCGGTTTCGGGGTCTTTGCGGCCTGACAGCAGATCAAGGAACAGCGCATTGGCGCGCTTGTCGCGGCGCAGCTTGCCGTCGATCAGCTTGGCGTCGCGTCCGACCTGGCGCATGGTTTCGGGATGGACTTCCAGTCCCTCGGCCTCGGCCAGCTGGAACACTTCGATCAGGCGGACGGGATCGGCGCGGAACCAGTCATCCCCCGGTGCCCGCAGCCGTCCGCCTTCGACGGTGTAGCCCTTGAACATCCGCGGCCGCTGGGTCCAGCCAGCAAAGAACCCGGTGCGCGGGCGCTTCTTGGCGAATTCCTCATCGAGGTGCGCAAGGAACACCCCGGTCAGGCTGCCGACGCGTTTCACCTGAAGGAAATAGTACTGCATGAACCGCTCGACCGCGCTCTTGCCCGGGCGGTCGGCGAACTGCATCCGCTCGGCCACGGCCCGCTGCAAGTCGAAGGTCAGACGGTCTTCGGCACGATCGGTGATGAGGTGCATGTGGCAGCGCACCGCCAGCAGAAACCCTTCGGCGCGGCGGAAGCTGCGATACTCGTTGGCCGTCAGCAGGCCGACATCGACCAACTGCGCGCCATTATCGACGCGGTGGATATACTTGCCGATCCAGTACAGCGTCTGGAGATCGCGCAAGGCCCCCTTGCCTTCCTTGATGTTGGGTTCGACCACATAGCGGCTGTCGCCCATGCGCTTGTGCCGCGCATCGCGTTCGGCGAGCTTCTGGGTCAGGAACTGCCGCTCGCTGCCCTTGACAACATCGTTCCAGAACCGGGCGCGCAATTCTTCGTAGAGCGCCTGCTCGCCCCACACCAACCGGCTTTCGAGCAAGGCGGTGCGGATGGTGAGATCCTCCTTCGCCATGCGCACCGTATCGGCGACCGTGCGGCTTGAATGGCCGACCTTGAGGCCCAGATCCCACAGCAGATAGAGCATCGTCTCGATCACCTGCTCACACCACGGCGCGCGCTTGCCCGGGGTGATGAAGGCGACGTCGACGTCCGAATGGGGCGCCATCTCGGCCCGCCCGTAGCCGCCGACTGCGAGGATCGCGAGCCGTTCGCCCTGAGTGGCGTTGGGGGCGGGGTAGATATGCGTGGTGACGTGATCGTGGATCACCCGCAGCAGTTGATCCATCAGGAAGCTGAAGCCGCCGGTGACGTCGTGCCCGGCAGACGGCGTTTCGGCCAACCGCCGGGCAAGCTCCGCCCGCCCGGCGTCCAGCGCATCGCGCAGCGCCTTGACGATCGCAGGGCGCGCACGTTCCCCGTCTGCCTCATGCAAAGCAGCGATTTCCTCGGCCAGCGCGCGCCGATCAATGATCGCGCGCTGACCGGGGACTCTTCTGGGGCTCACGAGTGGCTCACGCGGCGACAGCCTCGGCGGTGAAGCGGGCCTTGACCGTGCGCTTGTCGATCTTCTGCGTCCCGAGGCGCGGCAGGGCCTCGTTGGTGAACCAGATGTGCTGTTCGAGCGGCACCTTAAAGGGCGCAATCCGTTCGAGCAGGAAGGCGCGCAGTTCAGCCGGCGTGATCGCCTGGTGGCCGTCCTTCATCGCATAGACCGCCGCTGGCACTTCGCCGAAGCGCTCGTCCGGCAGGCCGAACACCGAACATTCGCCGACATCGTCATGGGCGTAAATTGCGTCTTCGACTTCGATGCAGGAGATGTTCTCCCCGCCGCGGATGATGATGTCCTTCTTGCGGTCGACGATGAAGAGATAGGCGTCTTCATCGAGATAGCCGAGGTCGCCGGTGCGGAAGTAGCCAGTGTCGGTGAAGGCGGCCTTGGTGGCTTCCTCGTTCTTCCAGTAGCCGCGGAAATTGGCGACAGAGCGAATGCAGACCTCGCCCACCTGACCCTGCGGTAGTTCATTGCCAAGGTCATCAAGGATCGCGAGATCGACCAGCGGCTTGCTGGCGCGCCCGGTTGAACCGGGCTTGGCAAGGTAGTTCTCGTTGAAATTGCCGCAGCCCACCGCGTTGGTTTCGGTGAGGCCATAGCCGAGCAGCGGGAAGCCGCCGGGGAAGGCTTCCTTGATCCGGGTGACGTGTTCCACCGGACGCGGCGCGCCGCCTGCGGCGAAGCTCTTGCAAGCCGACAGGTCGTAATTGGCGCGGTCAGGGTGGTTGGCGATTTCGTAGCTCATCAGCGGCACGCCGACGAAATAGGAGACCTTTTCTTCCGCCATCAGCCGGATCGCGAGGCCCGCGTCCCACTTGGGCATCAGCACCAGCTTGCGCGCGATGGCAAAGCTTTGCAGGAACAGCGGCACTTCGCCTGTCACGTGGAACAGCGGCACGGCCACCAGCGCGCAGGGCTGGGTGGTCATCGGGCCATCCTGGCTCTCGACATGCACCTTGGCCATCGCCGACTGGGCGACATAGTTCATCACGCCGTTCACCACCCCGCGGTGATCGGACCACGCGCCCTTGGACTTGCCGGTCGAACCTGAGGTGTAGAGGATCGTGGCGATGTCATCCGGGCCGATCTCACCCAGCAGCGCCATCGCTGCGCTGGTACCCTGCGGCAGCGCCCAAGTGTTGGCGAGGCCTTCCGACGGCGCATTGCCATGGGTGAACAGCACGATCTTGGCCGGGTGGGCATGGCCATCAAGCCGCGCGGCGCGGCCTTCGTCGGCCAGCAGCACCTTGCATTCTGCCAGATCGAGCCCGTAGGCCAGTTCCTCGCCCGACGAGAACCCGTTGAGCAGCGTCGCGCAGCCGCCCGCCATCAGGATGCCCATGTAAGCGATCATCCAGTTGGCCGAATTGCGCGCGGCCAGCCCGATACGGTCGCCCTTGGCGATGCCGTGGTCCTTGACCAGCCCTTCGGCCACGCAGGTCGCGGCGGCATAGGCCTCGCCAAAGGTCAGGCGGATATCGCCATCGACCAGAAACGGCAGGTCCTTGTTCTGGTTGGCAAAGTGGGCGAAGTAATGCGCGAGGCTCGGCGGCGCACCGGCGAAGGCGGGCATTGTCACACCGTCACGGGTGAAGGGCACGGTGGCGAACGGCTGGCCTTCAGCGGTGAGGCCGGTCATGATCGCTTCGAGCGCATTGTCCAGCTGGGTGGGCATGCGGTGATGTTCCTCTCTCATTGTTGTTGCGGCCGTCCAGCCGGGGTGCGACCCACGTCCGAATTGCCTATCCCATTCCGCCCGGCGATCCCCTGCCCCTTCCCCTACCCCGGATGCTGTGCCAGAAGCGCCAGCGCGACCGTGGCCAAAACGAGGACACTCGGGCCCGCCGATACGGCATCTCATTGTCAATAAGAGGTTCGCTCCGTGCTGTCACTACTTGCCGCAAGCATCCCTGCCGATCCGATCTACTGGACCGATTTCGGCCTCAAGCCGGGGATCGAACTCGGGTTCTTCACCCTGCGGTTCTATTCGCTTGCTTACCTGATCGGGGTGATCTTTGCCTATTGGCACACCTCCAAGATGCTGAAGCAGCCCGGCGCGCCGATGGCGCAGCGCCATGCTGACGATCTGTTTTTCTACTGCACGCTCGGGGTGATTCTCGGCGGGCGGCTGGGCTATGCGATGTTCTACGACCAGAGCCTGTGGACCGGCTTTTCAGGTGATGGCTTCGTCACGTGGAAGCTGCTGCGGTTGTGGGACGGCGGGATGAGTTTCCACGGCGGGCTGGCCGGGGTGACGCTGGCGATGGCTTACGTGGCGTGGCGCGATAAGCTCAATTTCATCCGCGTGGTCGATTACGTCAGTGTCGGCGTGCCGATGGGGATGCTGCTCGGCCGGCTCGCGAACTTCGTCAATGGCGAGCTGTGGGGCCGGGTCAGCGATGTGTCCTGGGCGATGGTCTTCCCTCGCGCCGGCGATCTCCCGCGCCATCCCAGCCAGCTCTATCAGGCGGGGCTGGAAGGGCTGGCGATGCTGGTCATCATGTTGGCACTGTTCTGGTTCACCCGTGCGCGATATCGGCCTGGTCTGTTGGCGGGCGTGTTCACCGTTGGCATGGGGCTATCGCGCTTCGTGAACGAATTTTTCCGCGAGCCGGATCAACAACTGGCTGACTTTGCGGCCCGGACCGGGCTATCGATGGGACAATGGCTGACTATACCGCTAATCCTGACTGGGTTGATTGTCGTGCTCTACGCGCTGCGGAAGAAGCCGCTGGCGGCGGGGATCAGCGCGCCAGCTTGAATGGCGGCGTAGCAGTCTGGCGCAGTGCGCTCAGGCTGATCGATCCGAAGCCCGAACCCGAGAGTGTTGCGCGCCCCGCGCCGGATCCGGCCGCGCGCGCTGCGGCCGAGGCACAGGCGCGCGAACTGGCTAAGGCCGAAGCCCGCGCCCGGACCGAAGCTGCTGCCCGTGCCAAGGCCGAAGAACTCGCCCGCGCCATGGCCGAAGCTGAGGAGTGCGCCCGCGCGCTGAAGGAAGCCCGCGCGCGCGAGAAGAAGGAGGCTGAGGCCCGCGCCGCTGCCGAACGCGAGGCCCGCGAAAAAGCCGCCGCCGAAGCGCGTGCCCGCAAGCAGGCGGAAGCCGAAGCCCGCGCGCGTGCCGAAGCCGAGGCGCGCGCCAAGGCCGCCGAAGAAGCGCGGCTGCGCAAGGAAGCCAAGGCCCGCGAAATCGCCGAAGCCAAGGCCCGCGCCGAAGCCGAAGAACAGGCTCGCCGCGAGGCTGAAGCCGCTGCCGCTGCTGCCAAGGCCGCCGCCGAGGAAGCCGCCCGCCGCGAGGCCGAAGACCGCGCCCGCGCTGAGGCCGAAGCGCGCGCCAAGGCTGAAGAAGAAGCCCGTCTGAAGAAAGAAGCCGAAGCCCGCGCCAAGGCAGAGGCCAAGGCCCGCGCCAAAGCGGAGGCGGAAGCCAAGGCCAAGGCCGAAGCAGAAGAAAGGGCCCGGCTCGCCGCCGAAGCCAAGGCCCGCGCCAAAGCAGAAGCCAAGGCCAAGGCAGAAGCCGAGGAAGCCGCGCGTCTCGCCGCCATCGAAGCCGCGCGCCTCGCTGCCGAGGAACAGGCCCGCCGCGAAGCCGAAGCCGCCGCCGCTGCTGAAGCTGCGCGTCTCGCCGCCGAAGCTGCCGCCGCCGAGGCCGCCGCCCGCGCAGAAGCCGAGGCCAAGGCCGCCGAACAGGCCCGGCTCGAAGCAGAAGTCCTCGCCCGCGCGAATGTCGATGTGCCCGCCACGCTCAAGCGCCTGATCCGCGAGACCGGCCCGATCAGTCTCGCGCAGTACATGGGCGAATGCAACGCGCGCTATTACGCCAGCCGCGATCCCTTGGGCGAGCAGGGCGATTTCATCACCGCGCCCGAAGTTAGCCAGATGTTCGGCGAGCTGATCGGGCTGTGGCTGGTCGATCTGTGGGTCCGCATGGGCAGCCGCAAGCGCATCCACTATGTCGAGCTTGGCCCCGGCCGGGGGACACTGGCGAAGGACGCGCTGGTAGCGGCGCGGCGCTATGATTTTGCGCCGGAGATCCACTTTGTCGAAACCTCGGCGAGCCTGCGGAAGATCCAGCGCGAGGCCTTCCCCGATTGCCACCACCACCACGATATTTCGACCCTGCCCGACGATGCCCCGCTGCTGATCGTCGCCAATGAATTCTTCGACGCGCTGCCCGTGCATCAACTGATGCGATCCGCCGATGGCTGGTTTGACCGCTTGGTCGGGCTTGATGGCGAGGACTTCATTTTCACGGCCGGCAAGGAGCGGATGGATCATCTGGTGCCCGCCAGCTGGGTGACAGCGGCGCAAGGCGCGATGATCGAGACCAGCCCCGCCGCCGTTGCATTGATGGCCGAGATCGCGCGGCGGTTGAAGGAACAGGGCGGCGCGGCCCTGGTGATCGATTACGGCCACATGGAACTGCGCTCAGGCTCGACGATGCAGGCGCTGAAGTCGCACAAGAAGGTCGATATCTTCGCACATCCCGGCGACGCCGATCTCACCGCGCACGTCGATTTCGAACTGCTCCAGCAGATCGCTGCCGATAACGGTGCGGATGTGATGGGGCTGCAATATCAGGGCGAATGGCTGCGCCAGATGGGGATCGACACGCGGACAGAGGCGCTCCAGCGCCGCAACCCCTACGAGAAAGACAAGATCAAGCGGCAGCGCGACCGCCTGGTCGAGGACTCGCAAATGGGCACTTTGTTCAAGGTGCTAGGGATATGTGGGCGGCGATGGCCGTTCGGGGTGGGGTTCGATTGATGATGCGACTGCGGCGGATGATCCTCGTGGCCGGGCTGGCGCTGGCGGTGCCTGCCAGCGCAGCCGAACCGGTTGCGGGACGCTGGCTGACCGCCGAGAAAGACGCGGTGATTCTGATCGCCCCCTGCGGCAAGACGATGTGCGGCACGATCGAGAAGTTCCTCACCCCCCAACCGCAAGGCAATGATCAGCGCGACGTCAACAACCCCGATCCGGCCAAGCGCAAGCGCCGCCTGCTGGGCAGCGCGATCCTCACGGCCTTCATGGCGGATGGAGATGTGTGGCGCGGGCAGATCTATGATCCCAAGAGCGGCAAAAGCTACCGCTCGGTGATCCGCCGCAAGGGGACAGGGGTGCTGGAGGTGAAGGGCTGCATCGGGCCGTTCTGTCAGACGCAGGTGTGGCGCAAGGCGGGTTGAGCCTAAGCCGTCATCCCGGACTTGATCCGGGATCGGGTTCAATATGCTCCCACGCCGGATTATCGCTCTCAACCAGTTCGATCTTCCACTGCCGCTGCCAGTTCTTGAGCTGCTTTTCGCGCGCGATGGCTTCTTCGATGGTCGGGAAAGGTTCAACCCGCACGAGCCTGTCGAGCCCATATTTGCGCACGAAAGCCGATCCCAGCCCATTACGATGCTGCCAGATGCGCCGAACCATATCGGCGGTCACTCCGATATACAGCACCCCGCGCGGCTTGTTGGTCAGGATGTAGACCCAGCCGCCGCGCATCGTCAGCGCCCGGTCGTGAGCGGTCCCGGATCAAGTCCGGGACGACGGGAAATGGCCTTCCCCAACTCCGCCGCCGCCGCCTTGGGCGTCAGCTTCTTGGCATCCTCGCGGTCCACCGCCAGGTTGGCCTCGCGCATCGCTTCGACGCTGATCGCACCCAGCAGTGGTTCAAGCGCGGCGATCACGCCTTTGTCTTCGGCGATGCGGGGGGAGAGCATCAGCAGCGCATCATAGCTCGGCAGCGCGCCCTTGGGGTCGGCCAGCACCACCAGCCTGTCCGCCGCGATGCGCCCGTCCGAGGTGTAGGCGCTGATGACATCGGCCTCCCCCGAAGCCAGCGCGTTATACATGAAGGTCGGCGCGAAATTGCGCGATTGGCCGAACCGCAGGCCATAGGCATCGCGCACCGCCAGCCATTCGGGCCGCTCGAAGAATTCGGGGTCCCCGCCAACGGTGAGCTTCGGCGCCTTGCCGACCAGATCGGTGAGCGAGGTGACGCCCAGCTCTTTCGCCCGGTCGCCGCGCATCGCGAAGGCATAGGCGTTTTCGAACCCGAGGCGGCCCAGCACCTTCACCCCGTTCTGCCTCCACTCCCAGTCACGGATCGTTTCGTACATCGCCTCGCGGCCGGGATTGTCGGCGCGCTTCAGATAATTCGTCCAGATCGTCCCGGTATAATCGACCGAGATGTCGATGCTGGAGGAGGCGACGGCGGAATGCACCACTGCGCTTCCCAGCCCGTCGCGATATTCGACCGCGTAACCCGCCGCCTCCAGCCGCGCCCCGATCAGTTGGGCGAGAATATATTGCTCGGAGAATTGCTTGGAGGCGATGACGATACGGCGCTCGTCGCTGCCCGTGCTCTGCGCCCACAGCGCCGCGAGGATGCCGAGGCCAACCACCGCCATCCCGCCGAACGTCATCCAGCGCGAGCGCTTGGCGAGCCCGACCTCGATCACCCACAACAGGTTATCCGCCGCCAGTGCCAGTCCTGCGCTGGCGAGGCACCCAGCCAGAACCAGCGCCCAGTTCTGGGTTTGCAAGCCTGCGAAGATCGGATCGCCAAGGCTCGGCTGGCCGATGGTGGTGGCGAGCGTTGCCGCGCCGATGGTCCAGACGCTGGCGGTGCGGATGCCGGCCATGATGAAGGGAGCCGACAGCGGCGCTTCGACCAGCACCAGCTTCTGCCACTTGGTCATGCCGACGCCGTCGGCGGCTTCCAGCACGCCTTCGTCGAGATTGGCCTGCGCGGTGACGGCGTTCCTGAGGATCGGCAGCAGCGCATAGAGCGTCAGCGCCATCAGCGCGGGCAGGAACCCGAGTGTCGGCAGGCCTTCGCCAAACACCGTCCGCAGGCTGAGCAGCAGCGGGAAGAACAGCGCCAGCAAGGCGAGCGCAGGGATGGTCTGGACGAGGCTCGCCAGGCTCAGGGCAAGACGCGAGACGATGGCAGAGCGGCTGGCCCACACCGCCATCGGCAGGGCGATCAGCATCGCAAGGCCTATCGCGCTGGCCGACAACACCACGTGCGCGGCGAGCTTGTCACCGAGGCCGGGAAGGATGTCCCAGATGTCCTGCATCAGCCTTGTGCTTCCATCGCGGCGAGCCGCTCGGCCTGATGCCGCGGCACGGCGACGAGACGCTGTGCTACCGCGCCGCCCGCGCCTGCCAGCAGCGCGCGCGGGGTTTCGTCGGCGACCAGCTGGCCCTTGTCCATCACCAGCACCCGGTCTGCCAGCAGCAGCGCTTCGGCCATGTCATGCGTCACCATCACTGTGGTCAGCCCAAGCGCATCGTGGAGTTCGCGCACTTTGCGGCCCAGCGCATCGCGGGTGACAGGATCGAGCGCGCCGAAGGGCTCGTCCATAAGCAGCAGCTCCGGCCCGCCCGCCAGCGCACGGGCCACGCCGACCCGCTGGCGCTGCCCGCCGCTCAGTTCGTCAGGCATCCGGGTGGCGTAGGCCGGGTCAAGCTCGACCAGCGCGAGCAATTCCGCGATCCGCTGCGGGGGGAGTTTCTCTCCGGCGAGGCGCGGGCCGATGGCGATATTCTCGGCGACCGAGAAGTGCGGGAACAGGCCGATGCCCTGAAACACATAGCCCACCCGGCGGCGCAGATGCGCAGGCTTGAGGCCCGCCACGTCCGCGCCTGCGAACACCACGCGGCCTTCGCTGGGCGCGACCAAGGTATTGACCGTTTTCAGCAGCGTCGATTTGCCCGAACCTGAGGCCCCGACCAGGGCGACGAAACCGCCCGGAGCAATGTCGCAGGAAACGCCGGCCCCCAATGCTCCCACCGCCGTGACCTCGCCAAAGCGGCAGATCACCCCGTCGAACCGGAGCAGGGGTGAAGGCATCGTCATGGGCCGCCATGATTAGCGAGGTTAGGCGCCCCGCGCCAGCGCCAGCGATTGGCCTTTCGCCGATGGCTTGCTATGCGACATCACAGAACAATCATTACACCCGCAGGACATAAAATGCGCGCGACCCCCGATTTCGACTTCCACCTTGGCGAGGCCGCGGAGATGATCCGCGATACCACCGCGCGCTTTGCCGACGAGCAGATCGCGCCCTTGGCCGAGCGCACCGACCGCGAAGACCGTTTCCCGCGCGAGCTGTGGGAGCCGATGGGCGCGCTGGGCTTGCATGGCATCACAGTCGAGGAAGAATGGGGTGGGCTGGGGCTCGGCTATCTGGAGCACGTCATCGCGGTCGAGGAAGTCTCGCGGGCGAGCGCTAGTGTGGGCCTGTCCTATGGCGCCCACTCCAACCTTTGCCTCAACCAAATCCGCCGCTGGGGGGATGATGAGCAGAAGGCCAAGTATCTCCCCAAGCTGATCTCGGGCGAGCATGTCGGCAGCCTTGCGATGTCCGAAGCGGGCGCGGGGTCGGACGTTGTTTCGATGAAGCTTAAGGCCGAAGCGGTGCAGGGCGGATACGTGCTCAACGGTACCAAGTTCTGGATCACCAACGCGCCCGAGGCCGATACGCTGGTGGTCTATGCCA
>VFQO010001508.1_pt1 | contig 17503 bp, 16 predicted proteins | sample 3512331 | NCBI WGS metagenome assembly VFQO01 (sample SAMN10412371, study PRJNA504923) | tailings metagenome | isolation source: Replicate 3 from Balatoc abandoned mine | place: Philippines: Itogon, Benguet | collected 2017-08-28
TTTTGCAAAGATTGTGAGCCAAAGTTTCCCCATGCATACGCCCGGTGTACCAAACTTGCTCGATAGTTCTGCGATCAGAAGCCGGTGGATTTTCAAACTCCGCGCAGTCCCCAATGGCATAGACATCCCGAATATTGGTTTGGAAGAAAGCATCCACCCTCACTCCACGATTCACATTCAATTCGGTATTTCTCAGGAAATCCACATTCGGACTTACCCCAGCTGTCAAGCCTACAAACTCGCAGGAAATCTCTTCTCCTTTGGAGGTAATCACAGCCCGAACCCTTCCCCCGGAATCTGAAAGAATTTCCTTCAATTCGGTCTCCAACCGTAAGTCAATGTGATGCTCGCGGATGTGTCTGCCTACCAAATCAGATTCTTCTTTAGGTAATACATTGTCCCAAAATCCTTTTTCACGCACCAAAAAAGTCACAGGGATTTTCTTGTAAGCCAGCATTTCGGCCATCTCTATCCCGATCAAGCCACCGCCTACAATGACCGCCCTTTTCACTTGCTGATGCGTATTTTTTTCCATCAGCTCCAAATCCTGCTTGGAATACAATCCCTGTACCCCTTCGAGATCTTGACCTGGCCAACCGAATTTATTGGGTTTGGAACCAGTGGCGATCACCAAAGTATCATAGGTAAGCTTTTCACCTGAATCGAAGACCAAGGTCTTTGCGCCAAACTCCACTTTTTGAACCCAAGCTTTCTTTAATTCAATTCGGTTTTTCTCCCAAAACCAAGGCTCATAAGGTTGGGTATGCTCAAACTTCATGTGCCCCATGAACACATACATCAGAGCCGTTCGGGAAAAAAAGTAATCCGACTCCCCGGAAATGATCGTGATCCGGGTATCCGAATCCATCTTACGGACGTGTCGGGCGAGGGTGATTCCGGAAATACCGTTTCCTATAATGACGAGGTGGCGTGGTGACATGGAGGAAATTTGAATGCAAAAGTTACCCAAAAATTCGGGTTACTCGTTGAGGTTCCAATTGTAATCCAAATGGGAAACCTTTGCGTTGGATTTGATTTTTACTTTGGAGTATTGATTGAGAAAATCGACGAGGCTTCCCTTCTTGGTGAAATCACCCTTGAACCAAAGGAAAATCGATGAGATCTGTACCGCATCCGGAGTGATTTTGTTTCGGGTAGAATCGTTAATAAATGCTACCGCGACCTTTTGCAATTGGGAATCAAGCTTTTCGGGAACAAAAGCTTCATTCAGCAAAGGCGGACAAGAAACCGAAGCGCAGTTGATCGCAAAATGAATTCTGGGCTCGTCAAATTCCTTTCGGATAATCGAGTGCTCAATTTCATCCAGACTGGATTCCACACCTCCGATTTTGAAAAATTTGTAGTGCCAGACATCTTTGATCAGCGGGATTTTCAGTTTGGGCCCCAAATCCCGAATGCTTTGAGTCGGGTAATTGTCCACGATCAATTTGACCGTAAACGCATTATAGGCATTGATCCAGTAAGCGAGTTGCTGATTTTTAGACCAGGTTTTTCTGTCAGGGGCGTTTTCAGAAAGAAGCTTGGTGTATTGTTCCAGTTTTGCTTTGTCTTTGATGAATCCTTTGTAATCCACCATTCCGTTGGGCTTGACATGGGTTTTGACCAATTGATCCCAAATCTGATGACTTGGAGGAGTAGTGCCCGCCATGCCCAAAGAAGAGCTTTGGCAGGAAATCAAGGCTGAAAGCAGGAATAGGAAAAGGATATTGGTGAGCAGTTTCATAGACGGTTCGATTTCTTTGAAATACGAAGCTAAGGCAAGATAAGATGATTCAGTATCTGTAATTGTCAATCAGCTGACATTCCCGAATCAGTAGACTCGTTCCCCTTTCTCCAACCAAATCCCCCAGGTTTTCGAATAGGTATGGACTTTTTGAGTGGGCTTTCCATTGCTTACTACCGGTTTGCCTTCATTGACCCAATGGATGATGCCACCATAAAGATTGTACACTTGCACAAAGCCTTCTTGTTGGAGCTTTTTGCCGATTTCCTGTGATCGAGCTCCTACTGTGCAGTAAATGATCACTGGCCTCGTTTTGTCCAAACTTGCCACATTGCTCAGGGAAAACGTATCATAACCTACCCATTTGGCACCTTGAATATGGCTCACCTCAAACTCACCCTTTTCTCTTGCGTCCAAAATTTGATAGTCGCTGATTTTTGTGACTTGTTCTGGCTTGATTGTAGGAAAATCCCTATCATAAAGTCTGGAGAGTAAGGTTCGATAGGCAAGAGATTGGCCCCAAGAAAATCCGGAAATAAAGCATAGCAGAAAAAATAAAATTCGGGTCTTCGGAATGACTTGATTGCTCATGCGATGAAAATTCATACTCCGAAAATTCGAATTTGCTTGCTCAGATTCTGATCAGGCATAAAAATCTGAAAGCCTCGCCAGACCTCTCCTATCCTTGACGATGATTTTCTTTCCTTCGAGATCAATGAGATTGTCTTTCTTGAATTCGGAAAGCAATCGAATCACCGATTCGGTGGCCGTGCCGACGATTCCGGCGATTTCTTCGCGGCTGAGGATGAGGTCAATCTTCTGGGATTCTCCACCTTCTACTCCATAGCTGGAAGCCAATTGAAGAAGTACAAAAGCCAATCGTTCCCGAATACTTTTTTGAGTGGCATCAGTGAGCTTGTCTTCCATAACACCAAGCTCGTGGCTTAGTTGGCGGGTGACTCGTTTAAAAAATTCCGTGTTTTTCAACAACGTATTCAAGAAAGATTCTTTGGGGATAAAGCAAATCTTGGCATCCTCAATGATCATGGAGGAATTAGTATAATTTTCTTCCCCCAACAGTGCGGCATAGCCTAGAAAGTCCCCCTTTTTCGCCAGATGGAGGATTTGTTCTTTGCCGTTTGAGGCAGTTTTATAGACTTTGACTACACCTGAATTGATACAGAAAATACCGAGAGGTTTGGTGCCTTCGTAATAGAGTATTTGCCCTTTTCGATGAGAAATCAGGTTTTTGTGATCAGAAATCGTGCAGAGCTGAGATTCCGGGAGATCAGCAAAAAGCGAGTGCCTCCGACTGGCGCAGAGTTCGCAAGGGGTATTGTGGGAATGTGTACTCATGGTAGAATTTGCTGGGTAAAAATCACTGGTCTAAATTACCAAAACACTGATTAATATCATAGAAAACAACTAATTATTCTGGTTTTTCGGGAATTTCTTTTCGCTGCAAAAGTTTCTTTTCCGTGGGAGACCAAGAAAACACCCAATGCCTAAGGCCATTAGAAATGATCAGGTGTTGCGATGTCATCTTTTGATGATACATCATAGCTTGCCTGAGCGTGCTTTCTGTAATTTCTACCTCGGGAGCTTTACATTCGATGAGCAAGTAAGGCTCACCCGATCGATCAAAGACCAGGATATCAGTCCGCTTTTGCATCCCATTGTATTTCAACCCCTTCTCAACTGTAAAGAGTCCCTTTGGAAATGATTTTTCCTGAATGAGAAATTGCACCCAATGCTGTCTCACCCACTCCTCAGGAGTCAACACGAGATTTTTTTTCCTCAGAGGATCAAAAATCCACCATTTTTCCTCCTGATAATCCACCCTAAACTGACAGGTAGGTAGGGAAAGATTAGGAAAAGGGAAAGGAGGAGAATCGGTGGGGATCATGCCGCAAAGATGCAATAGTTTCCGGAGCTTTTAGCGGAAATCAAGATAGGGGGCTATTTTATCTACCCACTCAGGCTTAAAAATTTTGATTTTCAACAGATCTTCCTTACTCTGAAATTTCCCATGCTGTTTTCTGAAAGCTATGATCACTTTTGCCTCACCATAGGTGAAATACGGATGTGCACTTAGCTGTTCTAGTTCAACCTCATTTATTGGAATTTGGCGGACGGGCTTGGTGCTAAACTCAAAATATTCCCAGATTTTTTCAAAAGTCTCCTCTTTCATACCATAGACATCCATCAGCTGACGGGCAGAGTGGAGTCCGCCTAGATTTTCACGAAACTTGATAATCCGCGATGCCATGGCAGGACCAATACCGGGTATTATCTGAAGTGTAACCGAATCTGATTCAGAAAAGTCAATCTTGAGCGTGTTTTTACTGGTATTGGAGGGACTTGTCCTTGAGGTGTCAGCCGGAGGAAGTGGAGCGCTGACTGTCACAAATCCAGCCCGATCCAAACTATCCAGCAGAAACTGATACCGCTCAAACCTCCGCTCCCCCTCTCGATTTTTAAATTCACTGAGCAGATTGGGAATAAAGCTCATCAAGAGCAAAATAGGAACTAACACCAAAAAGCCTAAGGACTCCTTGTTTGTAAATCCCAGGTAGTTTTTAAGGAAGAAAAATATCCGTTGCTTCATCCTGCTGACCAATAAAAAACATCAATAACGGATAAGTTAAAAATATTGGTTATTAAATGCAATTTGATCGAGCTTTGCAAAACGAATCACCTTCTCTATTTAGATTTATTCCAAATTAACAGCATATCCCATGAGCGGAACCTCTGCAGCAGGATAGACTGTTAAATTTGCATCGCAAAACTTGCCGAAATGCAGACCAAGTTTAGAGCCTTAAGTTTATCACATAAAACCGCCCCCGTTCAGATTAGAGAATTGATCTCGCTTGATGAGGAAGCTATTCAGCGCATTCTCCTCAAGCTCAAGGACTTCTTTAGCCTGACTGATGCACTGGTAATATCCACCTGTAATCGTACAGAGGTATATTACGGTCATGAGCTGGACTTAAGCACTGAGATCATCAAACTTCTGGGTCTCGAGAAAGGAATAGCGGATGTAGTCAATTACCTGGATTACTTTGAAGTTTTCAACCAAGATCTCGAGGCGATTCAGCATCTCTTTAGAGTATCTATGGGACTTGATGCTCAGGTCATTGGCGATATCCAGATTTCCAATCAGGTAAAAAGAGCTTATCAAACTGCCGCTGATCTTCAAATGTCGGGTCCTTTTTTGCATAGGCTGATGCACACTATTTTTTTTACCAACAAGCGGGTGGTTCAGGAGACGGCCTTCAGGGATGGAGCGGCATCGCTTTCCTATGCTACGATCGAACTGATAGAAAGTCTCACTGCCAATACCTTTCAACCTAGGGTATTGCTGATCGGAGTAGGTGAAATTGGAGAAGATGTAGCCAAAAACATGGTGTATCTGCCGCAGGCAAAAGTTAAAATCACCAATCGTACCCGCTCCAAAGCTGAAGAAATTGCAGGTCCTTTAGGCTTTGAAGTGGTGGACTTCGAAAATGCCATCGAAGCCATGCAGGAAGCAGATGTAATCGTCTGCTCGATCATGAAAAATGAGCCTTTTATCACCAAAGACTTGGTCAAGCAATTTCAAATTCAAAGTTACAAATTGCTCATCGACCTATCCGTGCCACGGAGTATCGAAACTACCGTGGAGGATGTTCCCGGGGTGATTTTGTACAATGTGGACAACATCCGAAGCAAGACTTCCGAAGCACTGGAAAAACGACTTGCTTCTATTCCTGCTGTAGAGCGTATTATCGATCAGAGTATCGCAGAGTTTTACGATTGGAAAAAAGAAATGATGGTATCCCCTACCATTAACAAACTCAAGCAATCTCTCGAGCAAATCCGTCAGGAGGAGCTTTCTCGGTTCCTGAAAAATGTGGGTGAAAAAGAATATGACCTCATCGACAAGATCACCAAGAGCATGATGCAAAAAATCCTAAAAGTGCCTGTAGTGCAGCTTAGGGCAGCTTGCAAGCGGGATGAAGCCGAGGAAATGATCGAGATTATCACCGACCTATTTGATCTGGAAAAAATAAAATCAGAGAAATAATCTTCACTATCTCATAACTCGATGACCAGGTGTTTCAAAGGAAAACCTGGTCATTTATATTTAGGCCCAATTCTATCCAAGCTGATGCAAAAAGTTTACCGGTACCTCCTGCCACTTTCGCTTGCCACCTTCATTTTCATCACTCAGGCCAGGGCCCAATCTTGGGAAGTATATGACCTTAAGGGCAATCTAAAATCAAGAGCGCTTTATCAAAAAATCCAAGTCCTCAGTGAAACTGTTTTGGTCGGGAAAAACGAAAACGGGTTATTTCTGCTCTCCCGGGATCTCCAACCTATGGTCAACCTTCAAGGAGACGAAGTGTATCGCTATCTCGAGCCTTGGATTTTGATCAAAGGAGCTACGGGTATCGGTGCTTTTCACGAATATGGTCAGCTTTCCCTGCCATTGGAATACGACGAGATTCAGACTTATTTCAATATACTAGTAGCCAGAAAAGGAAATGAATATTGGATTTATCAGCGTGGTACGGGCAAAACCATTCCCTTGGGAATCTTAGATGAAGCCAGAATCACCCATCACGGCATGGTCATCACACGGAAAAATGGAAAGTTTTTTCTCCCGCTCTCTATCAATCCAACCAAACCTTACGATGGATTGGAGGAGAATGAGGGCAGTTTTCTCCTCGCAAAAGAGGCCTCCGGATATGGTCTGATCAATCGGGAGGGGAATTATGTCATGGATCCGGTCATTGATCAGATGGAACATACCCGGGGAGACTACTTCTATGCCCAAGACGAAAACCAATACCTCCTCATCCGAGGCGACGAGATCAAAGCCCAAGTCAGCTACAATTCCTATCATCGCATATCTAAGGATGGCGACCTGATGCTGGAGTATATCCATGGCAAACTCCGCAGAGTCATGGAAGAAGACGGAATCCTACTCGATGCAGTGGGGATGGAAAATGTGACCCTAATCGGCAAGGAACTTTACAACGTCAAGTTTAGAGAAAACAAACTAGGATTACTGGGAAAGAAAGGCTGGCTTGTACAGCCTCAAAGTGATGCGGACTGGATCGGAATGGGTAGTGAGGGGCTTTTCCCTGCACAAAAAGGCGGAAAATACGGATTTCTCAATCCCTCCGGGGCCTGGGTAATCGAACCGAAATTCACAGCCGTCAATCCTTTTTCAGAAAGTTATGCCTCAGTATCTCAGCAAAATCTCTGGGAGATTATCGGAAAAAATGGACAAACCGTCGCTTCTGACTCATGGGATGAACTACGAGAATTCAAAGATGCAGTCAGCATCTCTCGCAAATCAGACGAACTCTACTTAATAAATTCCTCCGGCAGTCGAGTGAATGAACATGGATTTGAGAAGATTTGCCGATTAGAAACCGGATTTTTCCTCGTAGAGAAAAATAAAAAGCGGGGACTCCTCAGTCTAACCGGCGAAGAAATTCTCGCTCCTGAATTTGATCAAATCCAGGTTGAAAATGAGCAGTTTATCCTCGTCAGAAAAAACGGAAAAGTCGGGGTGCTGAAAAGCTCAGGTGAGGTGCTTTTCCCTCTGGATTATTTAGAAATCGTTCCGGATTGGAGTGGAAATCAGATTTATATCCAAGCATCCTATGAGCCTGTGGTGATCCCAATTAGCGAACCTGAGGATCGTAAACGAAAAAAGGGAGCCGAATAAGCTCCCTTTTTTTGTCAACTACGCTTGGCAATTTATTTTTTCTCCGACTTATTGGCTCCTCCGTCTTTGGTGTCTTTGTCAGAGTTAGCGATCGAATCACGCATGGAGGTATCTGCTTTTACATTTTCCATTTTGTAATAATCCATCACACCCAAATTACCGGTACGGAAGGCTTCGGCCAGCGCTTTTGGCACCTCTGCTTCCGCTTCGATTACCTTTGCACGCATTTCTACGGATTTGGCGCGCATTTCCTGCTCAAGTGCTACCGCCATTGCTCTTCGTTCCTCGGCCTTAGCTTCTGCGACTTTCAAATCTGCCGAAGCTTGGTCAATCTGAAGTTTTGCACCAATGTTGGTTCCTACGTCGATATCAGCGATATCGATAGAGAGAATTTCAAAAGCAGTCCCTGCATCAAGTCCCCTCTGGAGTACTAGTTTGGAGATTTTATCAGGATTTTCAAGTACAGACTTGTGAGTAGCAGCAGAACCGATCGAGGTCACAATCCCTTCTCCGACACGGGCAAGGATAGTTTCCTCCCCTGCCCCACCGACAAGCTGGGCGATGTTGGCACGGACAGTAACTCGGGCTTTGGCAATAAGCTGAATCCCATCGGCTGCCACTGCTGCCACACTTGGCGTATTGATCACTTTGGGGTTTACAGAAATCTGAACTGCCTCAAACACATCTCGGCCTGCCAAATCAATTGCAGTCGCTTGCTTGAAACTCAGGTTGATATTAGCCTTGTCAGCAGAAATAAGTGCCCGAATCACCAAAGGTACGTTACCCCCAGCCAAATAGTGTGTTTCAAGATCATTGGTAGTGAGCTGAAGTCCCGCTTTGGTAGCGGTAATCATCGAGTTGACGATGACACTTGGGGGCACTTTTCTGATCCGCATCCCGATCAGTTCGCCGATACCTACCCGCACATTAGCAAATTGAGCCGTGATCCAGAGATTGACCGGTACGAAATAAAGAAAAATGAACAGAAGAACGATACCGGCAAAAGCCGCTATCAAGACAAACATTGAACTAGATGCATCCATATTATTTTACTGAGATTTTATTGTTTTCGATTTTGATGATTTCCACTTCTTTCCCCACCTCGATAAAGCCTTCTTCGGATTTGACTTCAAAAATCTGATCTCCTACCGAGATTTTCCCATAAGGCTTTAGGTCTGAAATGGTTTTTCCTTTCATCCCAAGCGACAAGCCTAAGGTCCTGTCGTCAAAGGCTCCTCCAGTGATGGCGGTTTTCAGAGAAAATTTATTCCAAACCCCGGAACTGAACCCATACCAGACTGCGATCAGGTTCAATACAGCAGTCACCCCCGTAATCCAAAGGGCTGTATCATAACCAAAAGTCATAAAGGCATAAGCCACTCCTGCCAAACTGACCAAAAAACCCAAAATCCCCACCACAGTGGTACCTGGAATAAACAGCACCTCAACCATCAACAAGATGAGTCCTATGCCTAATAAGCTTGAAAGAATGAGAATTTCCATAGTGAAAAAGAGTGAATCGATCCGAAAATACGACAAAGCCTGAGAAACTAAAGCTTAATAAAAACAAAACCCGGAAAATTCCGGGCTTTGGAGATAGTTGATCAATATGCTTTCGCAAAATATACCCGACCTTTCGAGGGGTTTCCGGTCAGCACACAGACTCCGGTTTCCTCTTTTTGATCCAAAGGAATGCATCGAATGGTCGCCTTAGTCAATTCCTTGATTTTTTCCTCAGTTGCTGAAGAGCCATCCCAATGCGCGGAAACAAATCCGCCTTTTGCTTCTAGAACTTCTTTGAATTCATCCCAAGAATAAACTTCAGTAGTATGCTCAGCCCTGAAGTCAAATGCTTTTTTATAAATGGAATCTTGAATTTCATCCAATAGAGCCAAAATCTTTTGCTCGATAGGCATATCCGCCAAAGCGAATGATTCTTTGGTCAATGTATCTCTTCTTGCGATTTCGATCGTGCCATTTTCCAAATCTCTCGGCCCCAAAGCTATTCGAACAGGAACTCCTTTGAGCTCATATTCGGCAAATTTCCATCCTGGCTTATGTGTATCCCGATTGTCAAACTTCACGGATATCCCAACCTTGCGTAGAGCAGCCATGATCTCGTTGGCCTTCTCCGAAACGGTAAATCGGAACGATCACCACTTGGATCGGAGCAAGTTTCGGAGGGAGGACCAACCCATTATCATCCGAATGCGCCATGATCAGCGCTCCCATCAGTCGAGTACTTACCCCCCATGAGGTACCCCATACATATTCCAACCCGCCTTCTTTGGTAGCAAACTTCACGTCAAATGCTTTGGCAAAATTTTGACCCAAAAAGTGCGAAGTTCCTGCCTGAAGTGCTTTTCCATCCTGCATCATCGCTTCAATACAGAAGGTCTCATCAGCTCCTGCAAACCGCTCATTTTCAGTCTTTCGACCTCTGACCACAGGTACTGCCATATATTCCTCAGCAAACTGAGCATAGACATTCATCATCTGTACTGTTTCAGCCATCGCCTCTTCGGCAGAAGCATGAGCAGTATGACCTTCTTGCCAAAGGAATTCTGAAGTTCGGAGAAAAAGCCTGGTACGCATTTCCCAACGGACCACATTAGCCCACTGATTGACCAAAAGCGGAAGATCGCGGTAAGACTGGATCCAATTTTTGTACGTACTCCAAATGACCGTTTCAGAGGTAGGTCTAACGATGAGTTCTTCCTCCAACTTTGCTTCTGGATCGACGATTACTCCAGATCCATCCTCTGCATTCTTGAGTCGATAGTGAGTCACAACGGCACATTCTTTGGCAAAACCCTCCACATGCGAAGCTTCTTTGCTCAGGTAGCTTTTGGGAATAAAAAGCGGAAAGTATGCATTGGTATGACCTGTCTCTTTGAACATTTTGTCCAATTGGGCCTGCATTTTTTCCCAGATCGAATACCCATAAGGTTTGATCACCATGCATCCTCGCACGGCTGAGTTTTCAGCCAGATCGGCACGCTTCACCAACTCATTGTACCAAAGGGAGTAATCCTCACTGCGTTTTGGAAGTCCTTTACTCATTATCTTGTCAGGAATATTAAAATACGTTTAAATTTGCTTAATTAGGGCTGGCAAATATAAGCCAAAAAGTATAACCTCAGGTTTTTACTCTCGTATAACCAAAGCAACAATCAACTTCTGTTATGAAGAATTTAATCAAAGTTTCGGCAGCATTAATCCTCGGCACAGGCTTCCTCTCCTCGTGTGCCACAGACAAAATGGCCATGAACAACGCAAATGACAATTTGTACTTCATGGCATCGGATGTCAAAGTGGCTACCCAATATGCCGTTCAAAACAATAAACCGGAATCATTTAAAGAAATTACTCAGGACACACAGCTTCTTGAGGAAAATTTCAGTTCCCGAAATGTCAATCCGGAATACATATCCCGATATAGTCAGCAGTCTACCCAAACCGGTGATGAAGTAGTGTACTTTGATGATAACGCAGGCCAAACAACTACCAATGGTACTGCAGCGAACATCGATGTTTACAACAACTACTACGTAAACTCTGGTGGAAACAGTGCCTGGAATAGAAATGTAAATTTTGGTCTGGGCATGGGATTCTTTTCCCCTTGGGGAATGGGTTTCTATGATCCCTTCTTTATGCCGGGTTGGGGAATGCCAGGCTGGGGCTTTAGACCTGGGTTTAATATCAGCATGAACTTTGGCTGGGGCAGACCTATGTATAGACCTTGGGGCTTTGGTGGATTTGGAGGCTTTGGAGGTGGATTCTACGACCCATTTTGGAATCCTTTCTGGGGACCTAACTACGCTTGGGGCGGAGGATTTGGCTCACCTTGGGGATGGGGTCGTCCCATCTATGCAGGCAGACCGATTTATGTTTTGCCTGGTGGAGAAGGAAGTGGCAGAAGGTTGGTTCAAGGTGCTAGACCTACGAGAGGATCATCTTATGGAAGTTCAGGTTTAAGATCTTCATCCTCGGCAATTGCTCCGAGTACCTCACGGGCACAAGCTAGAAACAATGCCGCTACAAATCCATCAGCAAGAAGATTGGTATCTGGTGAGGCTTCAAGACTATCCGGAAGAGATTTCAACAGATCCGAAAATGATTATTACAACAGCGGAAGAAGTAGAGTAACACCAACTACTAGAAACTATAATTCCCCGGCAGCGGACAGATCTGTAAGTACTCGTCCATCTGGTGCTACACTACCATCTGCCCGACCATCTATGACCCGTCCATCTTCAGGCTCATACGGTACTCCAGGTAGAACTAATGCTCCTGGCCGTGCTGTAAACCCATCGTTTAACAATCGATCTACATCACCATCATACAATAGATCAGTATCTCCATCTTACAACAGATCTAGCAGCCCGAGCTACAATAGAAGCTCAACACCTTCATACAATAACAGAAGCACTACCCCAAGCAGATCGTCTTCACCGACATTCAGCAGTCCAAGCAGATCTTCATCTGGAGGAGGTTTTAGTGCACCTAGCAGGAGTTCAGGAGGATCTTCCGGCGGTAGCGTTGGCGGATCCAGAGGAGGAAGGGGGAATTGATTCCCCCTTTTTTTATATCCTTTCTGGCCATTCTCGGCAGCGGGAAAACTACCTGACACGTATTTTAGACATGATTTCTGACCGATTCAGATGTGAAATCATAAATATTTTTTAAGAAAATTGTGTCAAAATCAACACCAAGCCCCTTTTACTCCGTTCAATTACCATAAACTAGTTGAAAATCACATGAGGTTTTTATCACTCGTCTTAGCCCTTGCGGCACTTACTATTTCGCAATCCATGGCTCAAAGCGGATATTTCGTGGATGCTCTGAGATTTAGTCAAGCACCTGCATCCGGATCTGCTAGGATCATGGGAATCGGGGGTACACAGCTTTCTTTGGGAGGAGATATTTCTAACATCGCGGGAAACCCTGCAGGGTTGGGATTTTTCCGAACTTCCGAAGCAAGTATTTCTTTAGGATATTCGGATTGGGGTATCGATACTCGATTTTTAGGTCAAACTAGAAATTACAATACCAGTAATTTTCATGTCCCAAACCTAAGTTACGTCATGGCTAATCCAAAAAGCAACTTAGAATCGGGAGCATTCAAAGGCGGAGCATTTGGAATCAGTTTTCAGCGGATAGCCAACTTCAACTCCGAGTTTGGATTTAATTCAAATAATTTCAGTGAATCTTCAATACTTGATCTTTTTTTAAGCCAATCCTTAGGATACACAACAGACCAACTATCAGGACTTGGACTTGCTGGATTGGCATATGAAACTTATCTAATCAATCCTTTTTATGATGAACAAGGAAATCTAGTAGTTGGAGATTATGATCCAATTATTGGTTATGAAATTGTTCCAAAGCATAGGGAACAGGTAATTAATGAAGGTTCTTCCTCCCAAATGAGTATTTCTTATGGAGCTAATTTCAATCATAAAATTTTCATAGGAGGATCAATTGGAATTAGGTCATTAAGTTTTAGTTCGATAAAAAACTTTGGTGAATCATTTGAAAGCGGGCCTCTAAGGAACTTTGATCTCAGGGAAAATTTATTTATCAACGGAACGGGCATTAATTTAAATTTGGGCGTTATTTTTAAACCAATCGATTATTTTAATTTAGGTTTAAATTTTGTGTCACCATCCTGGTTTTCCCTATCAGAAGAATTTGAAGCAGGAATAACATCAAACTTTAATAATTATTTTTATGAACCAGAGAATATCACTCTTGGAAGGGAAGAGGCATTAACCGATTATGTTGTCAGTAATTACAGCCTAAGAACTCCCATGAAAATCGGTGGTGGTGCCACATTCTTTGTAGGGAAAAATGGCTTCATCTCTGCAGATGTAGATTGGGTGGACTACAGCGCCGCAAGACTCAATTCCAGAGATTTTGATCAAAGCGCCGACAATGATGCGATCAGAAATGCCTATGGGAGTACGATCAACTTCCGAGTAGGTGGTGAAGCTCGAATCGATCGCTTCAGACTCCGCGCGGGATATGCGTTTTACGGAGACCCTTATTCCAATACGCCAAACATCACTCAAACGACTTCTCAAATTAGCGGTGGTGTAGGCGTAAAATTCAACTCACTCTATATTGATTTTGCCTTAGTCAATAATCAGTCTGATGGAGTTTATAGAAGCTATCAGGTATTAGATGCTAATGATCAAAATGTAGGCCCCACCACCTTTTTGAAAAATAGTATCACCACAGGAATCTTTACGCTAGGTTTCAATTTCTAAGCTGATTAATCAACTCATACATCAAGAGCTCAGCGGAAAAATCTTCTCCGCTGAGCTTTATTTTTGCCTGATTATAAAAATATTCGCGCTGAGCTTGAAGACTTTTAAGCTTCAGAATTATTTCTCCCTGATCGAGGCCTCCAAACATGGGGCGATTCTGGATTTTTGAGGACTTCAGTCGTTGTGAAATAGCCTCCAACGGCACATCCAAATAGACCGAAATACCCTTTTCATTGATCAGGTCCATGTTGTCATTGAAGCAGGGGGCTCCTCCTCCAGTAGCCAATACAAAAGATTCATCCCGAGCCAAAAGTCTTATCAACGATTCAGTTTCCCATTCTCGAAATTTTCCTTCCCCGTATCGCGAAAAAATTTCCGGTATAGTCAATGCTTGATAGTCTTCGATCACTTGATCCAAGTCCAAATAAGGAAAATGAAGAGCATGTGCTAATTGTTTCCCGAAGGTACTTTTCCCACTCCCCGGCAAACCAACCAAGATGACTTTTAGAGTTTTCATAGAAAAAAGTCCAATACTTCAGTAGCCTCAGGCGTATTGTTATGGTGATATTTTTCCAACACGGTACCATCCTTCATCACCATAATCCCCGGATTAGCGCGCATGATGGTTTTCACGACAGTAGCATCCGCTTGCAAGCCCACAATACTCCAATTTTGAGCTGACAGAAAGTCATCAATTTCCTCCTGAGTAGCCGCTGCCATAAATACTACGTCAACCGGAGCACCTTCAAGTGCTTTGACCAATGCATTCATTTCGGCCAAATGTGCATCGCTCATTTTTGACATATTCGAACTGAGAATGATCACTTTATTCCCTTGAAACAAAAATTCCGTCTGATCCCCATCCACATTCCAAGCTGCGAAATCGGAGATTTTGGGAAGAGCCGCAGGGTTTTTCAAGATCATCTCGACAAACTCATACACTTCCTCCGTAGGATACTGGTCAAATCGAAACTCCTCCTCCCCTTTTTTCATGACATACGTGTACTCCAAAGGTGCAGAAGGCTGCATGTTAGTTGGAATATTTACCCCCACTTTATAGGCTCTGAAATCGATAAACGGAAGGTTTTGGATCGCATAAATCGCCAGTGTGATCGAAAGCAAAAAGGTGATTAAGGTCAAAACAGAAGCCCATTTTGGAGTCTCTTCAGGCAAATCTTCACGAAACAAAAAGATGACACCGATAAAGATCAGTAGAATCAAATCCTTGTAAAAAGACTCCCAAGGGGTCAGTTTGATCGCATCACCAAAGCATCCACAGTCCGTAACCTTATTGAAATACGCGGAGAAAAAGGTGAGAAAAGTGAAAAACAAAATCATTAATCCCAGGGCCCAAATCGTCTGCCGGAGTTTCACTCCAAAAATCAACATCACTCCCAAGACTACCTCAGCTACTACCAAAATTACAGAAAGGTAAAGCGCCAGAGGCTTCAGATACAGAAAGAATCCCGCAATATCATTGGAAAACACATCAAAGTATTCTTCCAATTTGATCGCTGTCCCAACGGGATCATTGACTTTGATTAACCCTGAGAAAATAAACAGTCCTCCGACCAAAAAGCGGAGAATCCAAAGTACAGTTTGCTTATTCATGATATCCTAGTTTGATCAGACAAAATACCGCGTAATTGATCATATCCTGGTAGTTAGCCTCGATGCCTTCCGAAACGATGGTTACTCCGGCATTATCCTCGATTTGTTTGACTCTATACAGCTTCATCAGGATGATGTCTGTCATCGAGCTCACTCGCATATCCCGCCAAGCCTCACCATAGTCATGATTTTTGTTTTCTAGCAGCCCTCGGGTAGCATCCACCCAGTGGTCATAGTGTGGCTCCAGTTCAGCGTAGGGGATTTCTAACTTTTCATCCTCCTTTAAGCTGATTTGAATCAAAGCAATGAGACAGTAATTGATAATTCCGACAAATTCATCTACAATGGGATCATTGACTTTTTGGTTTCCTTTTTCTTGGATGGAGCGGATTCGCTGGGCTTTGATAAAAATCTGGTCCGTAATTGATGGCAAGCGAAGAATTCTCCAAGCCGTACCGTAATCAAGCGTCTTCTTGCGAAATAAGTCTTTACATCGGGTGATGACTTGCTTATATTCGTTGCTAGTTTTAGTCTCCAAAATAGTTCTGTTTAATGCTTTCTTTCTCAGGGGAAATTCCTTCGATCGAAGATAGATTATTTCCCCAAAAATATACACTACAAATCAAGGGAAGGCTAGTCAGCCTTGAAAAACCCAAGGTAATGGGTATTTTGAATATTACTCCTGATTCTTTTTTTGAAGGGAGCCGGGTACAAAACCAAGAAAGCCAACTACTTGATCGAGCCGGAAAGATGATTGAGAACGGCGCAGATTTTCTGGATATCGGTGGCTATAGTACACGGCCGGGTGCAGCCGAGGTGAGTATTGGGGAAGAGATTGATCGAACTGCTCCTGTCATTTTCCTACTCAAAAAGCACTTTCCCAATACACTGATCTCTATAGATACTTTCAGGTCTCAAGTGGCCTCAGCCGCTATTGAATCCGGCGTAGACCTGATCAATGACATTTCTGCCGGCGAATTGGATACAAATATGCTATCGGTGGTGGCAGCCTCCGGATTGCCTTACGTTGCTATGCACATGAGAGGTACACCTCAGACTATGCAGCAATTCACCCAATACGATGATCTGATCAAGGAAATAGTTTCGTATTTCTTCCAAAAAATCAATACTTTCAGGAATCTTGGCATCAAAGATGTAATGCTTGATCCGGGTTTTGGGTTTGCCAAAACGCTGGAGCAGAATTTTGAGTTGCTTAGACAAGTGGGCACCTTGAAGATTTTTGGTTACCCGATTCTGGTTGGGGTTTCCCGAAAGTCGATGATCTACCGCTTATTGCAAACTGACCCAAGCCAAGCACTTAACGGAACCACGGCGCTAAATATGTTTTCTTTGATCCAAGGGGCGAACTTGCTACGAGTCCACGACGTTAAGGAAGCTAAAGAAACGATAACCTTATACGAACAATTATACCCTTGAGTCTGCTTTTCAAAATTGGATTTTTGGATATCTCCATCGTCAATATGATCGATATTGCGTTGGTGGCAGCGCTTTTATATCAGGTGTATAAGCTGCTCAAAGGTAGCGTCGCAATCAAAATTTTTCTTGGATTCCTGTCAATTTATCTGATTTACTTGCTGGTGCGAGCCCTTCGAATGGAGTTGCTTTCGGCGATTTTAGGTCAGTTTATGGGCGTAGGTGTCATCGCTGCGATCATCATTTTTGCTCCGGAAATCCGGAAATTCCTGCTTTTAGTTGGCCGTACTTCCTTCCTCTCCAATGATAATGTCTGGAAGGACATCTTGTTTTTCTGGAGGAAAAAAGAAAACTCTGCCTTCAACATCAGTCCCATCATCGATGCCGCAAAAAATCTTGCAGGAAGCAATACCGGTGCATTGATGGTTATTTCTTCCAGCACTGAATTGAAATTTTATGCCGAAAGCGGTGACATCCTCGATGCCGAATTATCCAAGCGGCTTTTGGTATCTATTTTCAATAAGTACAGCCCGCTACACGATGGCGCAGTAATCATTCACAACGGACGAATCAAAGCGGCTCGTTGTATCCTTCCTGTTACCGAACGTGAAGTTCCGGCTCAGTTTGGACTTCGTCACCGAGCGGGAATCGGCATGTCAGAAGCGACCGACGCGCTGATCTTGGTGATCTCAGAGGAAACCGGACAGATCTCCATGGCAA
>VFQO010001510.1_pt1 | contig 17487 bp, 16 predicted proteins | sample 3512331 | NCBI WGS metagenome assembly VFQO01 (sample SAMN10412371, study PRJNA504923) | tailings metagenome | isolation source: Replicate 3 from Balatoc abandoned mine | place: Philippines: Itogon, Benguet | collected 2017-08-28
AACGCGCCTTGCTGGCGGCCAGTTGTTTCTCGACCCACAGGCTGTAGCGCGACATTGCGAAGCAGCCGGCGAAGTAGATGAGGGTGATGAAGAGGTATGCCTCGATCTTGAAGGGGCGCCACTGCACGTCGGAGTTGAGCGCGAGCGCCAGCGCCCCCGTGAGTTCGTAGAGCGAGACGATGGTCACCAGCGAGGTGTCCTTGAACAGCGAGATGAAGGTGTTCATGATGCTGGGCACCACCATCGAAAGCGCCTGCGGCAGCACGATGAGCCGCTGCGTCTGCCAGTACGACAGACCCAGCGAGTCGGCCGCCTCGAACTGCCCCTTGGGCACGGCCTGCAGCCCGCCGCGCACCGTCTCGGCCATGTAGGCGGCGATGAACAGCGTGAGGCCCGCGATCACGCGCACCAGCACATCGACCTGCACGCCCTGGGGCACGAACAGCGGGAACATGAATGACGCCATGAACAGCACCGAGATCAACGGTACGCCGCGGATCAGTTCCACATACAGCACGCAGATGGTGCGGATGGCCGGCAGTTGCGCGCGCCGCCCCAGCGCCACCAGCACCGCGAGCGGAAAGGCCAGGAACAGCGAAATCACCGCCAGCATGATGGTCAGTGGCAGGCCGCCCCAGCTGTCGGTGCGCACCTCGGACAGGCCAAACCAGCCGCCGCCCATGAGGACGAAGAACACCGCCAGGATGGCAAGCCACACCGCCACCAGCCAGCGCTTCCAGAAAAAGCGGATGCAGCTGACGATCAAACCGCCCACCATGAACAGGGTGGCCACCAGCGGTCGCCACTGCTCCTCGAACGGGTAGCGCCCGAACAGGATGACGCGGTACTTCTCGGTCACCACGCCCCAGCATGCGCCGATGCCGCGCGCGGCCTGGCAAGCATCGGCGTCGGCCTGGAACACGGCGCCGATCACCATCCAGCGCCACAGCCCGGGCAGCAGCCATACGAGCAGGCCGACGATGAACAGCGTGGTGGTGGTGGAGCGCCAGTCAGCGAACAGGTTGCTCCGCGCCCAGGCCACCGGGCCGGACTCGCGCACCGGCGATGGCCGCGGTGCAATGGGTTGGAACTGTGCGGACATGGTGATCAACGCTCCTTGATCGCCATGCGGCGGTTGTACCAGTTCATCACCAGCGAGGTGGTGAGCGAGGTGCTCAGGTAGACCAGCATGATGATCGCGATGCACTCGACCGCGCGCCCGCTTTGGTTGATGGTGGTGTTGGCGATCGAGACCACGTCCGGGTAACCCACCACCACCGCGAGCGACGAGTTCTTGGTGAGGTTCAGGTACTGGTTGGTCAGTGGCGGGATGATCACGCGCATGGCCTGCGGCAGGATCACCAGCTTCATCTTCTGTTTCGGGTTCAGGCCCAGCGCGGACGCGGCTTCGTCCTGACCGCGGCCCACCGACTGGATGCCTCCGCGCACCACCTCGGCCACGAACGACGCGGTGTACATCACCAGCCCGATCAGGATGGCCATGAACTCGGGCGTGAAGGCAATGCCGCCATCGACCATGAAGGCCAGTTGCTCGGGCACGCTCCACTCTCGCGGCATACCGGCCGCCGCCCAGCCCACCAGCGCGAACACCACCATCAGCGCCAGCGGCACCCACACACGGTCACCGTCCTGGCCCGTCGCCTCGAAGCGGCGCTGCACGCGAAAGCGCCACAGCACACCCGCCACCAGGCCCACCGTCAGGCCTGCAAGCACCGCGCCTACGCCGGCCGTGGGCCAGGGCATCGATAGCCCGCCCTTGCTGAGGAAGAACAACCCGGCCAGCGACGCGGCCTCGTTGGCCGCGGGCAGCACCTCGATGAAGAACAGGTACCACATCAGCAACTGCAGCAGAAGTGGCACGTTGCGGAAAGCCTCCACGTAGCCGTAGCACAGGCCGCGCACCAGCGCGTTGCGCGAGAAGCGCCCCACGCCGAGCATCACGCCCAGCAGCGTGGTGAGCACGATGCCGGCAATGGCCACCTTCACGGTGTTGAGCACGCCGACCCAGATGGCCTTGCCGTAGCTCTGGCTCGGGTCGTAGGCGATCAGCGTCTCACCGATGTCGAAACCGGCGCTGGCGCCGAGGAAGTCGAAGCCGCTCTGGATGCCGCGCGCCTGCATGTTGGCCTGCGTGTTGTGCGCAAGGTACCAAAGGCCGAGCGCGAGCAACGCCAGAGCGACGATCTGGTACAGCAGGCCGCGCGTTGCGCGGCTGTTGAGCGAAAAGCGTCGGGTCTTGGGAGGGGGGGATGCGGAGATGGCCAAGGGTGTCCTCGCCGGGTGGCAGCGCAATGAACGGTACGTGGCGGCTCAGGCCGCCACGGTTCCGCAAGGGTGGGGCAGCCGGTTCTGCGGCTGCCCCGTGCCGATCAGCGGATCGGCGGCGCGTACATGACACCGCCGTTGGTCCAGAGGTTGTTCACCCCGCGCGGCAGGCCGATGGCGGTCTTCGGGCCCACATGGCGCTCGAACTGCTCGCCGTAGTTGCCCACGGCCTTGATGGCGCGGTAGGCCCATTCCTTGTCCAGACCGAGCAGCTTGCCGGTGTCTTCGTTGCCCATGCCCAGCAGGCGCATCACCGATGGGTTGGTGCTGGAGGCCTTTTGCTGGTCCACGTTGGCTTGTGTCACGCCGTATTCCTCGGCCTCGATCAGCGCGAAGCCCACCCACTTGACGATGGCCTCGAACTCGTCGTCGCCGCGGCGCACGGCCGGGCCCAAGGGCTCCTTGGAGATCAGCTCGGGCAGGATCACGTGGTCATCGGGCTTGGCCATGTCCTTGGCGCGCGTGGAGGCCAGGCCCGAGGCGTCGGTCGTGTAGGCCTGGCAGCGGCCGGAGGCGTAGGCGCCCACGGCGGCTTCGAGCTTCTCGAACACCACGGGCTTGATGTCGAGCTTGTTGGCGCGCGAGAAGTCCGTCAGGTTGAGCTCGGTGGTGGTGCCCGACTGCACGCAGACGGTGGCGCCCTTGAGCTGCCTGGCGCTCTTGACGTTGAGCTTCTTGGGCACCATGAAGCCCTGGCCGTCGTAGAAGTTGACACCCACGAAGCTCAGGCCGAGCGAGGCGTCGCGAGTGAGCGTCCAGGTGGTGTTGCGCGCCAGCATGTCGATCTCGCCGGATTGCAGGGCGGTGAAGCGCTGCTGCGCCGTCAGCGGCACATAGCGCACCTTGTCGGCGTTGCCCAGGATGGCCGCGGCCACCGAGCGGCACACGTCCACGTCCATGCCGCTCCATTTGCCCTGGCTGTCGGCCGCCGAGAAGCCGGGCAGCCCGGTGTTCACGCCGCACACAAGCTCGCCGCGTTTCTTGATGGCTTCAAGGTCCTTGCCGGCATGGGCGGGCAAGGAGAGCAGCGTGGCGGCAGCGCCGACGGCCAGCGCGGTCAGCTTCAGGGACGTGGATTTCATTCGGTCTCTCCGGATTGGTGAATGGAAGGCGTCCGCCACCCGTGTGCACCCGTTCGGTGCCACGGGTGGCGGCAGGGCACTGTATGCCCGACGATTTGCACCATGGATCGGGGTTTACGTGGAAAAGTCATGCAATCGTTTTATTGATCCATTGCGGTGCACCGGGTGTTTACCCGCGAAGTGATGTCTGCAGGTTCCGTGCCATGCACGTGGTCCCAGGCGCGACAAACCGGACTGTCGTCCTGAAGTTGCGAACCGTATGCTGCGGCGAGAGCACGCCCAACCCGACCCCCGCACACGAGGCGCGCCATGCCAACGGAGACAAGCCGACATGCAAACCCGTCCCGCGCCCGCTTCGGCCGACGCACCCGCACACCACCGCTTCTGGCCGCGGCGCCTGCCGCACACCCTGCATCCACCCGCCACTTCGTTGTGGCGCAACCTGGAGGTGAGCGCGCTGCGCTACCCCGCCAAACCTGCGCTGGTCTACTTCGATCGCCTCACGACCTACGCCGAGCTGCTGGCGCAGGCCGAGCGTCTGGCGGCTCACCTGCGCACCCAGGGCGTGCAGGACGGTGACCGCGTCATCGTCTTCATGCAGAACTGCCCGCAGTGGATCGTGGCGTACTACGCCGTGCTGCGCGCCAACGCGGTGGTGGTGCCGGTCAACCCCATGAACAAGGCCGACGAGCTCGGCCACTACATCACCGACCCCGACGCGCGCGTGGCCATCTGCGCGGCCGACCTGGCGGGCGAGCTGGTCAAGGCCAACGCCGGCGTGCCCCCGGCCGAGCGGCTGCGCCACCTCGTCGTCACGCACTACAGCGACGCCATCGGCCCGCAGGCCGAGATCCCGCCTGCCTGGCAGGCCTGGCTGGGCGCGCGCCACGACGCGCCCGTGCTCGAGAGCGGCAGCGTGGCCACCTGGCAGCAGGCCCTGGCCTGCAGCGCGTCGCTGCCCGAGCACAACCGCGGCCCCGACGACCTGGCCGTGCTGCCCTACACCAGCGGCACCACCGGCCTGCCCAAGGGCTGCATGCACCCGCACCGCACGCTGATGCACAACGCCGTGGCCAGCGTGCTGTGGGGCACCAGCACGTCCGAGACCGTCTCGCTGGTCGTGGTGCCGCTCTTTCACATCACCGGCATGGTGACCGGCATGCACGCCGGCATCTACGGTGGCTCCACCATCGTGCTCATGCCGCGCTGGGACCGCGAACTCGCCGGGCGGCTCATCTCGGCCTGGCGCGTCACGCACTGGACCAACATCCCCACCATGGTGATCGACCTGCTCGCCAGCCCGAGCTTCGATCAGTACGACCTCACCAGCGTGGTCAACATCGGCGGCGGTGGCGCGGCCATGCCGCAAGCCGTGGCGCAGCGCCTGTTCGACCTGTTCGGTCTGCGCTTCGTGGAAGGCTACGGTCTCACCGAAACCGCGGCGCCCTCGCACAGCAACCCGCCCGACCACCCCAAGCAACAGTGCCTGGGTATTCCCTTCATGAGCACCGATGCTCGTGTGGTCGACCCCGACACGCTGCAACAACTGCCCGTGGGCGAGGCGGGTGAAATCCTGATCCACGGCCCGATGGTGTTCGACGGCTACTGGAAGCGCCCCGAGGCCACGGCCGCTGCCTTTGTCGAACTCGACGGCAAGCGCTTCTTCCGTTCGGGCGACCTCGGCCGTGTGGACGAAGACGGCTACTTCTTCATCACCGACCGCTTGAAGCGCATGATCAACGCCAGCGGTTTCAAGGTCTGGCCGGCCGAGGTCGAGGCGCTGATGTTCAAGCACCCCGCCATCGCCGAGGCCTGCGTCATCGCCACGCAGGACGCCTACCGCGGCGAGAGCGTGAAGGCGGTGGTGGTGCTGCGCGCCGACGCCAGGGGCAAGACCAGCGAGGCCGACATCCTGGCCTGGTGCCGCGAGCACATGGCTGTGTACAAGGCACCGCGCGAGGTGCAGTTCGTCGACGCCCTGCCCAAGAGCGGCAGCGGCAAGGTGATGTGGCGCTGGCTGCAGGAGCAGGAGGCCGCGCGCGCGTCGGCAACCTAGGGCCGGCCCGGCACAATGGGGCATGACTTCGCTCGCCGACGCCTTTCGCCGCGTCTGGCAGCCGCGCAAGCCGCTGTTCTGGCTTGTGGTCGGCTTCCAGATCCTCTCCAGCGCCATCGTGCTGTTCATCCAGATCCACGAACCGCCCGCGGGGCTGCGCCTTGTGCTCGGCCTGCTGGCGCTCACCAACACGCTGCTGGGTTGGTGGCTGCTGGCGCGGCTGTGGCGCGAAGGCGGGTCCGGGTCGTGAAGCCGCCATCCGCGCGGTTCAGGGCGGGCCAGCGGGGTGCGGTGGGTGGTTTGAGCGACATCACCTCGTTACAAATGGCCTGTTTTGTGCTGGAATGGCGCCGCGCGTCGGCCGTTGTCCGTCCGATGGCGCGACTCACCGCGTCCACAGCGAGGCCATGAAGCAATTCTTCTCCACCTTGTTTGACACCGTTGCCCAACGCCTGCACGGGAACGACTCGAGACGCGACGATGACCCCTACCGCCTGGCCCGTGTACGCCGCGCCATGCTGGAACTCGTGGGCGAAGACACCAACTGGGAAGCCGAGCAACTGCGCCACCGCATGCTGGTGGCCGAGTCGGCCCGTGCCCTGTGGTTCATGCGGCCCGACCTGCTGCACTGGCTCTGCCGCGCGCATGAGGAGCGTGCCGCCATGGCCAAGGTGATGGCGTTGCAGCCGCTGTTCGACGGCCTGGTCGAGCCCTCGTTGCTCGGCAACGGCCAGCGGCGGGAACGCCGCGAACGCACGTTCGGCGGCTGACGCGCGGGCTGGCGGTCTCAGCCCGCAGCCTCGCCCACCGTGCCCGCTGCGTCCTGCACCGTTCCTCGGTAGGCGTGCCAGGTGGCGTGTCCGATCACCGGCCCGGCCACCAGCAGGCCCAGGAACCACGGCGCCATGGCCAGGCCGATCACCACCGTGATCAGTGCGCCCCACCACAGCATCACACCCGGGTTCTGCAAACAGGCGCGGATGCTGGTGAGCCCCGATGAAATCGCGTCGCTGCCGCGGTCCAGGATCATCGGGATGCTCACCACGCTGGTGACGAAGATCAGCCCCGCGAACACCGCGCCCACCAGCGTCCAGGTGATCAGGAACTCCAGGTTCTGGCCACTGAGCAACTGCGACAGCAGGTTCTGCGCGTCGGGCATGGTGTTGAACGTCACCGCGAACACCACCAGCGAGGCGCGACCCCACAGCATCTCCAGAATCAGCAGCACACCCGCGAAGATCGCCATCGTGCCTTTGGTGGGCACCCACGCGCGCAGCGAGCGCGCCAGCGACGGCGTTTCGCCCCGCTGCAACGCACGGCTGGCGTCGTACAGACCCAGGCACAAGAAGGGGCCCATCAGCAGAAAGCCCGCCGACAGCGCCAGCACATAGGCCGGCGCGGTGCGGAACACCCACAACAGCGCGTGCCCCATGGCAAAGAAGCAGGCGCCGTAGAACAGGCCGATGCGCGGGCAGCGCAGAAAATCCGCCCAGCCCGCGCGCAGCCAGCGCAGCGGATCGCCCGGGCGCAGTTCGGTGATGCGCAGGTCGAACACGGATGGCCCGCGGGGCTCCGGGGGGTGGGGGTCGGCGCTGGCGTTCATCCCGCCATTGAGCCACCGACGCGCAACGCCCCCGATGCGGGCTTTCCCCAGGGCGCGAACCTACACTCACGCCCATGTCCGCCGCCGAATTCTCCCCACCCTACCTGTCCCCCAACGCCATCGACACCGCGCTGCGCGAGCGCGGCGTGGGCCTGCTCAGCGGCGAGGACACCGCCGCCTGGATCGGCGTGCCGCTGGCCGAGCTGCACGCGCTGGAGCCGCACTGGAACCGCCTGGTGGCCGACGGCTACCTCAAGGACGGCGGGCGCTACCGACAGCGCCGCCACAGCTGCTTCGTGGTGCAGGGCGATCGCGTGGAGCAGGTGCCGCACCGCGCGCACTGGCAGCCGCTGGAATACAACGCCTTGCACGGCGGCATGCAGCGCTGGTTCGAGCCCATGGAACCCGCCATGGTGGCCGCACCCGCCTGGGCCCGCCTGCTGCAGCGCCTGGCCGCGGCGGCCGACGCCTTGCGCGGCCCGCAGCCCTGGTACGTGGAGGCGCATCCCTTTCGCATCGACACCACCGACGGCATCGGCCGCCCCACGCCCGAGGGCGCACACCGCGACGGCGTGGATCTGGTGGCCGTGTTCCTGGTGGGCCGCCACGCCATCAAGGGCGGCGAGAGCCGCGTGTTCGAGGCCAACGGCCCGGCAGGGCAACGCTTCACGCTGCGCGACCCGTGGTCGCTGCTGCTGCTCGACGACCCGCGCGTGATCCACGAAAGCACACCCATCCAGCCCGAACAGCCGGACGGCCACGGCTGGCGCGACACGCTGGTGGTGACGCTGCGCGCCGGGGGCTTTCAGGGGGGCTGAGCCCTACACCCCGCCGGTCGGGTGCGTCGGGTCCACCCACAGCACGGTCTCGGGTTTTTCCACCGGTTCGATGTCGAGGTTGATCGCCACCGCCTGGCCGTCGCTGCGGCAGAGCACGCACTCCAGCACCTCGATCGGGCTGGCGTTGATCTCCTGGTGCGGCACGTATGGCGGCACGTAGATGAAATCGCCCGGGCCGGCCTCGGCGGTGAATTCCAGGTGGTCGCCCCAGCGCATGCGCGCGCGGCCCTTGACCACGTAGATCACGCTCTCCAGGTGGCCGTGGTGGTGGGCGCCGGTCTTGGCGTCGGGGTGGATGGTGACGGTGCCGGCCCAGAGCTTTTGCGCGCCCACGCGCGCGAAGTTGATGGCGGCCTTGCGGTCCATGCCCGGGGTGGAGGGCACGTTGCCGTCGAGCTGGTTGCCGGGCACGACGCGCACGCCGTCGTGCTTCCAGCGCGGCCCGCCGTGCGAATCGCCGTGCGAATCGCCATGTGTGTGGTCATGCGGGTGTTCGTGAGAATGGTCATGGCCCATGGCGTGCTCCGGCGGGTGTGTGACGCCAGTGTGCCAGCGCCACGCGCGCAACAGCCCGACAATGCAGGGTTTTCCCCGAGCGTCCCTGGAGAGTTGCCTTGCCTTTGCCCGACCCCGCGCCCCGCGCGCCCCTGCACACCCGCCGTGTCACCTACCAGGGCTTTCAGCGCGACGACGGCCTCTGGGACATCGAAGGCGAGCTGCACGACAGCAAACCCTTCGGCTTCGAGATTACCGGCGAAGGCCGCTGGGAGGCTGGCCAGCCGGTGCACCACATGCGCATCCGCGTCACCATCGACGAAGCCATGGTGATCCGCGACATCCACGTCGCCATGGACGCCCACCCGCACGAGCCCTGCCCGCAGGCCATGCCGCCGATGAAGGGCCTGGTGGGTGAGGTGCTGGGCAAGGGCTGGCGCCACACCATCCAGCGCCACCTGGGTGGCGTGGTGGGCTGCACCCACCTGCGCGAGCTGCTGTTCAACCTGGCCACCGCCGCCATGCAGACGCGCGCCGGTGCCACCTTTGCGGTGCGCGACGACGGCAGCCCGCCGCCGCACCTGGGCCAGTGCCGCGCCTGGGACTTCGATGGCCCGGTGGTCGAGCGTGTCTACCCGATGTTCTTTCGCTGGCGCGCACCCGAGAAGGTGGCGCCCACCGCCTGAACGCGGGCCGTTCGGCGCGCGCGCGTCACGCGGCGTAGAGCGAGGGCCAATGCGCCCACGCCAGGTACCAGTCACCTTCCACCGCAGCCCCCAGGTACTTGCCATCCAGCGCGATGTCGATGTCGGGCAGGCCGAAGGCGGCCGCCACGAAGTCGGCGCAGTTGGACAGGCCCACACCCGTGCCGCCGCGGGTCAGGCCGCCGCAAAACAGGTTGCCCAGGTCGCCTTTGGTGTTCTGGCGCAACCACGCCCCTTGGTCAGGCGCGATCGGGTTGGCCACCACCCAGCGCACCGCGTGCTCGCCCACGGGAGCGATGTCCAGGTGAATGGTGTCGCCGGTGGTGAACCGCATGGCGTTGTTGACATAGTTGTAGACGATGCGGTCGACGGCGGACGCCTCTAGGCAGCACGACGCCAGCAGCCCCTGGTAGCCACAGGCCACGCGCACGTGGCCCGGCGCCTGATCGCCGCGCTCGAACTGGAAGCCGTCCCACTTCTCGACCACCGTGTGCATGAAGTGCGGCTTCTCGGCCTCGTCGGCGCGGCGCACGGCCGGGTCCAGGTCGGGCAGGATGTTGCGCATGATCTTGGCCTGGTCACGCGCCAGAAAGGCGGCGCTGCGCAGGTGCAGCGGGTCCGTGTCCCATTCGGCCATGCGCGCGTACAGCTGCAGCGGCGTCAATGCGCCGCCGCGCAAATCGTGGAGCACTTTGCCCAGCGCCTGTCGGGTGGCTTCGTCGTGGCACGTGGCCATGGTGTCGTGGCCCATGGCCTTGGCCGCATCGGAAAACGGTGCGCTCAGCACGGTGGTCACCAGCTGCAGCAGCGCGTCCCAGTCCGGGGCGTCGCGCATGGCAACCCAGCGGTTATGCAGCGTCTTGGCGAGCTCGTACACCACCCGCACATGCGCTTGATCAACCTCGCTCAGAGACGCCAGCGCGATGTCGAAATCCTCGCCTCGGTAGCGCTGCGAGCGCATGTTGCGAAAGCCCGGGGGCAGGTGTTGGTCGAGGGCTTTCTTGAGGCCGGCGGGAAGTCCGTGCGCGCATACCAGCTCCTCCTTGGCTTCATCGGGGTGGAAAGGGCGGGTACTCATGGGCTGCAGGTCCGGGAAAGTCGCCCGAGTTTGCGGCAATCCCCAGGCGCTGATGGCTGGAATTGCACCGTGGTCACGTCTCAATTGGGGTTTTGGGCGGCCAGCGCGCGCAATTGCGTCTTGAGCACCTTGCCGTAGTTGTTCTTGGGCAGCGTGTCCACGAACACATAGCGTTTGGGGCGCTTGAAGCGCGCGATGTGCGCCAGGCAATGCGCGTCGAGCGCGGCGGCATCGGTGGCTTGCTCGGGCGCGGCCACCACGAAGGCCACCACCACCTCGCCCCACTCGGGGTCGGGCGCGCCCACCACGGCCACCTCGTGCACGCCGGGCGCGGTGAGCAGCACCTCCTCCACCTCGCGCGGGTAGATGTTGGAGCCGCCACTGATGAGTAAATCCTTGCTGCGGTCCTTGAGGGTGAGGAAGCTGTGTGTGTCCAGCGTGCCCATGTCGCCTGTCCAGAGCCAGCCATCGCGCACGGCCGCGGCCGTGGCCTCGGGGTTGCGCCAGTAGCCGGCCATCACAGTGTCGCCGCGCACCAGCACCTCGCCCACCTCGCCGAGCGGCAGATCGGCGCCGTCTGGGCCGGCCACGCGCACCTGCACCGGCGTCTGCGCCACGCCCACCGAGGCCAGGCGCGCGGCATGGTCGGGGTGGGCAGTGTCGGCAATGTGCCGGCGCGACAGGGCAGTGCCCACCATCGGCGTCTCACCCTGGCCATAGATCTGCACGAAGCGCGGGCCCATCACGCGCAGCGCGCGCTGGATGTCGGCCAGGTACATCGGCGCGCCGCCGTAGACGATGGTCTTGAACGCGCGCGCCGCGTCGTCGGGGCCCAGGCCCTGCGCTTCGGCGTGGTCCACCAGCCGCTTGACGATGGTGGGCGCTGCGAAGGTGGACAGCGGCCCGAGCGCCTGGCCGAGCGCGAACAGCTCGGCCGGCTCCACGCCGCCCGAGGCCGGCACCACGTGGCGTGCGCCGGCCATCACATGCGGAATGGCGTAGATGCCGCAGCCATGCGACATCGGCGCGCCATAGACGATGGCGTCGCCCGCGTCCACCGCGTTCACGTCCACGAAGTAGGTGAGCCCCATCGTCATGAGGTTGCGGTGCGTGAGCATCACACCCTTGGGGCGGCCGGTGGTGCCGCTGGTGTAGAACAGCCAGGCCAGGTCGCCGGGCGCGCTGTCGTGCGGCGCCGGGACCGCTTCGCTCAGCGGCGCCAGCAGCGCATCGGCTTCGGCCGATTCAATGTCGATCTGGTGCTGCAACCCGGCCAGCGCGCGCGGCGCCACGTCGCTCGTTACGAAGCCCCAGCGCGCCTGCGCGTTGTCGATGATCCATTCCACCTCGGCCGGGTGCAGCTTGGCGTTCACCGGCACCACCGCCAGCCCGGCCCACCACGCGCCCCACAGGATCTCCAGGTAGCGCGGGTGGTTGCTCATGAACAGCACCACGCGGTCCCCGGGTTGCAGGCCTGCGGCGCGCAGGCGATGCGCCAGGGCGGCGCTGCGCTGTGCCCACTGCGCGTGCGTGGCCCACAGCGTGGTGCCGGAGTAAATGGCCGGGGCATCGGGGCGGGTGAGGGCCTGGCGGGCCAGCAGGTGGGCAAGCGACATGGTGTGTGTAGCAACAAAAAAAACGTCAGGGCCCGGAACGCGCCGTGCGCCCGAGCTCGTGCGCCATGCGCGCGAACAGCGTCAGCCATTCGGCCGGCGGTACGCCCCATTCTCGGCCGTTGCGCGCAATCACCACGCCGTGCGCGGGCGCCACGAAGATGAACTGGCCGTGGTTGCCCTGGGCGTGGAAGGCGTCGCCCCATTGCGCGTCGCGCCGGCCCCACCAGAACAGCCGGTAGTGCAGGCCGGGGCGCAGCGCGCTCAAATCCATCGCGCGCTCGGGGCCGGTGAGGGCTTGCACCGTGTCTTCGCGCAGCACGCGGCAGCCGTCGGCGGCCACGCCCTGCATGCGCATCAGCTCACCGAAGCGCGCGTAGTCCAGCACGCGCGCGTTCACGCCGCTCTCCAGCTTCTCGAAGCCACTGGCTTCGCTGTCCAGGCTCCAACTCGCGCCAGCGGCCATGCCGGCGGGCTGCCACAGGCGCTGCTCCAGGTACTTGGCCACCGGCATGCCGGTGGCGCGCTCCAGCACCAGGCCCATCAGCAGCGGGTGGTAGTTGTTGTAGAGCCAGCCTGGCCCGGGCTCGGCCGCCACCTGCGTGTGCTGCAGGGCCAGCGCGCGCAGGTCGGGCCAGCAGTAGGTCTTGGCGTCGTCGCCGTTGGGCAGGCCGGTCTCGCGGTAGGCAATGCCGGTGCGCATGTCCATCAGGTGGCGCAGCGTGAAGCGCTCGAATCGCGCATCGCGCGCGGCCAGCTCGGGCAGGCGCTTGGTGATGGGTTCGTCGAGGCCGAGCAGGCCATCCTCGGCCGCGGCCGCCACCAGCGTGGAGAGGAACGATTTGGCCACCGAGAACGAGGTGGCGCGCTCCTCGCGCCCATGGCCGTTGTAGTAGCCCTTGAACACCACACGGCCATGCTGCAGCACCACGAAACCGAGCGTTTTGCGCGCGGCCAGCCAGGCATCCATGTTCTCGCCCGGCAGGGCGGCGGCGAACGCGGCGCGCACGCGTTCGGGCGCGGGGGCAGCGGGCAGCTCGCTCGCGCCCGGGCGGGCCGCCACCTCGCGCGCCGGGAAGCGCAGGCGGTCGTCCACGTCCGCGTCCATCCACACGAAGGTGCGCCACACGTAGGGCGCGGGGTAGAGCACCAGCGCTGTGCCCACGGCCAGCACCAGCAGCGCCACCAGCGCGGCCACCAGCCACGCCGCAATGCGCAGGGCCGGTTTCAGGGAGGGGCTGAGGGTGGGCATGGGGTAGGGCCGACGAGCGGGCCGGGCCGCAAGCCGCATTTTGAGCGCGCGCGGTGGGCGCTCAAGACCCCAGGCCGGCGTGCGTGCGGCGCGCTGGCCACAATGCCCGTGTGCACACCACGCCCCAGACCCCCGCCACCGCCTCGACCCCCGCAGCCGCCGCCTTGTGCGTGTACTACGACGGCGGCTGCCCCCTGTGCCGCGCCGAAATCGCCACCTACCAGCGCACCGAAGGCGGTGACGCCGTGCAGTGGGTGGACGCACACGGTTGCGCGCCCGCCGAGCTGGGGCCTGATCTGCAACGCCCCGATGCGCTGGCGCGCCTGCACGTGCGCCGCGCCGACGGCACCTTGCTGCACGGCGCCGCGGCCTTCGCCGAGATCTGGGCCAGCTTGCCGCGCTGGCGCTGGTTGGCGCGGCTGGCGCGCCTGCCCGGCCTGCTGCCGGTGCTGGAGCTGGGCTACCGCGCCTTCCTGCGCGTGCGGCCTCTGTGGCGCCCCGCGGGCGGCACCGCGAGCGCACTGCGCCTGCCGCTGTTGCGCGAACTGCGCACCGACCACGCGGGCGAAACCGGCGCCGTCATGATTTACCGCGGCATCCTGGCCGTGACGCGCGACCCCGAATTGCGCGCCTTCGCCCAGCACCACCTCGACACCGAGTCGCGCCACCTCGCCCTCATCGAGCCGGTGGTGCCGCCAGCGTGGCGCAGCCGCCTGCTGCCGCTGTGGCGCGCGTCGGGCTGGCTCACCGGCGTGCTGCCCGCCTGCTTCGGCCCGCGAGCGGTGTACGCCACCATTCAGGCGGTGGAGACCTTTGTGGACCACCACTACGCTGCGCAGCTCGACCTCATCGACACCCTGCAGCGCGAACACCCCAGCCCCGAACTGGCCGCGCTGCGCGCCCTGCTGCAGCAATGCCAGCAAGACGAAGTGGCCCACCGCGACGACGCCGCCGCGCGCTGGAACGGCCGCGCCCGTGGGCCGCTGGCCGTGTGGCGCTGGCTGGTGGGTTCGGGCTCGGCCGCCGCGGTGCGCGTGTGCCGCCACATCTGAAAAATCGCTTAAGCACGCGCCGCTGGTGCGTTCTTGCCCTGCCTGAGGGTTGACGCGCTTTCACGCGCCGGCGTGCAATCACCCCACCCGAAAAGGAGGGGTGAGATGACGACGACAAAGAACCGCACGCGCTGGTGGCGCGTGCTCGCCATTGGCCTGGGCACATTGGTGCTGCTGGCGGCTGCGGCCCTGGCCACTGGCATTTACCTGGCCGAACGCAAACAGCAGCGCCGCGTGGACGTGGCGGTGCAACCCGTGCCCTACAAGACCGACGCCGCCGCGCTGGAACGCGGGCGCTACCTGTACGCATCGCGCGGCTGTGTGGACTGCCATGGCGCCAACGGCGCCGGCCGCACTTTTGTGGACGACGGCGCACTCACCATCGCCGGACCCAACATCACCACCGGCCCCGGTGGCGTGGTGGCCACCTACCAGCCGGTGGACTGGGTGCGCGCCATCCGCCACGGCATCACCCCCCTGGGCCGCGCGCTGATGGTGATGCCCAGCGAGGACTACAACCGTTTCACCGACGACGACCTGGCCGCCCTGGTGGCCCACGTGCGCGCACTGCCCCCGCAAAGCGGGCAAGGCGCCGTGGTGAACCTGCCCCTGCCCGTGAAAGCCCTCTACGGCTTCTGCGCCATCAAAGACGCCGCCGCGAAGATCGACCATTCGTTGCCCCCGCAACTGCCCGTGCCCGAAGGCGTGACCGTGGAACACGGCCGCTACGTGGCCAACATGTGCATCGGCTGCCACGGTGCCACGCTGGCCGGCGGCAAGATCCCCGGCGGCCCGCCCGACTGGCCCCCGGCCTCGAAGCTCTCGCCCGGGGAGGGGAGTGTGATGGAGCGTTACCCCGATGCCGATGCGCTGATCGGCATGTTCCGCAGCGGGAAGCGGCCGGATGGGAGCGCGGTGAAGGTGATGCCGTTTGAGTCGCTCAGGGAGATGAGCGAGGTGGATTTGAAGGCCCTCCACCTGTACCTGCGGGGGCTCTAGCTACCCGAAGGGGCATCACCCGCTGAATCCGGGTCACAGACCCTCCCACAAAGGCCCCATTCGCTCGCTCACCCGCCGCCCGTGTGTCCAGGCGATTTCACGCAGTGTCAGGTCGGGATTGGCCTGGCGCGCCAGTGCGAGGGCGACGCTCGCCTCTCTGGTGCTTCCCAGGCGGTCCAGCGTGGCGGCCTCCAGCACGCGAGCGTGGTGAAACCGGGGGTCGCGACGGCTGGAGGCGCGGGCCTCGATCAACGCCTCGTCAAGCCGGTCTGCGCGGAACAGGAATACCCCGAGCGCCCAACCCCAGAAGCCCAGACGCCGATCGCGCGGGCTGATCCTCATCCCGTAGCGCATCTTCTCGATGCCTTCATCGAACTTCTGCGTCATGGCCAGCGACGCGCCGAGCGCGACGTGAGCCTGCGCGTTGCTGGGATCGATATCAAGGGCGCGGTGCAGGATGTCCACGCCACGTTCGTGCTGCCCCAGGTCACACAAAGCGCAGCCCGCGTAACCCAGCACTTCGGAACTGCCGTCATCGAGCCCGATGGCGCGATCCGCAGCGCTCAGCGCGTCGTTGACCAGTTCGGTGGAGTCGGGCAACAGCGCGATGTTGCGGGACAGGGCGGTCAGCAAGGCATAGTGGGCGTGCCCGAGCCCGAAGCCGGGATCCACCGTCACGCTCTGGCGCAGACGAGAACGCGCCTCGGCCATCGCCTCGCTGCCCCAGCCGTGCATGGCGATCGAGCCGATGGCCTGGTGGTAGTGGGACCACACGTCCTGGTTGCCTGTGCGCTGGCGGCGGATGCGCGCTATCTCCGCGCGTGTGAGTTCGGGCTCCAACTCCGAGATGATCCCGCGTGCAATGTCTTCCTGCAGGTCGATCGCCGTGTCGCGGCGGCTGTCGAAACGGCCGCTCCACAGCACATGCCCGGACGCAGCGTCACTCAAATGCGTCGAGACGCGCAGCCCGTCGCTCAGCAGGCGCACGCTGCCTTCGACGACAAAGCGCACGCCCAGCTGTTGGGCGATGTCGCGTACCGTGGCGTCGAGACCCCGAAACGCGAACGACGAGGCGCGCGAAATCATCTGAAAGCCCGGGACCCGTGCCAGCAAGGCAATGACGTCTTCGGCCAGACCGTCCGCCAGGAAGTGCAACTGGGGATCGTCGGACAGGACAGCGAATGGCAGCACCGCGATGGTCGATGGTGCGGTTGCGGTCGAGGTCGGCGCGCTCAGCGACCGGTCCCCCGCGCCGGGAGTGCCAATCACCTCCACGTTCAGAGTGAATCGGTAGCCCCGCCCCGATGCCGTCGCGATCGAACGCGGTCCGAGCAGCTTGCGCAAGGTCGAGACCTGCACGGACAGGTTGTTTTCTTCCACCACGAGGCCCGGCCAGACGATGCCCAGCACCTCCTCGCGGGGAACCACGCGGTCGCGGTGGCTCAGCAGGCACAGCAACAGATCGAAGGCGCGCGCGCCCAGGGGCGCCGCCACGCCGTCGATGAGCAGCAACCGCTCGGCTGGTCTGACTTCAAAGCGATCGAACAGGTAGCGCTCGGGCATGGCCGTGTCTCAAGTGGTCCTGGGCGTCGACCGGCATCTTTAGCGAATTCTTCAGAAATTTAAAGGCTTCACCGTACAGGCGCCGGATACGGTGACGGCTCCCAACCACCCGAGGAGTCCGGACATGAGCAGTAGCGTCATCGAAGCCCAAACCCCCCTGCGTGCCCGATACAAGGCATCACCCCCGTCCGCGACCGTCACCAGCCAGGCGTTCACCGGCGGGTTCGATCTCACGGACCCTTTCCGCTCACAGGTGCGCCCGATGGGTGCCGACGCCGAGGCGATGGTGTTCGGTGTGCATCGGTCGGTGGGCAGCCCCCACGCGCTGCCTTGCCCGGGCGATCTGATGTGCGCCGCGCTGGCTGCCTGTCAGGATGCTTCGATCCGGATGGTGGCCGACGCGATGGGCATCACCCTGCGGCGCCTGGAGGTCCACGTCCAGGGCACGCTGGATGTGCGTGGCGCTCTGGGCATGCAGCGCGACGTACCGGTGGGCTTCCAGTCCCTGGTTTGCGACATCCACCTGGAGGCCGCGGATGGCACGCCTGCGGATCAACTGGAAAAGCTGCGCCTGGCCGCAGAGCGCTGTTGCGTGGTGGCGCAGACCTTGCAATCACCGCCCCTCATCCAGACCCGGTTTCACGTCTAAAGGCAGGTGTGCGCGGGTCGGGTACGCCGCGCCCAACCTCTCACCCCACCACCGCCCCATACACCACCCCCCGCATCTTCATCCTGTAGTGAATCCTTTGATTCGGCGCCTGCGCCATGAAGATCGCGAACAGGTCGAGTTCGGGGTCGACGAAGA
>VFQO010001511.1_pt1 | contig 17487 bp, 20 predicted proteins | sample 3512331 | NCBI WGS metagenome assembly VFQO01 (sample SAMN10412371, study PRJNA504923) | tailings metagenome | isolation source: Replicate 3 from Balatoc abandoned mine | place: Philippines: Itogon, Benguet | collected 2017-08-28
CCGCGTAGTTTCATCTTCACGGGTCAGGTGATCTTTATCAGCAACATCCCAGAGGAGAAAATTGATCAGGCTATCCGTAGCCGCTCTGCTGTGATTGATGTATCCATGACGCTCAATGAAGTCATCGACCGTATGTCAGTAATGATCAAAGACCCAGAGTTTCTACCCAACTTCAACTCGGATGTGAAGAAACAGGCTCTAGAATTCATCTCCGACAAGAAGGGTGTGGCACGTGAAGTCAACCTGCGAACTCTGATCACGGTCTGCAAAGTTCGGGCATCGGACCGTGATGGTACATGGAAAGACATGGCAGAGTACCTCATCTGCAAATAATCTGACCAAATCTATGATATAATGGAATGAAGGAACCAAACCATGACTGAAGACACGAACCTTAAAGACATCCTATCGGGTAATACAATGATCAAGTATGATCTAGAGACTGGAGACATTAACATGAAGGTAACCCAGCGACAGTTTGTTCTGCTAGCCGGGTTGCTATCCCACGTCAAACTAGGTTCCAATAACAGAGACACCGATGAACTGTTTAACCTATTGACCGAAATTCTAGACCGGTCAGCACCGGGTGCCGATATGATTGATGCCATCGATGATGCCATGGATTGCATTAAATTATGGCATGATTCTAATGGTGACTGGCATCTGGAGATTAAAGAATGAAATTTGAGGCATTCGATTTTGTCACTGCTGAGAAAAGGGTCCTCAATAATCCAGAGTGTAGAAAACCAATTAAGGATCACTTAGTCCAACTTCAACGAAGGATTGATTATTTTTCCAGTAGGTTTATTGATGAACATCCGGATTACGAAAAACATCCATTGAAACATAAGTTCTATCTAGACAAAACTGAGACCTATGCAAAGATCACACGACTATTAAGGATTATTCGCGCATATGAGTAACCGTACTGTATTTGAACCCGGGGAATTTGACCCCGAAGAACAAATTGAATCTCCATTCATCTTTAAGAATGCCTCGGACTTCAGTTATTATATCCAAATGACCGCAGTCAATTCAGAAAAAACCTGCACACAAGTTGTTCTGGAATACTGTGACCAATATGACCTAGATCCATCGGATATTGCAAAATTCATTAACCGGTCATTGAAGGAACAGATAGCCCTGGAGATGCAGGAAGATGGATTGATGCTTAAGGGTAAAGAACTAGATTTTCTGTAATGGACGGATTTAGTACCTATAAATACTATCTTGCCCTAAAGTTCCATTTTACCGTTTCCGGATATGATGTGTTTAAACACCGTGGTAGAACTAGGGCAAATAGAATGATGTATGAGTCTAAACCAGGGGTGAAAATCCGAATGGAAGTTCTTGGCAAAAGATTTAATGCCCCAGATGATGCCATCAAGTTCTTCCTGGCATGCAATCTATATAATGTTGACGTGTTCAATGATGTTGATTCAAATGATGCCTATCTTAGATGGAAGAAAAGATCGGAAATGATGACACAATTTATCCTTGATGAACTTGAATCTATCAAGGAACTGTCATCACGCTATATAGCTAAACAGGTATCTGGTGGATTCATCTCCTATGAGACCGCGGTGGCTATAGCCCGATGTATGGATATCCTATCTGAGATAGATGAGGATATAATTTACAGAAAAATTAGTGATAAAATCAAGAAACTGGATAAATTCATCAAGTACGATGAGAACAGAGTAGAGGCATTCATTCAAGAGAAATATGGACAAGCGGCGTAATACATTCCGGACATTTGAGTCACGCTTTGAGCGTAAAGCCAAAATGGTTGAACGACAATATCTGAGGCAGAAGGTCGAACGCGCACGGTTAAATACTGATACTGACTATATCGATGATGACGACGACGATTCTTATGATGATTCAGATTGGTATGATCGTCAGACCAAAGATTGAGGCTAAATGCCTTAAACCTGGGCTAAATGCCCATTAACCATCTGGAGTATATCTCCTATTTTAGAAAGCAAACTATGACAATTTCAATCGCGGACCTACGCAAATCACGCACAACAGACTTTTCAAAAATCACTCAGGCTCTGACCAAAACATCGGACCGTCAAGATGACTCCGATTACTTTAAACTGACAAAGGACAAGGCGGGCAATGCATCTGCCACGATCCGATTCTTGCCGAAGCACCCAGATGATGAACTACCCTTTGTGACAATCTATTCACATGCTTTCCAGGGTCCAACTGGTCGCTGGTTCATTGAGAATAGTCGGACTACACTTGGCGAGGCAGATCCCATTTCTGAAATTAATCGTCAACTCTGGGCCTCTGGTCTAGAATCTAACAAAGAGATTGCACGTAAACAGAAGCGCAAGACTTCGTATATTGCTAACATCTATGTGGTTAATGACCCAGCTAATCCAGACAACAATGCCAAGGTGTTTCGGTTCAAATTTGGCAAGAAAATCTTTGAGATGATCATGGATAAAGCCAACCCGACATTCGCTGAAGATGCACCAGTTAACGTGTTCGATCCGTTTGATGGGGCAGACTTCAAAATTCGTATGAGACAGGTCGAGGGTTATCCTAACTATGACACATCCATCTTTACAGAGGTTAAACCTCTAGCCAAGACTGATGAGGGAATTGTAGAGATCGTCAATCAGATGAAGCCATTGAAGGAACTGGTTGCGCCTAGCCAGTTCAAAACATATGACGAACTGAAGAAAAAATATGATGCTGTGATGAATACCTCAGGTGCCGGTATTCTAGCCAAGGCTGAGGAAGTGGTTGAGCGTATGTCTACCGAACCCGTGAAGGCTGAAAAACAACCAAGTAAAGTTGTTGAGGCTAAATCTGTTCCAGCGTGGGAAGACACTCAAGAAGAGGGCGATGACATTGAGGCATACTTTGCCAAGATCGCATCTTAAACTAAACTGATCTATTCAGGGAGCTTCGGCTCCCTTTTTCATGCGTGCAACATTCGATCAAACCTATTGTTTATTGTCGGTTCTTGATTCCTAACTGGAATCTTCATTACAGTTGAATTGTTTGTGATCTGTGATCTATTATCAGAGACATTATTGACAACTGGTGGTATATTTTGTCTGTTCTGATTTTCCAATTCGGCGCGTGATCTTTCATTATTCTGTAACTGTTGCGACTGATTGATTCTATTTGTGTTACCCGGTCTATTAGCATCAGCAGGATTCATCCAGTCGTATATTGCTGAACCCAATGTATTATTTTCAACTCCAGTTAAACGGCTTACGGTTGGATTAACTACATTCTCATTGAGCCACCCACCTGCCCTCCACCCAGCATAACCAGCACCTGCTACAGCCGCGGCTGGTAAAACAGCTTTCCCGACCGCTGGTAAAACCCTTAGGAGCCCAGCACCCGCGCTTTTAGCAGCCCCTATCCCTGTTCCAATAGCACCCTTAGCAGCCCCTATCCCGGTTCCAATAGCACCCTTAGCCGTGGCTAGACCGCCCATTATTGCGGCTTTGCCTGCGACGGTGGCACCTTTAGCTGCAGCTACACCGCGCCCCAACATTGAACCGGCTGTACTCAATCCGCTGATAATAGTATCAATTATCCCACCCTGCTCTTCTTGTTTAGGTTCATTCTTTGAAACTAGTGTAGGGATATGACCTTTTCTTAAATTGGCCTCATGCAATTCTTCCTCGTTTTTGTGTAGTGTTTCATCAATTGACTTCAACATCTCAAGTTGTTTTTCTGATAGTCCAGCCAATTCTGACACAGCACCCTCAAAAATACTTTTGATCATTTCTGGATCTTGAGATAAGAACATTTCACGTTCTTTTGGAGTTGAATCAGCTAATTCCGTCAGCACACCGGCTTTAAATCCATCCATTGTTTCTTTATCGACAACTGCAGCTCGTGGTTTTATAATCTGAGCTGAGGCATAATTTTGTAATTCTTTCCTCTTTTCCAGCAACGCTTCTTTGCGAGCTAGGTCGGATTCAGATAATGAACCACCAAAGTCCCTGGCACGTTTTTCCTTAGATTCTAGTGACTCGAGTTCTGGGTTTAGTTTCTTGAGTTCTTCAAATCTCCTAGCACCCTCGGTCATAGCCTCTGTTCTAGACATTCCACGCCCAACTTCAGTCAACTGAGAAAACTCCGTAATATACTTGGCCTTTTCAGCGCGCTCTTCCGATTTTTTAATCTGATTTTCTTCCATCTTATTAAAAATGGAACCAATAAGAGATGATGGGTCTTGCCCGATACCAACAGCTTTAGCTAGACCAGGGATTGTAAACATTTGACTCAATGAGTCTTTTTTATTTTGAATCCAGCCCTTAACACCACTTTTGGATTCTTCCTTGACTTTAAACTCCATCGACTCGGTTAATTTTTCAACCGCTTCAATTAAATCTCGATCTAGTGTCAAGGCACGTTCTGATATCACCACGGCAGCTTTTACTGGTGCCGCAGTGCGTGTAGTTAAATCACTAACTTCAGTGATTACCTGATCTAGCATTTCTTCAACAATAGCCAAATCCATAGGCATATTATTAGTGGGGACCAATTCTTCCGGTGCCGCAGGACCGATAGTACGATTATATTCTGCTAATCGTTTATTCCTCTTTTTAATTTTACGGGCACTAGTCATTTTGTCTTTCCCTGTTTTTCTGTTCTACATGCCGATTTAATAACTGTACGTATATTTCTCTCTCATATGGCATCATGTTGTCCAATTCAGTCAACGAATATTTGTGGAATTGCATTAGAGCAAAATTGACTTCATAATGATTGAACAGAGTTTCATGAGAGAGAATCATTAAAAAAAATTGTTGATGCCCTTCAATTGACGTTCATGTTTTGTATTACAGACAGGACATGTATATTCGATATCAATATAGGTATGTGGTATATTGTCAATGAAATGCTGAATTTGTTTTTTCTGACTTGGTGTCAATGTTGAAATGAATTCTTCAATCTCATCATCGGTTTCTTCAGATAGACTATATGTCTCATCTTGTGTGTATAGTTTATCCAAGCAGACTTTAAGTAGTGCTAATTCTTTATCCGCAGATTCATTAATCTTAAGAATATCATCAATTGTCGGATATTTTAATTGTGCAGTTAAAGTGTCGTGTAGTTTGATCTTATTACTATGATCCGATTTGGATACTTTAACTTTAGTTAAATCAATACTGACCTGAGCTTTGGCATTTGGGTCATTACATTTATCACAGCTAAAAATTAAATCGGAATGTTCACCGACTGATTTGGCTCTAATTAGTGTCATTAGGTATTCAAGATCAAATGTGGTTAATCTATCTGGTGGATTAGCAAGACAGTTACGAACTACATTGTCCATTGTAGCGATCATTGTCTGGATATCCTCTGACTCTTGAGCAGTCAACAGTGCCTTTTCTTCCCGAACCAGAAATGGTCTATATGTTGTTTTTTTATTGGTACTTGGTATAACAACTGGGTACCGTGGGGTTGAATTCAGTTCAGATAGTTTCATTCTTTGCTCGCTTTCAGTTTTTCCATAATTAGTCTATTAAGTTCTGATGTTGTTCCAACAAATGCTACATTATTCGTCACCGTTGTGTTTGTTGGTTGAGATTCTGTCTCACTAAACAATAGCCGTCTTTTCTTGGTATGGATATCCATTAACTGGGAGTTCATGTCGGACATAGTCTTGAGCATCGTCGATAACACCTCATATGCTCTAGGGGATTCAGACTGTATTGCCACCTCATATGCATGCTCAAGTGCCCTATTACCAACATCGAGCATCTCACGAATGTTGTTCCGTGCTATCTCTGCATCATCTATGACACTTTCATTCCCACTACTGGGGTCTAGTGGTATATTGGGTAATGATATGTGTGTTCGGACTGGTTCTACATCAAACACATCAGATATTTTCCTACTCATAATTATTTCTCCGTGGTGGTTCAAATCTACGGCGACTTGACTGTTCTGTGTTCTCCTCTGGCGTGTATTCGTGCTCATACACGGATTCATTCCTCAATCTCTGGACCTTTTCTTGACCGCGAGTATATGCACTGACTCCCAATATGGCACCGAATGATAAATGGAACATACCGGCTCCCTGTAGAGTCAGTGGTGTCCAGCCTATAGTTTTATCTACAGCATCGACAAAAAACAAGAACCATGCCCAGCCAATTGGAAAAATAACAAAGTCAAACATGCAAATAACCAAGTACACAATTGCTGTAATTGGCCTCCACCTATTCTGAATCCAATCATTGAAGTTCATGGTGAATTCTCCAGATCAGACTGTAATTGATTTGATGCGTTGGCTAATACTGAACCATTTGTAGAAAACGATCCGCCTATTCTATTCAATGAATCTCTGAATCTTTGTGTTGCAGCCGGGACAGATTCAAGAGCACGCGCCGTCTGGCTAAATGCCCCAGATGCCCCAGTCATGACCCCACCTAGGCTGGATAGCTGCCCTGGTACACCATTGACACTTGATATCACTGCTATTGAACCAGATACATCGTTTAATCTATTAACAGTATGTGAGAATGGTCGACCAATTCCCATTGCATTAAGTGTATTATCAAACTGCCCTAGTGTAGATGCAATACCACCTACCGCACCGCTTATGGCAGAGACGGGTGCTGTAATCGCTGATAACGATCGACCTAGCTGTGTTATACCAGAACCAAGATTATTTGTAAACACACTCAGATCACTCATGTTCGAACCGACGGTTGCTGGCAATGAACTAGAATTGGCTGCAGCAGATGCACTATTGAATAATCTTGGCAATGACCCAGATATACCAAGCCCAGCACTAGTTAGAGGCAGCCCGTGTTCATCTCTCCAATCGAGATTGATCCCACCGCCAGGATTACCCGTGACTATTGATTCTCCTGGTGCCAATGAAAGCTCGGCTGGTATATTACCACCGGTTAGATTGAATATAGCATTTCTACGGTTATTGATATTACCTACATGTACATTTTCCCAATACTTATAGACAATCTGTACAGGTAATCTTAATATATCATGTGAATTATAATCTAATCCAATATCACCTATTGATTTAGGATAGCATTCAAATAGCTTTAATGCATGAGCGGGTTTTCCGGTACGATCTGAGATGTAAATTTCAATATCTTTGGTGTAATCATTATAATAACCCAATTTTCTTGTCTCACGATTGAATACCTGATTTGTCCAATCTTCAAAATATTGTTTGACCTTTAAACTTCGATCAAGAATGAAATTCATTGACAATTCAGAATAGGATATACTATATGGAGTTGTTCTTGATTCACCAAAGATCCGAATCTCATTGGTGAAAATGTTTAATCCGGGTAAGTTGGTCGATTCACACATCATCATGACGTCCCGAGTATTAATTTCGCCCCCTGGAGAACCGCCGATGATAACATGGAAATGAGATGCGGTCAGCATCCCATGCTGTTTGACATGGGATATAAATTGATTTAATGATGCGTAACCTGCCATATTAATTACCAGCTTGTATGGCGTGCCGAGTCGCGCCAGACGTGTTCTTTTGTGGCCTTGGCAAACCGTTGTACTGGTAACAGCATCGCTGTATACCAAGATTCCTCTGGGACTGCCAGGTAGGGAGATTTAACATGTGAGAACAGGTACCGTTTAATACAAGCCTGGGCTAGACTTGTTTTTGAAACCCCCTTAATTAATTCCCATGAGTATCTGATCTTAGCAGACTCAGACATCATATTCTGCCCGTGATTCTTAGCCAGAGCTTTAAACAATTCCATTCTAGGTTTATATTCTAAGTAATGTAAGTTCAATCCAATGAATGTAGTTTTATCTCTGTCATAAGGTAATACCAGAGGAAACTGATCATAGTACGGTAATGTCTCTTTATATTTTGGGTCATAATAAAAGAAATACAGTTTACCGGGTAATAGAGTGCCAGTTAATTCTGCGCCGCCATCACCCATCATTAGTCTATTTGGTGTAATCTTTTTAGTGGATAAATGCCTAATTTGCTCATCGAACCATGTCCGTGATCTTTTAACATCACTCGGTGAGATATGATATAACTCAAATGATGTTCTACGATTTGCTCCAACTGCCATGTTTATGTTCTCAGAATAGATGTTTTTCAGTTAATACAAGGAATTCTAGACCTTTTGATTTACAATATTCATCTGCGGCTTCCCATTTAGCCTGATTAGTTGCATATGTAGCCATCTCGGTCAAGTATCGTTTAGTTTTTTTAGTCTGTTTAGGTGGTTCACATTGAGCTGAGGGTTTAATCTCAACCGCAAACTTTTTGATCTCACCAGTTCTAGTCTTAACCATTATCACAAAATCAACAAAGTACCTTCTCATTCTCTGATCTACTGGTGAATAATAAGGTATAATCAGTTCCTCAGATGCATACTTTATGACACCGGGATTATCATCACACCACTGTAGAAACTTGCGTTCCCACGAGGACCGAAAAATAATTTCATTTACATTACCGACATATTTCTCCGGTCTTTTTGGTGTAAATCTACCCTGATTATATTTTGGCATTTTCCTCAAACTAAATAGTCCATAATCTATTTAGTTCAAATCAACATGGTTACAAGAAGCACGCAAAGTCAAGTCTCAGATAATCAGTCAAACAAGTACGCCGTGTCTGCACATCAATTTCCAATTGATCTAGACACCTCAAAAGAATATGGCGGGAATAAAATCGTGTTCTTCATCAATGTAACTGGTGAGGGTAAGATTGCCCGTCAGGAAGGTGGCGCCCGTGTCCGCGATATTCCCCGGGATCAATTTAATCGGTCACAGGTTGATATGACACGGGCTGCTGCCCCTCTTGAGGGTACTAGGGAAACACTAAATGTAGCCTTGCCAATGAAACGACTAGTGACGGCTATTAGTCTATACGTACCAAACGAATTGAGTACAGGCTGGAATGCGGAATACAGTGAAGAGGATATGACCAACCTAGACTTAGCAGCTAAGGGCCTTGATATCCTAACTGGCGCAAATAATGTCAACAATGCCGGTATGATTGAACGTGCAATTCAACTCGGTGGGAGCTTTGTTGCTAAAAAAGCATTTGAGGGATCCGAATTCCGACAGATGGCATTGAGAACAACACCCGGTCAGTCTAAGATGGAACAGTTATTCCGCAGAGTTAACTTTAGGGATTTTTCCTTCTTTTATATGTTTGCCCCAAAGAGTGAACGGGAAGCCGCAAATGTTCTGAATATCATTCGGAAGTTTAGACACCATATGCTCCCGGAATTCCGCGATCAGAATCAGTTCTTATATCTATTCCCATCAGAGTTTGATGTGAGGTATTATCATGGTGATAAAGAGAATGAGTATCTGGAAAAACAATTCTCAGCGGTATTGACTAATATGTCAGTTAATTATTCCCCAATGGGCATTTTTAATACATTCCCGAATGGTATGCCCACTCAGATCAATATGCAATTACAATTCCGAGAACTGAATGTTGCTACTAAGGAAACATCACCATATAACAAATCGGGTGCCTAATGTCATACTTTAAATCATTCCCTGTTATAGTATACCCGTTTACTACATTTAGAAATGGACCAGAGTTTCGTGCAGTTAAAGATATTGTACTCAATGTCCGAATTATTAAAGAAATTATTGCTGGCATTCAGTACTATGACTATTATGATATTATAGATGATGAAAGAATTGAAGTGATCGCAGAAAAATTATATGGTGATCCAAATTTACACTGGGTTCTGATGTTAATCAATGAGCGATTTGATTACATCAATGATTTTCCAGTCAGTGATGATAGATTAAATGAAATCATCGAGGAAAAATACGGAGTTGGTAGTCATAATCAGACACATATGTTATTTGGTGTCCCACACTTTGAAGATGAATTTGGCAATGTGGTTGATTCCGGTGCCCCGTTGTCAAGAGCTATAACCAATTATGAATATGAATTTAGGATCAATGAATCTAAACGTAGAATTAAAACTATTGATCAACGATTAATTGGTCAAATCTCCAGAGAACTAGAGGCAGCATTCTCTAATGGATAATAGTAATCCAAATAAAGGCATTACATTTGCCGGTGAGTATATATTAGATGAATTTGCCATACTAAAGGCGGATTCTGATTTAGCCGTTGATGTCCGCAATCAATTAAATGCATTTTATATCTATGAGGATATGTATAGTCCATTGATTACTGGAACTGCAGTTATTCGTGACACATTAGATTTGCCAAGTCTATTTGGTAGGGGTGGGAAAAATTTACTCAGAATCAAGGTTCGGACACCAAGCTATAAAAGTATTGAGGGATTCTTTCATCTTTATAAAATTGGTGATCAATCATTGGTCAAGGAAAGAACACAGATTTATACACTCAACTTCGTCAGTCTAGAATCAATAACCGATACAAGTTTACATATATCCAAAAGATTTATAGGCTCGCCATCCCAAATTGCTGAGGACATATACCAGACACATCTGAAGACAGAGAAAACTATAACTGTTTCTCCGAGTTCAAATAGGACTGCATATGTCTCAAATTATTGGTCGGCTATAACCAATCTAGCATTTCTGGCTGATAATGCACTATCCGATAAAAATACTGCAGACTTTGTGGCCTTTGAGAACCGTGATGGGATGAATTTCGTTAGCGTACAATCAATATTCAGTCAGCCAATATTACAAGATTTTATACAGACCGATTATCTAATGACCGAAGTTGCACCTGGGTCAACATCCGTAGTTCGGGATATTAACCTAGAGTTTAAACAAATACAGACACTTAATGTATCTCACTACTATGACTTCATTACAGATAATGATTCGGGCGTTGTCAATAGTAGATCATTAATTCATGATATTGTTAGAAAACAGTATGAAGTCAGAGATTTAAGTCAAAGAAATGATGTTAAACCTCTATTGAACCCTAATAGGTTATATACAGATAAAGTCATTGATTCAGTTAGACCTAGGTTAATACCTACACACAAACATTTTGGTTTATTTGAACCAGAGGACCTTAGCAATGCCAGATTTTTATCCCGAAGAATTATGCATTCTAAAATGTTAATGGGTCAGAAGATTGAAATTGATGTTATGGGTCGTGCTGATTATACAGTTGGTAAGAGGGTTAAACTAACAATTAATGAATTGAAGAATATCACTTCAGATATGTCCGATGATGATATCAAGAATAAGATGTTAAGTGGTTACTATATTATTACTGCTATAGCACATAAATTTGATGGTCGTGCTCATACATGTAAAATGGAATTAATGAAAGATAGCGTGGTATCAACATGAATAACATTTACTATGGTGTTGTAGAGGACAGAGTAAGTGACCCGATGAAACTCGGTCGCTGTAAAGTGCGCGTCATCGGTTTACATACCGAAGATAAGACTGTTTTACCTACGGCTGATTTGCCATGGGCTACAGTAATGCAACCAGTGACCTCTGCTGCCATGTCTGGTATAGGGCACTCCCCGGTTGGTCCAGTCGAAGGCACGTGGGTCATTGTTCTATTCAACGATTTACACCTACAGTTTCCCATTATCATTGGTACTATTGGCGGTATACCTTCTCCATTGCAACCTGTCGTTGTAGAGGAGAGGATTCCATTGACCGATAGTTCTGGTAATACAGTAACAGATGATTCTGGCAATCCTATTCAGACCGGGGAGACTAGGCAGGTCGAGGTTAAACCTGAACCGCCCAAACAAGTTCTGTCAAAACCGATGACAATGCGGGTGTCCCCTGAGGGTATCAAGTTTCTACAGAAACATGAGGGTCTAGCATCCTCATCAAGAGAAAGAACTAGACTGGTTAGTGCTAATGCCCCAGATTCGACCAGAATCTTTAGTTACCAGGATACAAGGGATATATGGACCATTGGCTGGGGTAGTATTTTTATGCCAGATGGTAGTCGAGTCACCCAAGATTCGGTAATCACTAAAGCTGAGGCAGACTTACTGTTCACCAATAGACTAAGAGATGAGTTTGAGCCTGGTGTCCGGAGGATGATTACTGGACCCGTGACACAAAGCATGTATGATTCACTGGTCAGTATGGCATATAACATGGGGGTCACAGGATTAAGGAGAACCCGCATTGTTTCCTTGATCAATTCTGGGGATTATAGGGGTGCTGCAGCTATTATACCCCAGACAAAGAATAATCAGGGTACATTGCTTAACCGAAGGAACGATGAACAGCGCCTGTTTGTCAAGAATGGGTTCCCATCTCTGGACGGAGAATTGGATCCGGCACCAAAACCACCAGAGGAAGAAACTCCACCAGATAGAACTCAGAACCCGGTTGTTATTCAGAGAGATGATGGCAATGGCTCGGTTATTCGTCAGCGTGTATTCCAAAGACAGTCAAATGGTTTTCAGGATCCAAATAGAGTATATCCCAAGTGGGTCAATGAACCAGATACACATAGGCTAGCACGGGGTGAATCAATTGATCGAACTATCGTTTTTACCAAGGAGTCAGCTAGAACAATAGGTGTTCAGACTTCCGCTGGGACAGTATGGAACCAACCCCCAATCCCCTATAATGCAAAGTATCCGTTTAATCATGTATTCAGTACTGAGAGTGGGCATGTCCAGGAGTGGGATGATACCCCGCAGAATGAGCGGACACATTCATGGCATAAATCTGGCACATACACTGAGATTGATGTCAATGGTACTACAGTCAATCGGATAGTGGGTGATAAGTATGAGATTCTGGAGCGGAACGGGTTTATTGTCATCCGTGGCACAGCCAATGTGACAATCGAGGGTAATCATAATATCCGAGTTGAGAACAATGCTAACATTCAGGTTCTAGGAAATACCAATCTTGGAGTTACAGGAAATTTACATGCTGGTATAGGTGGGAATTTTTTGGTCAAATGTGGTGGGAATTTTTCGGTTGATGCAAGTAGAATTGATTTGAACTCAGGGGCCAGTGGCGGTGTAACAGTACCATCAGAAGCAGCAGATGGGATCAAGGAGTTTGGTCCATTGAGAACACCATCGCGGTTTCAGGAACTCGATGCAAACTATGAATCACCAGATGAGGGTGATGGCACTCAGTTTAGACAACGCCAATTAGATGCCGGTAAGGTTGATCCGGTTGATGTTGAAGAACCAGGTGTCAGAAAAGAAGAAGCAGCGGCACCAACACGTAGACCAGAAGCAATAATTAGTGAGTGCGGATTTAGTGAGGCTGATCTAGTGCCAACTTTAAGGTTGTCTAGACATTATACTCTAGGCGAATTGACCCGAGTTGGTCGAAGTGGTGTACCTAGAGGAACAAACGTTGGTTTATCTGCACCAGAAATTGTTTGTAACATGAAACAGTTAGCCGTGAACTGTCTAGATCCAATTAGAGAACGGTTTCCAAATGTGCGCTTAAACTCAGTCTGGAGAAGTGAGGCGGTTAATAGTGAAATCGGGGGTAGCAGGAACTCAGACCACCTTAGAGGGTTCGCCGCGGATATTCATTTAAGTGGTTTTGATAGAGAGGCGCATTTTAGGGCAATTCAGGAAATACAACGAATGTTACCTGCTTTCCGACAACTGATTCTGAAATATAGGGGACCATCCTCAACATGGATACATCTATCTTTTAATAGAAACGATAATCGTATGCAATCTTTGACTGTAGCTAATGGTCGGACTGTATCGGGTAATAGTTTTGTCTTGGTAGGATGATATGCCGGCAGTGACTAGACTGGGAGATATTTGCACCGGACATGGGTGTTTTCCACCAAGAGAGAACAACGGGGCATCCGGAGATGTGTTCGTGAACGGAATCGGGGCGCATCGAATGGGCGATGGGTGGGTCGTGCATTGTTGCGGACCATCGTGTCATGCCAGTGTTCTTGATTCTGGTTCAAATACGGTATATGTAAATGGAAAACAGTTGGCCAGAATTGGTGATCCGGTGGCGTGCGGTTCTGCTATAGCTCAGGGATCCAGTGATGTATTCGCTGGCTAAAACAATGAAACTGACACTTGTCTAAAGAACAAGTATTTTTCTCCCTAATAAATAACAAATGAGATTCATAGACCTAGATCCAAATTTTTCAGCTCATCCTGAGACTGGGGATATCAGCGTGCGCACTAACGAACGCGCGATTAAATTCGCAGTTAGGGCTCTCGTCTTAACCAATCATTATGAAAGACCGTTTCAGAGTGAAATAGGCAGTCCAGTTCGCCAATTATTATTTGACCTGATGGGACCAAACTTCAATATTATGATGAAAAAGGTTATTACAGATGTTATAACCAATCATGAACCTAGGGTTGATGTTCTAGATGTTGTAGTTAATTCTAGACCAGATGCGAATTCAGTCAGTATAACAATAATCTTTAGAATTAAGAATACAACTAAACCATTGGACGTTAACATAATCTTAGAAAGAACCCGATGAGTGAAAATCGACAAATAAGAACTGATACTTTAGATTTTTTAGACATTAAGGAAAATCTCAAGGACTTTCTACGGGGTCAGAATAGATTCACAGATTTTGACTTTGACGGCAGTGTTCTCAGCACGTTGTTAGACGTGCTGGCATATAATACTCACTATAATGCCCTGTACACTAATATGGCAGTCAATGAATCATTTCTAGATTCAGCCTCAAAGTATTCTAGTGTTGTATCATTGGCTAAATCATTGGGGTATACGGCCAGAAGTGTTAGGTCGGCTCGGGCTAGATTAAACATTACAATCACAAATAATACTGCAGCATCAGTTTTAACTATACCAAAGGGAACTATATTCAAGACTTCAGTCGGTGATAATATATTTGATTTTATAGCAAATAGTGATTATACTGCAAGACTGACTAATGGTGTCTATAATTTTCCGAGTGTAGATGTTATAGAAGGGACTATTATAACTAGACGTATTGATGTGACACCAACAAGTAAATATGTCATACCAAATTTGAATGCTGATATCACTACACTTGATGTTAGGGTTCAAGAAGCCGTCGGCAGTTCAGTACATACTAAATTTTCATTTGCCGCTAACTCAATTGATATTAGACAGAACGATAATGTATTCTTTGTTAAGCAGAGAGAAGATTTATTCTATGAGGTTCATTTTGGTGATGGTAATATTGGATCCAGAATTTTCCCAGGCAATGTAGTACATTTAGATTATATCATCAGTTCGGGTCCTAGGGCAAATTCTGCCAGGGTATTTACATATTCTTCTGGTATACAACAGTTCACCAATATTGAAATACAGACTGTCTTATCTGCTACAGGTGGTGCCGAAGCAGAATCTGCCGAATCAATTAAATTCAATGCCCCACTATTATTTGCCGCACAAAATAGAGCAGTGACCGCTAATGATTATATTGCAGTTATTAATCAATTATTTCCAAGTGTTGAATCTGTAACTGTCTGGGGTGGACAGGAACATGTCCCAAAATCATATGGTAAAGTATTCATTGCTATTAAGCCTAATGGGTCGGACACGTTTTCAGAGACAGAAAAAAATGATATCAAACAGGTTTTATTGAGACGTGCTGCAATTGTTACAGTTATTCCTGAAATAGTTGATCCAGTTTATCTCCGTATAGAATTAACAACAAATGTTCATTATAATCCTATTTTATCCAGGAGAACAGCTGGTGAGATTGCCACATCCATCAGAAACACTATAGCGAATTTTTCTACACTTCTGGGTAAATTTGGCGCGGAATTTAGATTATCACGTTTATCTAGTTTAATTGATTCGGCTGACAATTCTATAATTAGTAATAGTACAACACTAAGAATAAGACGCACCGTCATTCCATCAATAAACAAACAAGCCAATTATACTATTAGATTTGCGAATCCTGTATATCAGAGAGATAATGGTGGGGCGTTTTATTCAACTAGATTTTTCTTTGAGGGTATTTCAGATAGATGTTTCGTTAAAGATAATGGCAGTGGATTGATAGAATTATATTCTGAGGATATTAACGGTATACCCGCTTATATTAGAAATGTTGGTACAATTAATTATTCTACAGGAACTATTAGTATCCCAAATATGTTTATTCGTGGACTATTTGATCCAATATTAGAATTTGTTATAACACCGAGTTCAAATGATGTTATACCCGTGCGTGATCATATTATTCAATTACCTAATAACTTAGTGACAGTTAATACCATTTCTGATAGAGTCGCAGCTGGTGATGATAAATCAACATTTATTTTCAGTAACGTGAGATGAAGACTAGACCTAATATAGATGGGATAATTCCAGAATTATATCGGGAAGAATATCCGGCGTTGGTAGATTTTGTTAATGCATATTATCAATTTCTACAATCTGGAACCTTCACTGGTTCCATTTTAGGAATTAGGGATATAGATACGACACTAGATTTATTCTCTGACCAATTACGAAAAGAATTATTAGCATCCTTCCCTGTTCAATCTACATTAGATCAAAGAGAATTATTAAGGAATGCAAAGGCTCTTTATAATGTAAAGGGTACCGAATCGAGTTATAGATTCCTATTTCGGGCGCTGTTTGGTTCCGATGTTGAAATTTTTTATCCTTCTAGTGTAATTCTAAAAACATCCGATGGTAGATGGGAACAAGATACAGAATTACAGGTAAGATTTACATCTGGCGACCCAAATCATATTATTGGAAATAGGGTTGTTATAGGACAATCGACACCTGTTTTTGTCAATAGAATAAAACTAATAAGTGGTAATGATTACATTATTATTGTAGATAAAAACTCAATTGGTGTTGTTTCAATTGGTGATATCCTATCTTTTAATGGTGTTATAGGAACAGTATTACCGGTATTATCAAAGGCCAATATAATTAACCCGGGTTTAGGATTTACATCAGGACAAATTTTAGATATACCCGGTGGTGCCGGGACTGGTGCAAAAATTAGAGTTTCATCTGTTAACCCAGGCGGTTCACTGAGAAAAGTTGAATTGGTTAAATTTGGTTCGGGTTACAATTCTAATTTCACCCAGACAATCGGTACAGCATCTATACATTTTACTGTCGGTGCCATTGCTAAATATCCTGGATATTTTTCTAGCTCAAATGGATTCCTATCCGATGCAATGAGGCTGCAGGATAATGAATACTATCAGATATATTCATATGTTTTGAAATTAGATACCACTATAGACAGATACAGATCAATAGTCAAATCTTTATTGCACCCAGTCGGGTGGGCACTATTCGGTGACTTCGAAATCACAAATAACTTTAATTTGAGTTTAGCAATCAAAGAAATTTCACATCGACTAATTCAATTGCTATGGGATGTAGTTTCTACAGAGGACAATATATTAACAATTGGCACAAATAAAGTATTAAATACTGATGTTAGTACTCTAAGTTCCCATATTAGCAATTTTACATCACAGAGAAATTCAACTGTTGTTTCTTCTAGTAATGGGTCTATTTTCATCGAGTTTGCTGGAGATTATGCCACAGAATACTTTAGTGAAATTGGAACAAATCAGTACACAATGA
>VFQO010001512.1_pt1 | contig 17485 bp, 13 predicted proteins | sample 3512331 | NCBI WGS metagenome assembly VFQO01 (sample SAMN10412371, study PRJNA504923) | tailings metagenome | isolation source: Replicate 3 from Balatoc abandoned mine | place: Philippines: Itogon, Benguet | collected 2017-08-28
CATCCTTTTTTATGGCAAAGGTAAACACATTCAGCTTGTTAACCTGACGGCTATGGTGTCCTCACAGACCGAAAAAGTCCTCACAGACCGAAATTGTTCTTGCAGACCGAAACTGTCCCCACAAACCGAAACCCATGTCCACAAATTGAGCGGTGCGGAGAATTTTCTGGGGCTTCATGCCCCTTCCGGGTCACCGGTTGCTGGCCCAGGTTCCCCCACCTTATTTCACTCTCGGAGCGGTGTCGATGGATTTTGCGGGAGGGAATAAAGATTTAACGGGTGTACCGGGGGTGATATTTCAAATGAGAGAAATGCTGGATCCATTAGATTCCATTTTTGAGTGGTTAGAGCCCACAAATGAACACAATATATTGATTTAAGGAAAACGAATACGGGTTAGTAATATAGTGAGTCAATTGTTATAGTTATACAAATTTCGAAGGTCAGATAGTACACAAACAGCCCTGAACTTAATTATAAATCTAAAATTTCAATAAAAAAAGGCACTTTGATACCGCTTAATAAATTTGAGGTACTTTGATGTTGAATTGATTTGGAATAATCCGTAGATTGAATTTTGAAATTCTAAGATATACCATTTTCGTTAACTAATAGACTTTTTGGAATTATTTGGGGATGTTGAAATCTTTCAATTGAAATAAAGTGTTTCAGTGTATTGCGTGTCTTAACTAATTGAAGTCAATTCTTAGAAATGACTATTAATTCGGTTAATTTGCGGTTTGGTAAATTTTAATTGATAAGGAATGGAATTTGATAGAACGGAGGTAAAATATACGTTTTCAGGGCATGATTCATTTCATTGTCGTCAACTTTGGTTAAAAAAGGGGTACGACTTTATCGTTTCCAATAACAGCTTTACAGACGAAGATGCCGTCGTTAAGTTGGGTGTAGGGAAAAATATGGTTTCCTCAATTAGGTTTTGGTTAAGAGCTTTTGGAATTTCTGATATTAAAGATCAGCCTACACAATTTGGTCATGCGTTGTTCAATGATGAAGATGGGTATGATCCATATTTAGAAGATGAGGCAAGTTTGTGGTTGTTACATTATTTCCTCGTCAAAACGAGAAATGCTTCTACCTACAGTTTGATGTTTAATGATTTTAGAAAGGAGAAGCCTGTTTTTACTAAAACGAATTATGTTGATTACGTAAAAAGAAAGTTGGAAGGGAAAGTATCTATAGCGTTAAATGAGAACACACTTAGTAAGGATATTTCCGTTTTCTTGAATTTATACAAGAGCAATCAGTTAAATAATGAAATAGAAGAGGGCTTTTCTGGCATACTAGCGGATCTAGACTTAATACATGAACTTACACAAAAAAAAGAGGAAGGTGATAAAAAGGTTGAACAATATGTAGTTGAAAATTCAGATAGAGATACTTTACCGGCTGAGGTTGTTTTATTTACAATATTAGATAATAAAGACTACGGAAATTCGATCAGCTTTTCTGCACTTGAGGCTGATCTGGACAGTCCAGGATCTATTTTCTGCCTTTCTAGAAAAGGGTTAATTGAGAAGATAGACCAAATTGTTTCTCGAAATTCGGATATCGTGTATTCTGATCAAGCGGGAATTAGAGAGTTGCAATTTAAGTCAAAGATGTCCTCCTTTTATTATCTAGACAAATACTATGGCAAATCAATTTAAAACTTCAGTCAATATACTCAGGGATTCAAACAGTAATTTTAATTACTACCCTACTCCAAATGCAAAGAAAGTAGTAAGCCAGTTAGTAAATGATTTTAAAATTGGTTTGCGTGCATTTAACATCATTGGTACATATGGAACTGGAAAGTCATCATTTCTTTGGGCATTTGAGAAAAGTCTAAAGGAAGAACTTCGTTTTTTTGATACGAACTTCATAGATACTGCTGATTATGGCTTTTTGAAGCTTGTAGGTACATATAAGTCAATAGTCGAACATTTCGCTGAAATACTTGAAGTAGAAACTTCAACTAATATTCAAGAAAATATCTTTTCGGAAATATATAACCAGTACTATTCCATAAAATCCAATAAAAAAGTACTATTTATTTTAATAGATGAGTTTGGAAAGTATTTGGAATATGCCTCAAAGAATAATCCTGAAAATGAACTCTATTTTATTCAACAGTTGGCAGAGTTTTGTAATAGCAGTAACCATAATATTGTCTTAATTACCACTGTACATCAAGGCTTTGACTCCTATGGACTAGGATTATCAAGAAATCAACAACAAGAATGGACAAAGGTCAAAGGAAGATTTAGAGAAATAACCTTTAATGAACCCGTTGAACAATTATTGTTTCTAGCTTCCGAATTTTTACTTCAAAACACTCAAAGTTCGAAAAATGAAGATTTAATAAAAACTTGTGTTGAGCTAGCAATAAAGTCAAAAGTGTTTGGAGTTAATGATATCTTTATTCGGGAAAGTGCGAGTAAACTCTTCCCACTCGACGTTGTATCTGCCTATACCGTTACGATGGCCTTGCAAAGGTATGGCCAAAATGAACGATCATTATTTTCGTTTCTTGAGTCTACTGATCACACAAGTATTTCAAAATTTAACAAATTTGAAAACCCATTTTTTAACCTTTCAAATGTATACGATTATTTAAGTTTTAACTTTTATAGTTTTTTAAATTCAAAATACAACCCGGACTTTTCTGGTTGGAGTTCCGTAAGAGTAGCTATTGAAAAAGTTGAAAGAACGTTTGAGACTAATGTTGAGGATTATGTTAAAACGATAAAAGTTATTGGTCTTTTAAATATTTTTACCAACGCTGGTGCAATTTTGGATTTTAATTTTCTTACTAGGTATCTCAAATTAGCTTGTGGAATATCTAATTCTACCACTATTTTAGAGAATCTTCAAAGTAGAAAAATAATACGATACCGGGAGCATGCTAAAAAGTTTATTTTGTTTGAAGGGACTGACCTAGATATTGAAACAGCTATTATTGAAGCTGCAAATAAGGTTTCGGAAATTACAGATCTACCCGAAAAAATTAAAAAATACGTTGATTTCCCCCCCGTTTTTGCAAAACAATATTCGTTTAAAACAGGTACTCCGAGATACTTTGAGTTTCAAATCACCGACAAACCTATTTCGAAGTTACCCGTTGGTGAAATAGATGGATTCGTCAATTTAATTTTTAACCCAGACATTACAGAACAGGAAATTGCTGAGTTTTCCTCTATGCAAGAGGAGGCTACAATTTATTGTTTTTTTAAAAATGCAAATGAAATTAAGTCATTACTTTTCGAAATTGAAAAAATACAACGAGTAATTGAAGAAAATTCGGATGACTTAGTGGCTAAACGTGAGCTTGAGAATATTAGAGACTCTCAGAAAAGAATTCTCAAACATTTTATTTCAAATAAAGGCTTGTTTTCGGGGAATGATAATGTTTCATGGTATTTTTTAGGTGAGAAACTAGCTATATCAAGTAAACGAGATTTCTTGAAACTCGTATCAAGAGCTTGCGAACAAGTGTACAGCTCTACTCCAATTTTTATTAATGAGCTTGTCAATCGACATAAAATATCATCTTCGATTCATACTGCCAAGAAAAATTACCTTAAAGCCCTTACGAGCAATTGGGGTGAAGATAATCTAGGTTTTGATGAACTTAGATTTCCCCCAGAGAAAACAATTTATTTGTCCTTGTTAAAAGAGAATGGTATTTCTTCTAGCTCAAATGAAGATCGAAAAGAAATTGCTATTTCAGAAACTTCCTCATTTAGAAAAACCTGGGAAGCATCCGTTGATTTTTTAAATAGAGCAAAACAGGAACCCTTAAAAGTTTCTGATCTTTATGATGTCTTAGGTAGAAGACCGTTTAAACTAAAGCTTGGTCTACTTGACTTTTGGGTACCAACGTTTTTGTTTTTAAAAAAGGATGATTTCGCTATTTTCAATGAGAATGTATATATTCCGAACTTAACTGGGGAAAACCTTGAATTAATTCCCAAGTATCCAAGTAAATATTCAATCAAGACATTTGACGTAGATGGAATAAAGTTGGATATATTTAATAGTTATCGGAATTTTTTGAATCAGGCTGATCAAATTCAATTTACTAATGAGTCCTTTATTGATACGATCAAACCGTTTATCATTTTTTACAAAAATTTGCCTGATTATTCTAAAAACACCCAAAGACTTTCTAAATCGGCCAAGAGCATTCGAAATGCTATTGTTCAAAGCAAGAGCCCAGAAGACACCTTTTTTGAGGCTTTCCCTAGGGCTTTAGGGTTTTCAATTGATCAACTTACAAACCCAGAAAGTTTAAAAGAATTTACCTTTGAGCTTCAAACTGCTGTTAGGGAGTTAAGAACATCTTATGAAAGTCTTGTCGATCGATTTGAAGAATTCATTTGTGGTGAAGTAATAGGTTCTAAAATGACATTTGAAGTTTATAAGCCATTATTACAACAACGCTATATAGACCTCAGAAAGCATTTGTTATTGAATACACAAAAGACGTTTGTTCAAAGATTAGATTCTTCATTAGAAGACCGAAAAGCCTGGTTGAATTCGTTAGCACAGGCTGTTACAGGTAAAATTCTTGAGTCATTTAAAGATGAGGATGAAATTTTGCTGTACGATAGGTTTAAACGAATGATTTTAGATCTTGATAGTTTGACTAGTATATCTCAAAAAGATGTTGACGATTCTAAAGAGGAAGTCATGAGCATTAAAATTGACTCATTTGACCAAATGCTAGAACCAAAAGTCGTTAGAATTCCAAAGGGAAAAACAGAGGAGATTGAAAAACTGAAAGGTAATTTAAAGGAAGTTTTGGGAGAAGATTCAACATCAAATATTGCGGCGGTTCTTTCCCTATTAAAAGATATGTTAAAATGAGTCACGTTAGACATGTATTAGGAATATCTGGTGGTAAAGATAGTGCCGCCTTAGCTATTCATGTAAAGACCAAATACCCAACTATCGATTTAGAGTTCTATTCGTGTGATACTGGCAAAGAGCTTGAGGAGACCTATCAATTGATTAGAAATCTCGAGGTTTATTTGGGAATCAAAATCAACCTACTTCAAGGAGCTGAAGGTAGCTCAGAGGATCCTTTTGACCATTTTCTTAAAATGTATGGCGGGTATCTTCCATCATCCACGTCAAGATGGTGTACTAAAAAGCTAAAGCTTGAGCCATTCGAAAAGTATGTTGGTGAGGACTTAGTAGTGTCTTATGTTGGCATTAGAGGGGATGAGGATCGAGAAGGATACATCTCCACAAAGAGTAATATTCAGTCCATCTTTCCTTTTCGAAAGAATATTTGGAGTCAGGATGTAACCAATAAAGTTCTAGCCAATCAAAACCTTGACCAGGTTATATCTATTGCAGAACAAAGCCTGTTCGAAAAAAACGAAAAAAAGATTCTGGAGGCTATTTCACGAAAAATAAGTCCGGAGTTTACTCTTCAAAACAAGTTAAACCACCTTCTTGATTCGGATGTAAAAGGGTTCAATAGACTTGTCTTTGAGTTTTTGAAGACTACAGCTTATCCACTCTCAAAAGTTGAAACCTTCCCTTTGTTGGAAAGTGACGAAGTACTCGTGAGGGAGGATATATTTAGAATTCTTGAAGAAAGTGGTGTGGGAGTGCCTGCGTACTACAAAAAAATTGACTTTGATATTGATGGAAAGAAAGGCACCTACTCGCGAAGTCGATCTGGGTGTTTCTTTTGTTTTTTTCAGCAAAAAATTGAGTGGGTATGGCTTTACGAACAGCACCCCGACCTATTTAAGAAAGCAATGGAATATGAAAAAGATGGGTACACATGGGGACAGCATGAAAGTTTAGAGGAATTGATTCAGCCTGAGCGCATCGCTTCAATTAAAGCCGAGTATATTAAAAGAATGGAACGTAAATCAAAAGTTCAATCTCCTTTCCTAATGGATATTTTAGATGATTCTGAAGGGGAAGGGTGTGCGGCTTGTTTTGTATAAAATTTGAAATCTTGTTTATTTAGTTATGTTAAATATTGCTTTTGATTTAGGAGAAAAATTAAATAATCAAAAAATCAGCTATTATCTACACAAGCCTTTATGGGAGAAATTTGACTATCCTAATTTGAATTTAAACTTTAATAATTGGCAAAGTATTAAATATTTAAATGAAAATGGAGATGATTTTAGCGATGAAATTAAAAATGTACCTAATGACAAAGGAGGGTTATATCTATTCTATATAAAATGTGAAATTCTTTCTGGAATTACAGAATATCCATTTTATATAGGTAGAGCAAAAAGTACAAAACATCAAAATCTTAGAAAAAGGGTTAAGGAGTATTTTCAAAAGTATTTAAGGAAGGATGAAAGACCAAAAATAACCAAAATGTTTGCTTATTGGTCCAAAGAATTGCATTTAGCATATTTCGTTATAGATGATAATTGTGAAATTGTTGATTTAGAAAAGAAGCTTATAAATTCTCTATTATTGCCCATGAATGATGAAATTCCAGACACAATTATAAAACAAGCGGTTAGCGGATTTTGATATGAAAATACCAGCAATTAGAGCAAAAATGGGTGATTGGACATATTATGTTTCAACACTAACTTTTCAACAAGTAAATGACTACGTGTCCAAAATTGATGAAGAACTACATCGTTCTGAAAATTTAAAAGAGTTAATACAAAGAAGTATTACAAATAACTATTTGGGAATAAAGAATTATATATTAAACCAACCTGAGCTTTTTTTTAACTCTTTAGTTCTTGCAGTTTACAATGACTACCCATATTGGCAAGAGATAGAAATAAAATATGATAATCAGGAGACATTTAAGGTAGGTCTTTTAGACTTTCCTTCAAAGCATAAAATATTCCCCATTGATGGACAACATAGAGTTGAGGGTATTAAGGCTGCCCTTGCGGAAAGACCAGAATTGGGTGAAACAATGATTTCTACAATATTTATTGGTCATAAAAATGATGAAGTGGGTATGAAAAGAACTAGAAGGCTTTTTTCCACTCTAAATAGATATGCAAAACCCGTTACAATGGATGATATTATTGCATTGGATGAAGATGATTCAGTTGCAATTGTTACACGAAATCTTTTGGAAGAATTTCCACTTTTTCAAGAAAAAAGAGTTACTAAAAATAATAATAAATCGATACCAAATGATGATAAAAGGTCATTCACATCAATAATTACTCTTTATGATTGTAATTTGGAATTATTAAAGCTATTTAGAAATCATTTAAAAGAAAATAAGCTAAATATAGAAAGTAATAATAAAAATCTGAAAGAATACTTAAAATTTCGCCCAAAAGAAGAAGAATTAATGAATTTTGAAATCATGTGTCAAAATTTTTGGACTGATTTTGTTAAAAGTTTTAAGTATGTCGAAGACTTCATAACGAACAATTCAAATGAGGCGGCTTTAAAATATCGAAACAATGAAGATGGTGGTAATTTATTGTTTAGACCTGTTGGATTATTGCCTTTTGTTCAAGCTTCTGTAGAGATTAAAAAAAGGACAGGTCTACCCTTTAGGGTTATATTTGAATGTTTTTGCAAAATAGATTTTGTTGTAAGTAAAAAACCTTTTAAGCAAGTCCTATGGAATGATTTTGAAAAAACCATGTTAATGGGTAATCAGAAGTTAACAAAACTTATTTTAATGTATAAGTTCGATAAACAAATTTTAGAGTTGATAGAAATTGAAACTCTAAAAACTAAATATGCAGCTGCAATAAATTTTCAGGGTGAAAATACTGAAAGTGTTTTGCATGAAATATAGCTCAAATGCGGTATAATGAAACTATTTACCTCGACTATAACTCCACCACCCCAATTGACCCCAAGGTGCTTGAAACGATGTTGCCATTTTTAATGGACAACTTTGCTAATTCAAGCAGTAGCCATCCTTTTGGTCAGAGTATCAATGAAAAAGTAAAACAAGCTCGTGAGCAAATAGCTGATTTTATTAATTGTGAACCGAATGAGCTGATTTTTACAAGTGGTGCGACAGAGGCAATTAATCTTGCAATTAAAGGTGTCTCAGAAAGTTACTGTTTATATGGTAATCATATAATAACCGTTTCGACAGAACATCATGCAGTTCTAGATACTTGTAAAGAACTTGAAAAAAAGGGCTTTGATGTTACTTATCTTAAAGTGAATTCAAAAGGACTTATTGATTTCAATGAGTTGGCCAATAACCTTAGAAAAGATACCATATTGGTTTCGGTAATGTACGTCAACAATGAAACTGGGGTTATTCAGAATTTAAAGGATATTTCTAGGTTGGTGAAATCTACAAATGCCGTATTCATGACGGATGCAACTCAAGCTGTAGGTAAAATTGATGTTAATGTAGATGATTTGGGAGTTGATTTACTATGCTTTAGTGGTCATAAAATGTACGCTCCAAAGGGGATTGGTACATTGTATGTAAGAAAAAATGTACGATTAACACCTCAGATACATGGAGGTGGTCATGAACGAGGACTTAGAAGCGGGACACTCAATGTGCCAGGGATTATCGCGCTTGCAAAAGCTTGTGAAATAAGTCGAGAAGAAATGCTAATAAACCAAGTTAAGATTTCTGAATTGAGAGATAGGCTTGAAAGTGGACTTTTAAAACTACCCAATACGTCGGTGAATGGAGACCCGAGTAATCGAATATTTAACACTACGAATATCTGTTTCAAAGGACAGGAAGCCAATGTATTGATTGGTAGAATGAAAAATATTGCAGCCTCCAATGGTTCTGCTTGTTCCTCAGCGATAGTTGAACCCTCTCATGTTTTGAAAGCTATGAAATTAACAGATGATGATGCATTTGCCTCAATTCGATTTTCATTGGGGAAACACAATACTATAGATGACACTGATATGGTGATCAGTAAATTGAAAGAACTAATTCAACCTAATTTTTAATATGCTTAAGGATTGTGATTGGTCGATAGATAGAGATTACAAGACAGGTTCAGAAAATGAACCCTTGCAATTCTATTTGGACGGATTGGCAAATAGCAAAGAGTTTAGTTTGCTATTGGGTTATTTTAGTTCATCTGCAATCAATTTACTCTCTGTCGGTTTTGCCACATTTATTAGTAAAGGGGGTAAAATGAGAATGGTTATTAATCATTTGCTTTCAGCGAAAGATAAAGAGGCAATAGAAAAAGCTAGTCAAGAATCTATAAACAAGGTCTTTGATTTAACAGATGTGGTTTCTCTTGGACGAGTTCTTGATGAATATGATACACATTTTTTTGAATGTTTAGCCTATCTGATTGCTGAAAAGCGAATTGAAATTAAGGTAATCAAACCTAAAAACGGAAAAGGAATAGCCCATTACAAGTCAGGTGTTTTTAGTGACGGAGAAAATCGTGTTGGATATAAGGCTTCCTGTAATTTCACACTCTACGGATTATCTGAAAATCTGGAAGAACTTGAGGCTTTCCTCAGTTGGGAAAATGGTAGGTCAAATAAGTTGATTAATAAACAGCTTAAACTCATTGATGACTATTTCTCGGAAAGAGATGAAGATGTAGAGTATGTCCAAGTTAGTGATATCGAAGTGGTACTTAAAGACAAATTTGGTAAAAAGGATCTCAATGAATTATTGGTGCAGGAAGAGGAATTACTGAGAAAAAAACAAAGTTTAGTTCTTTCAAATCCGAAACTAAAGAAAACTATCAGTAAACTTTTTGAAGAAATAGAATTAACTAGGCAAACACCCAAATTCCCATATCCTGAAGGTCCCCGTGAGTATCAGAAAGTTGCATTTGAGAATTGGAAGAAAAATAAGCAACAAGGATTGTTTGCAATGGCTACTGGAACAGGGAAGACTATAACGTCATTAAATTGCTTACTAGAGGTCTACAAAAAAACGGGGTATTACAAAGCCTTAATTATTGTACCAACAATTACCCTGGTTAACCAGTGGGAAAAGGAGTGCAAAAAATTCAAGTTTACGGATATAGTAAAAATTTCATCGAAAAGTAATTGGCAAAATGATTTTGCATCAATTCTTACTAGAGAACGATTATCTCCAACTCAACAGGTTTCATTTATTGTTATTTCTACGTATGCTTCTTTCGCTAGGAAAAACATCTTTCCCGAATTAAATAAATTGTCGGTTAAGACCCTTCTTATTGCTGATGAGTGCCATAATTTAGGATCAAGAACACTTCTTAAGCTACTTCCTAATATTAATTTTGGTAGAAGAATTGGCCTATCTGCCACGCCCGAAAGGCAGTTTGACGAAGAGGGAAATAAAAAACTTTTTTCATTTTTTAATTGTGAAAATAGTTATACTTATGAGTATTCTATGAAAGATGCCATAAATAATGGTGTTTTATGTCGATACTATTATTATCCCCATTTAGTATCGCTCACTGAGTCGGAAATGAAAGACTATATGGAACTTTCTGTTAAGATTTCAAAATTTTATAAAAGTGACACTGATAGTTTTAATAATAGTCCAATTCTAACGGCTTTATTATTAGCGAGAAAGCGAATTATACATAAAGCTATTAATAAACTATCAATTTTTTACGAAATTTTGAATAGTCAATTTAAAAAATATAATAATCTTAAGTATACTCTAGTTTATGCCCCTGAAGGTTATAGCCCAAGTGACTATATTGAAACAGATTTTTTTTTAGATAATGAAGATTTAGAAAGTGAAAATGATGAATCACATCTAATTGATTCTTATACGCAAAAAGTAATTGAAATTAATAAAAAAATTACCGTTAAACAATTTGTTTCTGGAACAAATGAAAAGGAAAATATTTTAGACCAATTTGCAAATGGAGAAATTGACGTACTTACTTCAATGAAGTGCCTTGATGAGGGTGTAGATGTTCCACGAGCTGAATTAGCAATTTTTTGTTCTAGTACCGGTAATCCTCGACAATTTATACAACGTAGAGGTAGAATACTACGCAAACATTCCGAAAAGCAATACGCAACTATTCATGATTTGGTTGTAATTCCAAAAATTAATCGTAGTAGTGAAACATACAAGATGGAGAGAAGTATGTTGAAGAAGGAATTAGAGCGTGTAAATAACTTTGCTTTACTTTCTGAAAATAGCTCTTATTCAATAAATATACTATTAGAAACAATGAATTATTATAACCTTAATCTTTATCATAATGAGTAATAATGATAGAATGTTAAATCTTGTACTATCTGATGAAAAATTGATTTCTTCTTTTGGATATAACCCTAAAGAATTTTTAACTATACAGGATGCCTTGAAAGCAGATAATCCTATAGTTGTAGTAGTAGCAAAAATTATTTCAGAAGTTAGACCAAATTCTGATAAAGGAGCGTTTAAAGAAACTTATAATGAAATTGTTAACTACCTAAATCAAAATATTTTATGATTATTAAGGAAATTACAATAGAGAATTTTAGAAGTTACTATGGCATAAATACTATTAAATTTAATGATGGATTAACTATTTTTATAGGAGATAATGGAGATGGAAAAACAACATTTTTTGAAGCATTAGAGTGGCTTTTTAATACTTCAAAAAAGAACCTTGATTTAAATCTAATTTCAAAAAAGAAAGTAGCTGAATTACAGCAGTTTGAAAGTGATACCTTACGAGTTTCAATGACGTTTGATCACGATGGGGAACAAATTGTTGAAAAGTCATTCGTATTTACTAAAAATACGGATATCGAAATAAGAATTAGCGACTTTAAATTTAAAGGTTATCAAAATGTTGGATCGGAACGTAACTTAATTGCTGGGGATTTATTATTAGACCGTTGTTTTGAGGCTGCTATACGAAAATACTGCCTTTTTAAAGGTGAGGAATACTTAAATGTCTTTAATAACCATGATGCCTTAAACTATTTAATCGAAACCTTTTCTAGTATTAGACAATTTGATCCCTTTTATACAGGAGATGAAGAAAAACAAGGTTTTACAGATTACGCTGAATATCAATCAAGAAAAGCTTTTGAAAAAGCCATGAAATCTGATAAACAGAATTCAGTACAGGAAAAGGAGATAAGTTCAAAGTTGGATTCGCTGAGAAGGAGCTTGAATGAAGTTAGGCATAGACTTAGAACTCAAAGACAAAATGCAACAGTCTATTCCACCAAACTTAATGATATTGAAAATAGTAAAGAGGCTAGCGAGTTATTACGATCTATAAACGAGCGTTTGAAATCTCTAAGAGATAAAAAGAATAACATTGAAAATCGTATAAATGAAGACTATTCAATAAGACTCTTGGACGATATGTGGATTTTGTGTGGATTTTCTTCAATCTTTGATGAGTTTCAGCAAAAAGTATCTGTATTTAGTAAGGAGAAGAGAAGGCTCGAGCGTGATGAGGATAAACAAAAAGGTAAGCAAGAGTTAGCAAAAGAAATAGCCGAGGGTATCATTCCATTATCGCCGAATGTCCCAGATAAAATTTCTATGCAAGAGATGATCAAGGATGAGTTTTGCAAAGTTTGTGGTCGTGAAGCCAAGGAAGGAACAGATGCCTACACATTCATGGTAAACAAGCTGAATGATTTAATTAATAGTCAACAGCCGAAAAATAAAAAAGAAAATAAACCACTTTTTCCGAATAATTTTTTGAAAGAGTTAGAGCAAAAAAGTAATAACCTAGAGTATAACCAGCTAGAAGTTAATAATTTACTTGTTACAATTAAAGAGGATATTGAATTTAATGAAGGTCGAAAGCGTGAGGCATATAGAATTCAAGAAAGCATAGATATTGAGGAGGAAAATAAAAAGAAATTACTAGCTCAAAATGATGGATTGACTGAAGAACAATTGCAAAATGCCTATGAGAATATCACCAATTGGTGGGAGTATAAAAATGATTCTGAAAAACAAATAGTTATCCTTGAAAAAGAAGAAATTGAAATATCTAAAGAACTAGAAGAGTATCAAAAAAGGTATGAAAACTTGGCAAAAGGATCAGTAGCTGCAATTTCTAGTAAAATTCATAATTCTTTAGAGAAGGTTAAAAATGCTTTTAAGAATGCGAAAGAAAAGAATACACGGGATTTTTTAACTCTTTTAGAGGACAATTCTAATAAATATCTTGAAAAATTAAATGTAGATGGATTTTTTGGTATTATAAGAGTGATAAAAAGTGCTGATGGCTCTGCAAAAATTGCCTTACAAGATGTAAATAATACATTGATAGTGAATCCAAATCAAGCTCTTAAAACTACAATGTATATGTCTGTTTTATTTGCAGTATCTGATTTAACTGCACTTAAACGTGATAATGATTATCCATTGATATTTGATGCACCAACAAGCTCTTTCTCAACTCAAAAAGAGGTTGATTTTTTCAGAATTATAGGAAATATTAATAAGCAGTGTATAATCTTCACAAAAAGTTTTATTACAGAAAGTGGTGAATTAGATAATACAAAAATAGACACCCAAAACTGCATGATTTATAGGTTAGAAAAACAACGGCCTTTCAATAGTGTAGATTTGGCAACAATTCAGACTAAAGTAACTTTAATCAAGAAATAGCTATGGCGAAAGAAAGTTTGTATGATACATGGGCGAGAAGAAATCCACGATTTGAGACTCGATTTGAGGAGACACTCCTTAGACAATTTACAGAATACGGTGGTGGTTCTGTAGAATCAATGTCAAGTAAAGGAAAGATTTTTGGTGCTGGCTATGAACTTTATATTTATGCTTTTTTCATCGGGCTATATGCGCAAAAGCAAAAAGACTTAGGTCACGAAACGAAAACTCTAGGTCAACCAATTCAATATTGGGGTAATGTAGATTCCAAGAAATTCAGAAAAGCATATTCAAGGTTAAGAGATTACATATTTACAGCTTTAATAGCAAAATCTGATGATTTGCAGTTAATCTCTTTAGAAAAGGGCGAAATTAATGAACGAAAGGCTGTTGATCATCTAATTGAAACAATGGAGAAATATGCAAACTATGGCTTTCATGTGATTGAAGATAAGTTAAGTGAAAACCCTAATTATTTTTATAAAACTACAGGTTTTTTAGATATGATTTTAGAATTGGTTCGACCTGTAAATAATGTAGGCTTAGACGGTCCGATTGAAGATTTATAATTTAAGGTTATTGATCCGTATTTGAATTCAGTTATGTAAGTGGTTGTTAAATTAAGTTAGTTTTCTTTCACCCCCCCTCCGCGTGAGGGATAGCAGCGGAAAGCCCGGAGCGAGGTACGAGCGAGGACTTGCAGCGAATAGCCCGACCCGAAGGGGCACGCCCTAAAAAAGAAGATTCTGGGATTGGGTGAGGTTCTAGATTTCTTTTTACTGTATTTTTAAGTGTACGTATTGAATCACGGAACCCCCCCCAGGCGATGTTTCCTCATGCCTACCTACTTTTTCCCCAACATGGTGGTTTACCTTTTCAGTATCCATTACATTCCTAGTGAAAAATGTCCAGTTTTTTATGTAAAAAACTGGACATTTTATATAATTTTGTGGGAATAGAAAGCGAATGAAACTGACTGATTACATATCAAGTACGATTGATAGACTCCCCAAAGGTTTTGTATTTACCTATACCAATTTTTTGATGGAGGTGAGCCAGAAGGAGGCCATTATAAAGGCATTGAACCGAATGGTGGGATCTGGTAAGATTGCCAAGTTAGCAAAAGGTAAATACTACAAACCAGAAAGTACGCCTTTTGGTCCTTTACAACCCAACCAAAGGCAAGTCGTAAAAGACCTACTTGAAGAAAATGGGAAGATCACGGGGTATCTTACGGGCTATAGCTTGTACAATCAATTGGGTTTAACCAGCCAGGTAAGCAATTCGATACAGATTGGGAAAAATGAGGTTCGACCAACCTTTCAGAGAGATCAATACCGGATATCGTTTGTTAAGCAAAAAAACGGTATCACGAAAGAAAATATACCTCTGTTGCAATTACTGGATGCCATTCGTTACATTAAAAAAATACCAGATACAAGTATAGAAGCATCTTGCAGACGGATTTTAGTTCTCATCGCCGATTTATCTACGAAAAACATGACGACTCTAATCCGCTTGGCGCTAAAGTATCCACCTGCCACTAGGGCATTGTTAGGTGCGATGTTGGAACAAATTGACCCCGGTATTTCAACCCGTTTACTTTTCGAGTCGCTGAATCCGATTACCAAGTATTCTTTTTCGGGTGCCTCCAAGGTATTGTCCACCACCGAAAAATGGAATATTGTATGAATTTGCATCAGGACCGAAAATTGTTTTCTCAAACCTTGTATGCCGCGGCTCAGCATTTGGGTATCAAGGTAGAATTTGTGGAAAAAGATTACTGGATAACCTTAATCTTGAGTCGGCTAGCAAAAAGTAAATATGTTGATGTATCCGTTTTTAAAGGAGGCACTTCTTTATCAAAAGGATATCATCTAATTGATAGGTTTTCGGAGGATGTCGATATTGCCATCATCAACGATGAGGGTAAAACAGGAAATGAAATAAAGGCACGTATCCGGGCTATTGAAAAAGAAATCACGGTTGATTTAAACGAAATGCCCATGGTGGGGGTCACGAGTAAAGGTTCAAGATTTAGGAAATCGGTTTTTGAATACAAATCAATAGAAAAGAGTCATCGAAATAACAAGGTGATAGTTGAAATCAACTCGTTTGCGAATCCTTTTCCATTTCAAAGGTTGCCAATTCGGAGTATGGTATTTGATTTTTTTATTCAAACCCAAAATGAAAAGTATATCGAGCTCTTTAATCTTGGATCCTTTGAGGTGAATGTTTTGAGTAAAGAACAGACCCTTTTGGAAAAGATGGTGTCATTGATTCGATCCTCATTTCAAGAGAAGGCAATCGAAGGTATTTCAGGGAAAATACGGCACTTTTATGATATTTATTATTTATTACAAGACGAAGTATGCCTAGAGTTTATTGCATCTGATTCATTTAAACAAAGGTTTAAAACTATTTTGGAACATGATCTAGACATGTTTGAGGAGCCGTTAGGGTGGCAAACAAAATCGATTTATGAATCTCCATTGATAGATGATTTTCCATCTATGTGGAAACAACTTAAAGTAAAATTTCAAGCAGAACTTTCTGCATTAGCTTACAGGCCCATTCCGGATGAACGTGAAGTTGCCCGGTATTTTTCTAACCTGATGGATAGAATAAAATAAAGCGTCAAAGTTAGAAACCTAAAAAGACCAATAAGTTAATCAAGCCCGAAGCGAGGACTTGCAGCGGATAGCCCGACCCGAAGGGGCACGCCCTAAAAAGAAGATTCTGGGATTGGGTGAGGTTCTAGATTTCTTTTTACTGTATTTTTAAGTGTACGTATTGAATCACGGAAACCTCCCAGGCGATTGATCCCCTATGCATTTACCCTATTCTCCCCAACTTCCCATTTCGACCTTAGCGGCGTGTTTTAATAAGACCACCACGACCTATAAGTTTTATTGGTTTTTGGCTTTGCTGCAGGCCGTGGAGGAGGGGAAAGAAGAGGTGAGTAAAAGGGAATTGTTTGCCGGAATGGTGGCTCATGCATGGTACACGGTGAATTACTTCCATTTGTCGTTTGGGAAGTGGGACCTGATCCAGGAGGCCATCGGGAGGCTGACCTCGCTGGAGTCGCTCACAGTGGAGGTGGATCGGGCCACGGTGGTGGATCGGTTGGTGCGGAGTGATCGGCCCGAGACGAAGGGGTTGCTCCAACATTTTGATCGAAACGTGCCGCATTGGTTTCTGAGTCCGTGGTATCCCTCTCGGCCCGGCGAAAAGGAGTCGGAGCGGCAGCGGCGAATTTATGCGTCGTCCCAGGCCATGGGGAGTGAGGCCTTGTATGCACTTTATCCGAATCATATCCGTTTCAATTCGAGTTGGATTCCGTATGTAGTGGAGAATGTTGGGGTATTGAAATCGTATTGTTATTGGCATTTGGCGGTGTTTTTGCAGGCGAAGAATCCGAACGTGCCCGACATTCCCAACAAGTTGATCAAACCTCCGCACCGATCGAGTCTAACGCGGCAGCGAACCCATTTTTGGGACTTGATTTTAAACGAATATGAAACGGTTCCGTGCATTTACACAGGAAAACCCTTGCGGGTTGGGAGCTATGCAGTGGAGCATTTTGTGCCGTATTAGTTTGTGTCGCACGATTTGATCTGGAACCTTCTACCGGCGGATCCGTCGTTCAACAGCCGAAAGGGAAATAAGCTTCCACCCTTGGAGCGGTATTTTCGGTCTTTCTTTTCTGTGCAGCAGCAAGCGTATGCATTTATTCGGGAAAAGTCACCCCGGAACCAATTTCTAGAAGATTACTGGACGATTTTTCCGTATGAACTTCCGGCCCTGCAGGAGCAGCCTTTTTATGAGGTGATCCAGCCGCTGGTGTCGATTGCCGCTCGGAATGGGTTTGAGTTTATGGACGGAGGGGTGGGGAAGTGATGAGAGATGAGATGAGATGATAATGCCTAAAAACTATTGACCGTTTGGTGTTAATTATCACTCACTTTTCCA
>VFQO010001513.1_pt1 | contig 17475 bp, 18 predicted proteins | sample 3512331 | NCBI WGS metagenome assembly VFQO01 (sample SAMN10412371, study PRJNA504923) | tailings metagenome | isolation source: Replicate 3 from Balatoc abandoned mine | place: Philippines: Itogon, Benguet | collected 2017-08-28
TCCGAGCACGCCCTTCGTGGCGAAAGCCCCCTTCATCGCAGCGAGGCCGCCGGCGGCCACGCCAGCAGTGAAGACCACGGCAGCGGCGATGACGATCTTTTTCCAATTTTTCTTGATGAAGCGGCCAACGCTGCGGACGGCACGACGAACTGCGCTCATGGGTAGACCTCGATGCGATGGTAGGAGCCGCCCGCGCGGCTGAACCCGGCGCGGACGTAGAGCCTGTCGAGCTGCTCGGCAGGAATGGAGGTGTCGCTCACGCTCATGTCGACGCGACGCACGCGGTGCTGCCGGCACCACTGCAGGAACAGGCGCAGCAGGCGATCGCCACCGAAGCGTGCGACGAACACGAGGTCGGTGGCGCAGAAGCCCGCCGACCACGGCATCGGCAGCTTCATGCCGACCAGCAGGCCACACACCTTGCCGGCGCGGCGCGCGACGAAGACCGCGTTGGCGGCATGGTCGCGGAACACGCCGCGCAGCGTGTTGCTCCATATCACCTCGTTGTAGCCGGTGGCCTGATACGTCACCGATCCAGCGAAGGCCTCGCGGCTGAACTCGAGGATCGCCGGCAGGTCGTTGAGCGTGGCGCGGCCGACGTTCATCAGCCACCCCGGACGACGTCGGCCAGCCGGCGGATGATCCCGTCAGGCCCGCGCACGAGGTCGGTGCCGGCGATCGGCGTCACGCCCGGCGGCAGTGCGGGCTGCGGCTGCGCCGGGCGCGGCGGCGCCTGTCCCGGCGCCATGACGAACGGGCGCGCGAAAATCTCCGGCACGCCCGCCGACAGCGCGGCATTCGTCCCCTCGTTGATCGACGCGAACATCGCGCGCGCGTTTGCCGCGGCGGCCTGCTGCTGCGCCGCACTGAGGTTCGGGTTGCCGAAGATCGAGGACAGCGTCTGTGCGAGCTGGGTCTCGCGCGCACCCTGCAAGTTGAGGAAAGAGTTGAACCTGTCCTGCGACATGCGGTTCGATTCCAAAAGCCGCGTCTGGGCGCGATCGCGCTCTGCCTGATCGCCGCGCCAGTTCTGGTCGATCATCGCCTGCTCGGCGCGGAAGTTCTGATCGACGATCTGGCGCGCGTCGTCCGCACTGATCCCGCGCTGCTGCATCAGCATCTGCGTCTGCCGCTGACGCTCGTTCTGATCCATCGTCAGCGCGCGGTCGAGGCTGGCCTGCTCGCCTTGGAAGCTGCGGTTCGCCGCGTTCTCGCCGGACTGGAACTGTCGGTTCAGCTCGCTGTCCTGCAGGTTGGCGTCGAGGTTCATGGCCTGCCCGAACAGCTGGCGGCCCTGCCCCTGATCGGCCTGCGCGTCCTCATTCTGCGCGCGCATGTTGTCCTGCGCGGTGCTGAAAAACGTGTTCGCGTCGCTCTGCGCGATCGGCATCGCGGCGTCGATGGCCGAACGCTCGGCAGCGCCAGCCGCCAGCGTCGACATCAGCATTCCACCGGCGGCCGCCCCCTCGCGCGCGCGCAGCCGGGCGCTCTGGATGAAGCGGCCGTTCTCGTCGAGCAGGCGCGCCATCTGCCGGCTGGTCAGCTCGTTGTCCTGCACCGTCCGGGTGATGGCCTGCCGGTCGTTTTCGGACAGGCCCTGCCGCCAGTCCATGATCCGAACCCCGCCGCCGCCGTAGGCCGCGCGCTGCGGCGTGGCGGCAGGCAGCGTGAGCTGGCCGCCGCCGGGCGTCACTGCCGGCACGGTGGGGGTGGAGGTGTGGCGCAGCGGCTCGCCGTCGACGGCCGGGCCCTCGATCCGCGGCGGCGTGATGGACCGGCCGGCCATGGGATCATTCGGGCTCGAGGCCTGCGGCCGGGGCGGCACGACATCGCCGCCCGGCTTCGGCATCGGGATGCCGTCGCCCGGAATCGGCTGCGCGGCCGGGATCGGCTGCGGCGTGACGCCACCGCCTAACGGTTCCTCTTGCGGTAGGTGGACCAGCTGATTCATCAGCAGTGCCATAGTCAGGCTCCGGGGTCACCGCGGCTGTCGCCGAGGCCGTCAAGGTGGGGTTCTAGGTATTGGAGGCTATGCGGCGCCTCCTCGTCGGTCAAAGACGTGATCTTGATCGACAGGTCGTAGGCCTCGCGGCCCATGTGCCACGCGCCGTGCTTGCTATTCCGGCGGCTTCCGTTCTGGCTGGTCGCCGGCTGGTCAGGCGCGCCCAACAGCAGCGGCTCCTCGGTGCCGCGCGGCAGTTGGCCGTCGATGCCGGACTGCACCCCCAGCCTCGCGTAGCCGCCGGCGCCACTGACGAAGAACCGGTCGAACTTCTTGAGCTGCGACTGTGCGCCGGCGTTGAACGGGTTGATCGTGATGAAGGCGGGGATCGCCTCGCCGTCGAAGCTGCGGCCGACATCCAGCTCGAACACCAGCCCCGGCTTGGCGCCGGTGAAGGTGCAGAACAGCCGCTCACGGCCCGAGGCGTCGATGCCGGACCACGTCGCGCGCACGGTCAGGCCGGCAGCGCGGCCGAGGCGCTGGCGCGTGATCTCGATGCCGTCGGCGGCCATCGTCATCGTCAGCACCGCGCCATCACGGAAGAACAGGCGGTACTGATTCTTGGACCGCACCGCCAGCGCGGCGACGGGCCGCAGGAACCGCTGCTCGTTGGAAATGGTGGCCTGCAGCCGCTCGCGCAGCCACGGCTCGACCGGCGTGCTCATGTATTCGCGGTTGGCCGGCTGGAAGGACTCCGGCGTGTCGGCCACGAACAGGCCGAAGCTGTCGGCGATGATGGCTCGGCCCGGGTCGGCGAGGGTGTATTCGATCGCGCCGCGCCGCGGCGACACGGTTGGCATGGTGAACGCCGACGGGCTCAGGCCGCGCAGGACGAAGGTGCTCGACTCGCAGACGATGACCAGCGCGTCGCCGCCGCCCGGGCTAAGCGCAGTCAGGCGGTCGCCCGTCTCGAGCGCGCCTGCACCGAACGCGCCGCGCGTCTCGTACGGCTGGCCCACCGCGGTGTGCAGCACCGCGCCGCTGTAGTAGCCGAGCATCAGCATCGTGCCGTGCTTGGCGATGTGGCGCGGGATGTCCTCGCCGGGCGACAGCGGCGCGCGGATCTTGATCACGTTGCGGCCGTCGAAGGCGAAGGCCGGGCCGGCGCCACTGACGCCGTAGGCAGCGGCGAAGCGGTCCTGCCCAAAGAAGTTGTGGACTTGGAATTGGTACTGGCTGCGGTTGTTGTCGACCTCGAACTGTCCGGGCAGGAAGATCGGGCGGTCACGCGACGTGGTGACCCCGAGTAGCTGGCCGCCACCAGATGGGGCGCTGCGGATCTGGTCGCCGGCGCGCACGAGGCGCGGCTTGGCCGAGTTGACCACGGCGTCGATGGTCAGGTAGCCGCGGGCGCTACCCTGCGCCGCGTCGCCGTCGGTGATCTGCACGTTGACGATGGTGGCCGGGACGTCCGACGTGCCGTTCCACAGCCAGACCGGGCGGCCGCCGCGCTCGACGTAGTGCACGCGGATGGCGATGTGATCGATGGTGGCGACGATCGGCGTCGCAGCCGCGGCGCGACGGACGACCAGAAGAACGCCGAAGTCCGGCTGCTGCACGACGGCGCGCGTGATGCCCTCGCTGCCCCACAGGTCGTCGGCAGCGCCGTAGGTGGCGGTCGTCATGGCGTTCGGCCAGACGCCGCCGGCCTTGTTGTCGACGCCGGACTGCGTGCCGGTCAGCACGACCGTCTCGTCTATCGCCGCCGAGGCGGTGTTGCTCTGGCGCTCGACGCGGACCTCGACGCCGACGATCTCCGCCCCCTCGGGGATCGAGGTCAGGCCGAAGCCGCGACTGTAGATGGTCTGGCCGTCCGCTTCGGTCAGCGAGGCGGTCGTGCCGTCGTCGGCGTTGATGTTCGGGGCGTTGACGCCGTTGATCTCCGACACGGTCGGGAACACCCAGCCGGTATTGCGGACGTCGGAGGCGTCGGTGTTGAGGGCTCGCGGCGTCGACTGAGGCCCGCGGCGCCGGAGGCAAAGGCGACCTCGCGCCCGAGCGGGACGCGCTGCCAGCCGGTCGGCGTGGCGCGCCACAGCGCGGCCGGGGTGACCTCGCTCTGGAAGTCGATCTCGCTCAGGTCGGTGATCTCGGCCGCTGCGGGCGGGCCCGCATCTGACTCGGCCAGCGACCAGAAGTACGGCGGGGTGCCGCCGCTGACGACGAGGCCATCCGAATAGGGCACACCGACGAAGCCGCCGTCGAGCGAGCCCGTCACCGGCAGCGAGGTCAGGGTCGGCGTGCCGATGCCCGTGGCGAGCGTTCCGGTGCCCGGGACGGGGTCGTAGGCGACGAAGCCGCTCAGGTCGCCGAGCACGCGCGCCTCGAGGATGCGATGCCGGTTCGCGCCGATCTGCACGAACAGGCCCTCGTCGGCGTCGGTGTAGTAGCCGCCCTCGAAGAACGCTCGCGGCAGGTCGCGCACGGCGTAGACGGTGTTGCGCAGCAGGAAGCCGCCGAGCACGTCGCTTCCGGGGCGGCCCGGCACCTCTCCGACCTGCGCGCGCCGGGCGATCGCCAGTTGCTTGAGGGCGAAGTCGAAGTCGGCCTGCAGGCCCAATGGCTGGTCGAGCGAGGTGAAGTCGGTCGCCGTGGCGGTGGTGCCGGAGGCGGACTGCAGCTGGTCTGGGAGCGACGGGTCGGGCATCCCGCCGGCGAAGACGATGCCGAGCGTCAGGCCGCCCGCGGCCGGCTCGATGCTGGTGATGTAGCCGTCGATCTGCTGGTGCGGTAGCGCCGGCGCATCCGGCGAGAAGAACACGCGGTTGCGCAGCGCGAAGCTGCCGACGGCATCGGTGACGGCCACCTGCAGAACCCGGTGCTCGGCGACGCCGGGGCGGCCGTCGAACCGCTCGAAGCCGTCGATGCGGGTGTAGCCGCGACGGCTCGCGACCTCGTAGTTGAGGCAATCCGCGAGCGTCCCGGCGCGCGTGAGTGGCGCCGGCGTGGTCAGGTCGAGGCCGCCCGACAGAGCGATGGCGTTCCGCCGGATGCTCACTCCAGACCCTCGAGCATGATCGCCTCGTCGACCTGCTCGTTGTAGAGGATCTGCATCTCGCGATCCATCTCGATCTTGGCTTTGGCGCGGAACCGCTCGGCGCCGTCGCGGGTGACACAGTAGTAGCGCACGATCGCCCACCAGACGATCGCCATGTGGTGCCGCTCCGGCATTGCCGGCTCGTCGTTGTTGTCGACGAGGCGCTGCGCGCGGCGGCGGTAGTTGATCTTGACGGTGTAGGGCCTGTCCGCGATCAGGTCGAATCGCAGGCGCCCGTCGGGGAGGATGGTGAAGTTCCCGGGCTGGCCGGGCCCGCGCACGCCGCGCGTCAGGTAGGACTGCTGGAAGGCGGGGTAGGGCACGAAGCGAACGGTCGTCTCGCTGTCCGGGCCATCGACCAGCAGGGTGATGAAGCGGCCGCGGCCGTCGCTGTCGGCGAGCAGGATCGACTCGTAATCCGGGTTCGCTGCCGGGTTGATCGTGTCGACGCCGGAGGCGAGGGTCAGTTGACCCTCGCTCCACAGGAACCGCCAGTTGCGCGAGGCGTTCTGGATGTCGAGCCACGCCTGCTGAATAAAGTAGACCAGCTCGTCGTTGATGCCATCCTGCCCGACAACCGACTCAGGTGCCGAGCCGAGCTTGTCGCTGGTGGCGCGGAGGATGCGCTGCGCGGATCGGACAAGCTCGAGGTACGTCATCGTCAGGCCGCCTTGTTGTCCGCGTCGTCGACGTCGGCGTAGCCGAACAGGAAGATGAAGATGTCGCCCACGAGATCCTCATTGGACTTGGACACTTCGACGGCGCCGTTCTTGGACTTGGTCGGGATGTCGAGCATGGAGGCGATAGTCTGCAGCTCGCGCGTGTTCCGCGCCTTGAACCAGCTCGGCTTCTTCTGCTGGTACCACTCGGTGATGCTGCCGGCGAGGTGCGCGGTCTTCGGGTCGACGCCGTAATCGACCATGGGCATCTCGTTGAACTCCCAGTCCGTGGTGATCGTCTCGTTGCCGTCCGCGTGCTTGATCTTCTTCTGCACCGGAACGCGCTGGCGGCGATCCTTGATGATGTTGTAGATCGGCTCGGGGATCGCGTGCGTTTCGTTGTAGGGCAGCCAGTACGTGGCCTTGCCGTTCCACGAGATCGGCTCGGCCTTGCCGATCTTCGCGCCCTGCGGCGGCAGGATCTTGACGAGGTAGCGACGCCCCTTCCACAGGCCGTTGGGCGACAGGTTGTAGGGCGGCCGGATGTCCTCGCGCGCCTTGGCCGCCGTCTGCTGGCGGGCCCTGACGGTCGAGCCGGACACGTCGACGATGCCGAGGTGCTGCAGGATGCGCGTGCGCATTTTCTCCTGCGTATCGGTGTCGAGGACGTCCAGCTCGAGGTGAGCAAGGTACTCGAGCAGGTCTTCGGTGGTGGACTTCTCGAAGCGGTGCGACACCGCCTCCTTGATGCGCTTCTCAACGGTCGACATCACACTCTCCGGGTGCAGGAATAGGGGCGGCCCCGAAAGGAGCCGCGCCTATGGTACTGCCAGCATTGCGGCCCCGGAGGCGTTACGGCGCGAACGTCTGGACCACGAAGGTGTGCGTGACCGTCGCGACCTCGGCGGCGCCGGCGCCGGCGTTGGCGTTCGGCGGCAGGCGGTAGAGGTCGGAAAAGATGGCGGGCATGGTCGTGTTCTCGTCAGGTTGGGAGAGGGGCCGGTCACCCGGCCCCGTCAGGTCACTCGAAGTTCTCGGTGGCGCCCGTCTCGATGCGGACGAGATGGAGCTGCTGCAGGATCACCGGGCAGTCCCACCAGCGGCACGACACGAGGCGGCGCTGATTCGTCGGGTCCGACTTGTCAGCGGTCGCCAGCACGTTCATCTCGACGGCGCCGAGGCCGCCGGCGCCCTTGCCCTGCAGGTTGCACTTGCCGAGCGCCTCGGCGCCGAACAGCAGGTAGCTGTAGACGTCGACGTTGGTGCCGCCGGCCGAGCGCATGTTGGTCGCACCGACCGCAGCGCCCTCGCCGAAGAACGGCTCGAACTCCGGCGACGTGATGAAGACGACGTCATCGACCTGTCCGAACACGTTGGGCAGGTTGGTCGTCGCGCCGCCCATTGCCGGGCGCGGCACGAAGCCGGGCATGCGGCGGATGTCACTGCGGCAGTCGGTGTGGGCCAGCGCGATGTACGCACCCTCGACCGGGACGGTGCCCGAGTTGAGCGAGCCCTTCGTCATCTGCGTGATGTACGGGGCGCGGTTGTTGTTGAGCGTACGGACGGCGACGCGCAGGCGGCCGAGCGTGATCGGGCCGTTGACCTGCGTGCGAGCGGTGTGCGCGCCGGCGTTGAAGATGCGCTGGGTGCCCGAGCGGTACTCGAACCACGCATTCTTCTCGCGGGTGCGCTTCATCAGGTCGACGAGGCGATCCTTCGAGTCCATCAGCACGTTCGACTCGCCCAGCTCGGCCTGACGGCTCGAGACGCTGAACGTCTCGGCGTACTCCTCGAAGGTGGCGGTGACGTTCTCGTAGGTCAGTGCGCGCGGCGTCGGGTTGATGCCCTGGGCGACCTCCGTCAGGCGCGGCTCCGGCGTGACGGCGCGCTGCATGTTGACCGTCTCGTTCTTGTTCATCGCGACCGGGAAGGTCTTGATGAGGCGATCCAGCACCTCGACGACGTTCACGGCCTTGAGCACGAGGCCCATGTTGTAGACGTTGGTCGGGTTGCCGCTTGCCGGGATGCCGGCCTGATAGGTGTTCATCGTGTTGTCCTGCTAGTTGATGGGGTCAGCTGTCGGGAGAGTGGAGTGCCGCTTGGAACGCCTGCTCCGGGGTCATCCGGTCGATCGGGAGTCGCGTGGTCGGTGCGTCGGCCCGCAGCGTGGGCGCCGCGGCGACGGCCAGCCGCGCCGGGGTCGTTGCGCGCGGCGCCGGCGTGGATGCGGCCGGGGCCTGCGCGGTGATGCCGCGATGCGCCTTGAAGTTGTGCAGCAGCTTCTTCACGAAGCCCGGGTCGGACAGCTTGCGCTTGGCGTAGGCGTCGTCCGCGAAGGCCTGCTGGACGACATCCAGCTGCTCGGGGAGGTAGACGCTGTCGAACCACTCGCTGAACGCGGGGTCTTCGTTGATCTGCTGCCAGTCCGGGTGTTCTGCGGCGAGGTCGCTGATCGCGTCCTGACGCGCCCTCTGGGCACGCTCGGACTCGATGTTGCGGATCGTCGGCGCGAACCTGTCGGTGACTTCGCGGGCAGCGCGTTCGGCCTCGGTGCGCGCCAGCTTCGCGGCGATTGCGATGGATGCGCGCTGGCCCTTCTCCCATACCGCGGCCTCGCTCGGGAACGTCGCCGCGTACTGCTGCCATTCGTCCGACTTGAGGAAAGCGTCGAGGTCGTCGACGGTTTCGGCCTGCGCCGGGACGGCGGGCTGCTGGGGCCGGGGCTGCTCGCGCTGCGCCTTCTCGTAATCGGCGAGTCGCTGCTGCAGGGGCCTGAGTTTTCCGGCCATCGCGGCGTGGTCGTTGCGCGCCTGCGCAAGTTCCCGCTGTGCCGCTTGGCTGGCTGACTCCAGCTCCCTCTCCCGGTTCCGAAGCGACTCGACGTAGGCGCGAGCTTCTTCGGGAAGCGAGGCGAAGATGGCGTCTTCGGGGGCAGGATTCGGTGCTCCATGCGCACTGTCAACACCCTCCACGCCGGGCTGCCCGGCACCCTCGGCGGCCGTGGCGGGCGGCTCGCCATCGGCAGCCGGCGCGGGTGCGACAGCCTCCTGCTGCGGCACCGCCGCCTCGGGCGCGTCGTCCTGCAGGGCGGCAGCGAAGGCGTCGGCCTCGCTCATGGCGTTGATGTCGGGGTTACTCATGGCGGATCTCCTCGTCTAGGTTGTCGAGCAGCGCCTTCAATTCGTGGATTCGAGCGCGCAGTGCCGGCACCTTGTCGATGGGCACGTCGGTCGATTCGAGCTGCTGGCGGTGCATGGTCAGCCGCGACTGCACGTAGGACGAGAGGGACTCGTGCTCGGCGCTTCCGCGGCGGATCTTGTCGGCGAGCCTCATGCGAGGCGCGGCCCGGGTTCGGTGTTGGCCTCGACGGCGGCTTCCATGCGGTCGGCCCGCATCTTGGCCGCGGTCTTCTCGGCCTCGGTGGCGGCGCGCATGCCGGCGATGCGGGTCTGCGTCGCGTTGCGGTCGGCTTCCTTCGCCATTTCGGCCTGCATCTGCATGATCCGCGCCTGCTGGTCCTTGTCGTAGCCGGCGAGCGCGGCCTGCACCTGCATCGCGGCGCGGCGCTCGGCGCTCTCGCGGTCGGCGATCCGGTCCTCGTAGTCGAGCGCGCGATCCTCGGCCTGCAGCTGTAGCTGGCCCTGCCGGTAGGCGGCCGTCGATTCGGCCTCGGCAACGCGGGCATCCGCGACCTTGGCGGCCGCCTGCGCGCGCAGCATGTCCGCGTTCGGCGCGGCGTTCTTCTGCTGCTCGGCGAGTTTGGCCTCGTACTCCTCCTCGGTGACGAGGAATTGATGGTGATCGAGGTCCATGATCCGCATCGCCTCCTCGGCCCACGCCGCCTCCTTCATGCGCGGCTGGAGCATGGGGTTCGACTGGAACAGCTGCAGCGCAGTCAGGAAGTGCTGCGCTTGGATGTCCTTCACCAGCAGGTGCGACGAGGCGCGTGCGCGCACGAGGTAGTCGCCCTTGGCCTCTTCTGGGCCGTACTTCATGTTCCACTCGTACATGTCGCTGATCACCGGCGTGGTGATCTCGTCATCCCAGCGCGCGGCGATACGGCGCTGCACGATGTTCGCGGCGTTCATCAGCATCGCGAGGCCGGAGCTGGTCTGCACGGCGCGCGTCGGCTCGCCTTGGGCGATCCCCTGCAGCATGATCTGGCTGTCGCCGTTCTGTTTCGCCTGCAGGTACACCGGCATCAGCGCACCGACGACGTTGGGAATCTGGAAGACCTGCATCGCCTTGTTGACGTCCTCGACGTCGTTGCTGAACTGCCAGACGCGCGGCCGAGTGAAGCGCAGGTCGACCGCCTTGCCTCCCGGCCCGTAGGGCTCGAGCGCGCCCTTCTTGACCGCAATCTGCGCGCCGGCGCTCATCATCGCGTTGAGCACGATGGCCGACCACAGGATGCGGACGTTCTGCTGCGGGTCGCGCAGCAGCGAGCAAACACTGCGCCCGAACGGGCCGTTCTCGCGCTCCTCGAAGACGAAGAACTTGAACATCTGCGAGCAATGGTCGATCGGGTTCACCGCGACCTTGAGGACGACGCCGCTGCACATCCAGACGTTGCAGTTGAGGTGCAGCGCATTGGACGCCTGCGCGTCCTCGATGATCTCGGCGCGCTGGGTGTCGTCGATCTTCGACTCGAACAGCAGTTGATCCAAGAACACCAGCAGGGCATCCATTGGCATGTCGCCGTCATACTCGACGACGGGGTACAGCTCGTCCTGACGCAGCACGATCTGGCCGTCGATGTTGCGCCGCCCGATCATCGAGGTGTGGAACGCCGACCACGAGGGCCTGTCGCGCAGCGCGCGGCCCACTTGCTCGGCGCTGAACCCAGGCTGGTGGCGCAGCTCGGCCAGCTTCTTCGCCGACATTTCGTGCAGCTCGAAGACGCCGGAGCATTCGGCGATGCGCCGGCACGGCATCGGGAACACGCTCCACGGGTCGCGGCGGCTGACGACGGGGTTGGTCACGTCCTCGGAGAACTCCGCGCGGAAGCCCTGCGAGGCGATGTAGCGGCGGCGACGACGCGACTTCGCAAACGGCCCCTTGATGACGCCGAACCCGATCTTGCACGCGTCGAAGATGGCCTGCCTGCCGGCGGCGTTGTAGTTGCATTCGGAGAGCTGGTCGTCGATCTGCTGCCGCATCACGCCCATGCGCTTGCGAGCGATCTCCGCGACCAGCTCGGCCTGCATCATCGGTGCGCTGTCGGCGCTGACGCGGCCCTGTTGGATCGCCTCCTGCACGCTGGCCGCGATGTTCTGGACGACCTCGGGCGGCAGCTCGGGCTTCGGCGTGATGTCGACATCCCAATTGCGGTCGTTGGTCGGGAACAGCATGTCGCCGAGGCGCGCCGCGTAGGTGATGACCGCGGGCCGGGTGATGTTGTCCGTCGCGGAGTTGTGGTCGTCGTCCGTGCCGCTGTATTGCTTCGTCTGATCGAGCCGGCCGCGCGACGTGTCGCCGGTTTCGTACTGCGCGCTGTCGGCCTCCCATTCGCCCTCGAAGGTCGAGCGGAAGGTGACGGCCTCGTTGAGGCGCGTCAGCAGCGCATCGCCGATGGCGTCCATCGCAGCGCGGCGGCGCTCGCGGATCTCCGCAACGGCCTCCTCGCTGATCTCCTGCTGCTGCACGGCCTCGGCCGCCAGCTCCTGCTCGGCCATCTCGTCGGCCTGCGTGATCGTGGTGTTCATGGGCTACCCAAATCGGACGTCTGAGGTGATGTCGCTGGAGCGGCCTGACGGCTTTGCGGCCGCGATCTTGAGGCCGGAGAGCACGAGGTAACGGAGCGCGTCAAGCAGGTGGTCGTGTTCCTTCACGATCGCGCCCTTTTCGTTGTAGCGGTAGCGGCGGAACTCGTCGATCAGCTTCCCGCAGGTGCTGAAAATCTTGAGGCGGCCTGTCTCGAGGCGCGAGTAGACCTCTTGGATGCCGATGTCGACTGCCTTGTTCGGCAGCCGCATGTCGACGCCGAGCGCCTTGTATTTGTCGATGATTTGCTTGCCATCACTCTCGCGCTGGCTGCTGTCGCCCACGAAGGGAATCCATGCGCCGCGCGCCTTGATCGCGTTGGCATGCGACTCGATCGGGATCTCGCCGCGCTTGTATTCGGCGTAGATGTAGACGACATCCTCGTCCTTGTCGTAGGCACCCCACAGCGCCGCCGTGTTGTGCCAGCCGTGGTCGAAGCCACCGACGCGCCGGAAGTGCGCGGGCAGCTCGAAGGGCCGGATGACGATGTGCTCTTCTTCCACGGGGTACACCATGCCGATGCCGGAAGTGGGGATGCCGCTCTTGCGCGCCTTGCGCATGTGAGGCAGCGTCTCGGCGAGGTTATTCCGCTTCCACTCCTCGTCCAAATGCGGGACGTCGTCCCAGTCGCAGAAGACCGTGAACCGGCTGGCGCCCTTGCGGTTCGCCTCCTCCCAGCCGAGGAAGCCGTTGACCACCTCGCTGAACCCGGACAGGGGCGTGAACGTCAGCAGCATGCGCCCGTCGACGCCGCGGCCGCGCTGCACGTTCTCTTGATGCACGGGGCCGGTCGGCTCCTCGTCTTCCCAGATGAAGTGTCGGCTAGTGCCCTGAAACGCCTTGCGGCCCTGCTCGTAGGCGCGAAGCTCGATCATCGACCAATCGCCGCTGACGTGGCGAACCGGACAGAAGTCGATCGAGCCGTTCGTGTTCTGCACCACCTTCGGGCTGCCCAGCAGGTGGCGCGGGATCATCCCGGTGCCGAAGTCCTCTTTCCCGGTCTTGATGTAGTCGCCGAACAGCACGACTTGGATGATGTCGCGCACCGTCTCGCGGGTGTCGCCGCAGGCGCGGATGTTGACCGGGTGGTCGAAGCGCAGACCCTCCCACCATGGCGGATAGATCCCTGTGGCATGGCAGGCGACCTCGAAGCCGCCGAGTCCGTACGTTTTCCCCGTGTTGTGATGGATGACTCCCGCAGCGAAATAGCAGGATGTGCCGTCGACGGTCAGGTCCATGATCGGCTGAACGCCGAGGGGAATGATTGATACTATGGCGTTCCCGCCAATCAATTCAGGGTGCGCCGATGGGCAGTACATCCAATCCGCAAGGTCGCCGTCCACGCAAGTCTCGGGCCAGCGGCCACTGGCGATGGCTTGAGCTTGATCGCGATGCAGTCCAAGGCCTCCTCGATCAAGGCTTGACCCAGCGGCAAGCTGCCGACCGGCTTGGCGTGTCCTTGAACACCATTGAGCGTCGAGTTCGCGAGTGGGGTCTGCGAACGGCGCGCACAGGGCCTCGACTAGCGAGCGGTCATAGATTCTCGTGGACGGACGGGCGGGCGGTAGACAAGCACGGCTATGTGGAGGTTTACGCGCCAATGCATCCGCACGCTCGAGCAGCGACCGGGCGAGTATTTGAACATCGCCTGCTGATGGAGGTTGTTCTTGGGCGATACCTTGAGCGAGGCGAGGTTGTTCATCACCTCGACGATCATCCGAGGCACAACTGGCCGTCGAACCTTGGCGTGTTCGCATCCAACGCAGACCACTTGAGGCACGAATTAACTGGTCGAACGAAAGCCACCCCGCGGTCGTCAATACCCGGTGCGTACGGTTGCAGTCAAACCATCGACCGTTGTCCAGATGAACACGAAACGCTGGCGCAAACTCCTTCAGAAATACGCCGTCGGCTTGCGCATCACATCGAGATCCATCGGCCCACGAAGGAACGGCAAAGCCTTCACTTCCGAGACATTCTGAGATCCGGCGCTCGCCTGCCGCCGTTTCAATACGGGTCCATGGAGTGATGCAACCATTGCCGCCCATGAAGCACCGATGCCGATACCGGGCGCCAGCTGCAAACAGCTCGCGGTGCTTGGGGTAGCGGTCGATCGAGAACGGCCCCGGCTGGTACGTGTGCTCGATGCGGTTGTAGCGGCGGTGGAGTTCTTCGGCCTCGTATAGCGTCTCGAGGTCGAAGTCCTCAAGGTCTACCGTAGCCACAGCAGCACGGCCCCGATGACGGGATCGGCGACGCCGTTGCCGCCGGAGCCGAAGATGTCGACGGCGGTGGCGGTGCGGAATGGCGGAGGGATGGTCAGCCACGGCGATGCGGTGGCGCCAGCGACGTCGATGGTGGCGCGCGCGACGCCCATGGCGACGTAGGTGCCGCCAACAAGCGCGCGCGCCTCCAGCGCCGCGCCAGTGGCGCCGGCGGTGGGTATCGCGGCAGTGAGGCGCACTTCGGTGAAGCGCGAGAGATCGACGGCCACGGCGCGGCTGTTGATGGCCTCGCCGAACAGGCGGGTCGCGGCGGCCGGCTGGTCCGCCCATGTCGCCGGGGTGACGTTGAATGGGATCACGGTCGGCGCGCGCGATGTCGACAGCAGGTCGATCAGCGTCTGCGCCTGCTCGCGCGTGAAGCGCCGGGCGTCGAGCAGCTCGCGGATGTCGCGCTCGATCGTCACGTCAGAAGCCGCTCACGTATTCGAGCGTGACCGTCGTGTCCGCGGTGGCCGTCGCACTCAGGGCGTCGGTGACGGTCACGCGGAACGTGGCGCTGATCTGTTGATCGATCCCGACCGTGCCGCTGAACCCGGTCGTCGCCGCGGTCGGCAAGCCGGCGCTGATCGCCGAGCTGCCCGCGATACGTGCCCACGAGTAGGTGAACGGGCCGGTGCCGTTCGCCGGGGTGGCGGTGACCGTGCTGGAGTTGACGGTGCGCGACGCCGGGGAGTTCGACGGCGGGTTGTTGGCGATCATCCCGGCGACGCTGGCCGGCGAAACCGATACCGACAGCGCCGCGACGACGTTGATGGACTGTGCGCTGTCGGCCGTGAAGCCGCGGCTGTCGGTGACGCGAACCGTGAAGTTGAACATCCCGCTGGCCGACGGCGTCCCGGTCAGCGCGCCGGTGCCGGCATTGAGCGACAGCCCGCCCGGCAGGGCGCCGCTGGCGATGCTCCACGCGTTGCCGCCGTGGCCGCCACTGGCGGTGACCGCGCTGCTGCTGTAGGCCGTTCCCGCGGTGCCGGCCGGGAAGGCGCCGGCGAGCGCGAGGTTGTCGGCGTAGGCCAGCGACACGCCACTCTGCGTGGCGACGTTCCCGGCCGAGTCGGTGAGCTGGAACGCCAGCGTGCGCGTGCCGTAGGTGGTGTCGGTGGGCGTGCCGGTGATGTCGCCGGTGCTGGCCGACAGCGACAGGCTGGCAGGCAGGGTGCCGCTGGTGACCGCGAACACGTTGCCGCCGTGGCCGCCGGCCGCGATCGAGGGCGAGGTCGCGTAGCTGCGGGTGCGCATCGCCGCCGGCAGGGTGTAGGTCACCGCCGGCGCGTTGCGGTAGGTCATCGTCGACGCCGGATCGACCGTCGCCCCGAGCGCATCCGTCACACGCACGGTGATGGCGCGGTCGGTGTAGGTCGTGTCGGTGGGCGTGCCGGTGATGTCGCCGGTGCTGGCCGACAGCGACAGGCCTGCCGGCAGCGTGCCGGCGACGACGGCGTAGGACAGCGGCGAGGCGCCGCCGGACACGGTTGGCGCGCGCGAGTAGGCGACCGTGCGTGTGGCGCGGCCCAGCGCGTAGGACGCCGACAGCGTCTGGTAGGTGTTCGTCGCGGTGATCGTGACGTCGATGGTCGCGGAGCTGATCCCGTCCGTCGCGGTGCAGCGAAAGGTCGCCGACACGCTCGCGCTGGGGGCGACGGTGCCGACGAAACTGGTGCCGAAGGCGGTCGGCGAGCCGGCGCTGACGTCGGCGCTGCCGCTGATCCGCGCCCACGAGTAGGTGACGCCGCCGCTGCCGCCGCTCAGGGTGACGCCCGAGTAGTCCGGGGTGATCGAGAACGCCGAGCGCGTCAGGACGTTCTGCGAGCCGTTGGCGATGGCGCCAGAGAAGGACAGTGGCACGTACGAGGAGTTGATCGTCAGCGTCTGCGAGCGGTCCACGGTCGCGCCAGAGGCGTCGGTGGCGCGGACGGTGATCGCCGCGCTGGTGACGGCCGCCGGCGTGCCGGAGATCACGCCGGTCGTCGAGCTGAGGCTCAGGCCCGAGGGCAGGGTGCCGGCCTGTAGCGAGAAGGTGATCGGCGTGTGGCCGCCGGAGCGCGTGAAGCCCGCGCTGTACGGCGTGCCCTGTACGCCCGCCGGCAGGGAGCCGGAGAGCGCGAAGGTGTCGGCATAGCGGATCGTCGCAGTGCGCTGCGCGGCGCTGCCGATGGCGTCGACGGCGCGCACGGTGATGGCGCGGTCGGTGTAGGTCGTGTCGGTGGGCGTGCCGGAGATCGCCCCCGTGCTCGAGTTGATGGTGATCCCGGTCGGCAGCGTGCCGCTCGAGATCGACCAGACGAAGGGCGGCGTGCCGTTGGCGACCGCGAAGCTGCCGCTGTACGCCGTGCCGCGCGTGCTGAACTGCGGCAGGGTGCCGGACAGGCTCGGCGGGGTGTAGGCCTGCACGGTGATGCTCTGCGCGATGTCGCGCAGCGAGCCCTGCGCGTCGCGCACGCGGAGTGTGAAGCTGTACGTCCCGGGCGTCGTGGGGACGCCCGAGATTTGCCCGGTCAGCGGGTTCAGCGCGAGGTCGGGCGGCAGCGGCATGGCTTAGATGCCCTGCGTCGTCAGGCCCGGCCCGACGTAGTTCGTGTCGGTGACGCCGACATCGGCGTTGAGCTTGGCGACGAGGGTGTTCGCCCATGTGTTGAGCGTCTGCAGGTCGGCGTGGGCGTTCGTGATCGACTCGATCAGCGCGCGGCCGCCCTCACCGGGGTAGTAGGGCGACAAGCGGGCAACGATGTGGGTCTGCGAGAGTGCCATGGGTGCTTCTCCTCCGGCCGGGTGGGTTCAGCAGGGCGCGGGGGCCGGGAACCCGCGCGCCGTGCCGATGCTTACCGCTGGTTGACGCTGGCGTAGACGCCGCACGCGCCGGCCGTCGCCGGCTTGTCGATGCTGTACGTCGGGCCGGGCGGCAGGGTGATACTCGAGACGCCGACGGTCAGCCGCTCCTGCGCCGTGGTGCCGGGGTAGGCGATGCGCGTGGCGCCGCCGGCGATGAAGACCAGCACCTCCTCGGCGCCGGCGAGCCCGTCCGCGTGCAGCACGACGCTGTCGTAGTTGTCGGTGTCGAGCAGCATGCCCGAGCTGGCGGCCGTCTGCGGGCCGATCAGGGTGATGGTCGCCATGGGTTACTCCTCGTCGGATTGATTGACCGGCTGGCGGTGGAGGCTGCCACCCCCATCCCACGTCTGCAATGAAACCGCCTGTGCGAACAGTTCGACGGCGCGGCCGCGTGCGCGGGACCGGAACACGTCATTCCAGAACGCCAGCTGCGTGTGATTGCCGTCGTCCCAGAAGAACAGCAGCTCGGCGGCGCGTCGCACCGCACGCCAGCGCCACGGCGCGCGCCCTTCCTGCAGGATGCAGATGCGGTAGCTGCGGCCGCTCAGGCTCTCGTCGGGCATGCCGCCCAGCAGCGTGTTCGCCAGCTGGCTGACGGCATCGCCGAGGCGCGCAAGGTAGCTGCGGCGATCCCAGCCGAGGGCACCGTATTCCTCGAGGGCGTCGCGCTCGTGCCCCTTGGTCGCGGTGAACTTCATGGCACCACCGGGCCGTTCGCGCCGCCGCCGATCGGCGGCGCTTGCGGGGCCAGCAGAGCTTCCATCTTCTCGGCGTGCAGGCGCGACAGCCACAGTGCGAACAGCGGGCCGTCGATGCGGCTTACGGGCGCCGGGAGATCGACGCCGAAGGCCATCGCCTCGGCAAGCGACATGCGCAGCGGCGGGGCCGGCGTCGCGTCCCGCG
>VFQO010001514.1_pt1 | contig 17439 bp, 16 predicted proteins | sample 3512331 | NCBI WGS metagenome assembly VFQO01 (sample SAMN10412371, study PRJNA504923) | tailings metagenome | isolation source: Replicate 3 from Balatoc abandoned mine | place: Philippines: Itogon, Benguet | collected 2017-08-28
ACAAGGACGTTCCCAAGAGCTGGTACTTCCCGATCCCCGAAGGCTATGTCGATTATCCGACCCTCGCAGAGGAGCAGGCGCAGGCGGCCGAGTAAGCCGTCCGTCTTACTGGACGGGAGCGGGGGCCGGAGCAGCAGGGGCTGTTCCGCCCCCTTCGCTTGCCGGAGGTGCGTCGATCCCCGGCACCGGCTCGACATCGGGCTGCTCGGCATCGACATCGCCGACCGGCGCTGCCTGACGCGGCGCGAGCGGGGCCTGCGAATCGAGCTGTTCAAGCGGGATCATCGCATCGCTGACCGATCCGGGCAGCACCTCGCCGGAGGCGGCGCGGCCTTGCTCGGCAGGCGCAGTGGCCTGCTGCTCGCAAGCAGCGAGCGCCAGAGGCAGGGCGAGGAGTGCTGCGCGTTTCATCGGCACGCTCTTTTCGCCGCTGCGTCCAAGGCGTCAAGGAAATCCGCGCCGCACGCGATAAGCGCGTCGTCCCATTCCTGCGCCGAAACCTGCAATCCCAGCCGCGCGAGGCTGGTGACGCCGTATTCGGCAATCCCGCAGGGGACAATGCCGCCGAAGTGGCTGAGGTCCGGGTCGAGATTCACCGAAAAGCCGTGCATCGTCACCCAGCGCCGGACCCTGACGCCGATCGCGCCGATCTTGGCCTCGCTGCCGTCAATGTCGCGGGTCCAGATGCCGACGCGGCCTTCGGCGCGCCAGCTTTCGACCCCGAACGTCTTGAGCGTGGCGATCACCCAGCCCTCGATCGCGTGGACGAAGCAGCGCACGTCCTTGCCCCGCTTTGCCAGATCGAGCACCAGATAGCCGACCCGCTGGCCGGGGCCGTGATAGGTGTAGCGCCCGCCGCGCCCGGCCTCGACCACCTCGAAACGCGGATCGACCAGTTCGGCCGGATCGGCGCTGGTGCCGGCGGTGTAGACCGGCGGGTGTTCGAGCAGCCACACCAGCTCCGCCGCGTCGCCCGCATGCACCGCCGCGTTCCTCGCGTCCATTTCCGCGAGCGCGACAGCATAGGGCACCTGCGCGACCTCGCGCCGCCATTCTATGGGAAATGCAGGGGTCTCGCCCGGAGCAGTGCTTGCCATGGCGCACCGGTGGGGGCATTGAGCGGCGAGATCAAGAGGCGATTGCGCCTTACGCCAGCCGCGCGAGAAAGGGATCCGCGATGCAACTCCGCAAGCTCGACATGGGCAAGGCCTGGACGCAGGCGACCGGCCTGATCGGCGCCAACCGCGATCTGGTGGGTGTGCTGGCGGGCGTGTTCCTGTTCCTGCCGGTGTTTGTGCTGATGATGGCGCTGCTGAGCAGCGGCATCGATTTCGGCCCCCAAGGCGGGGAGCCGAACCCCGAACGCATCGCTGCGCAGATCAACGCGCTGCTGATGGCCAACTGGTGGTCACTGCTGCTGGTCCTGATCGGCCAGCTGTGCGCGAGTATCGCGATCCTCTCGCTGCTCGGCGATCCGGGGCGGCCGACAGTGCGCGAGGTGCTGCAAAACCTGCCCCGCCTGCTGCTGCCGGTGCTGGGCGCGCAATTGCTGATCGGGTTGATCACCCAGCTGCCCTCGCTGCTTGCGGGCTTGCTGCCCGAGCTCGCCGAGGCGCTGGTCAGCTTTCTCCTGCTGCCGGTGACCCTGTACCTGACGATCAAGTTCTCCCTCGCGATCGCGGTGATCGTGCTGGGCTCGCAGCGCAATCCCATCGAGGCGCTGCGCCGGTCGTGGCAACTGACCAAGGCGAATTCGTTCCGCCTGTTCGGCTTCTTCCTGATGCTCACCCTGCTGTTCATGGTGATCGCGCTGATTCTGCTGCTGGTCGTGGGCCTGGTGTTCGCTGCGCTGGGCGACAGGGTCGCGCTGTTCGGCAATGCAGCCTTCTTCGCGCTGATGCTGACGGTGTTCTACACCATCTCCTATGCACTGACCGTGGCGATCTACCGCCAGCTCTCGCAGCCCGTGCCCGACGGGGACGCCGACCTGTTCGAATAGAGGCACCGCGCCTGCCATGGCCGAGACCGATCCCCATGTGACCCGCCCGGCCCCGACAGGCGCAATCCCGCCATCGCGCATGGCGCTGCTGTTCATGGTCATGCTGGTGACGGCGGCGGGCAACACCGCGATGCAATCGGTGATGCCCTCGATAGGGACGGCGCTGAAGGTCGATGATGTGTGGATCAGCCTCGCCTATTCATGGTCGGCGCTGTTGTGGGTGGTGTGCGCGCCGTTCTGGGCGCGGCGGTCCGACAAGCGCGGGCGCAAGGCGATGATGGCGCTGGGGTTGGCGGGTTTCATCACCTCTTTTGTGCTGTGCGGAGTCGCCCTGTGGGCGGGCCTTTCGGGTTTGATGGGCGCGTTCTGGACGCTGATCGCCTTTGCGCTGGCGCGCAGCCTGTACGGCGGGTTCGGCAGTGCCGCGCCGCCGGCAGTGCAGGCCTATGTCGCCTCGCGCACCCCGCGTGCCGAACGCACGCAGGCGCTCTCGCTGATCGCGTCGAGCTTTGGTCTCGGCACGGTGATCGGTCCGGCGCTGGCGCCGCTGATGGTGGTGCCGTTCCTCGGGCTGGGCCTCACCGGGCCGTTCCTGTGCTTTGCCGCGATCGGCGTGGTCGCGCTGGTGCTGCTGCGTCTGCGACTGCCGGATGACGAGCCGCAATATGCCGCGCGTGGCCAAGCCGCGCCCTATGCCAGCGCATCGGGAGCCCCTGCCGATCCGGGAGAGGCCGACGAAAGCATGGCCGATCCCCCGCGCCTCACCTGGCGGGACGAGCGGCTGCGCCCGTGGGTGTTTGCCGGGCTGGTCGGCGGCCATGCGCAGGCGATGGTGCAGGGGATCGCGGGCTTCCTCGTGCTCGACCGGTTGGGCCTGCGCGAGAACCCCGATGCAGGGGCGGGCCCCATCGGCCTCGTCTTGATGAGCGGGGCGATTGCCACGCTGCTTGCGCAATGGGGCCTGATCCCGCGTTTCGATCTCGGCCCGCGTGCGGCGACGCTGTGGGGTATCACCGCGGCGGCGCTTGGCACAGTCCTGCTCGCGGTAGCGGGCGACCTGCACCTGATCGCGCTCGGCTACGCCATCGCCTCACTGGGTTTCGGCCTGTTCCGCCCGGGGACGACCGCTGGCACCTCGCTCGCCGTCACGCGGGCCGAGCAAGGGCAGGCCTCGGGGATTGTGGCCTCACTGGCAGGCGCCAGCTACATCTATGCCCCGGCGCTCGGCGTGTGGCTCTACGGCCATTCCGACTGGCTGGGCTTCGGTCTGATCGTGGCGCTGTGCGCCGTGGTGCTGGTGCACGGATGGTTCAAACTTCAGGCAGACCGGGAGCTGACGCGTTCCTGATTGCGGGGTCGCCTCCGCGGCCCCGTCCTCGGCGAGTTTCAGGCCCAGCGGGCCTGATCGCCTGCGGCTCGCGCGCGTGCGTTCGCGGTCGCTGCGCGACCGTTCCAGCGCCCGACGCTAGAGAATATCCAAGACTACATCCTGCGGTCGGCACAGCCTCACGCCCTTGTCGGTTTCCACCAGCGGACGTTCGATCAGGATCGGATCGGCGGCCATCGCGGCCAGCACGGTCGCATCGTCCGCCTCGGGCAGGCCGCGCTCCGCCGCGTCCGTGCCGCGCAGGCGAAGGCCCTGCTGCGGCGTGATCCCGGCATCGCGATAGAGTTGGGCGAGCTTTTCGGCGGTGGGCGGGACCTTCAGATACTCCACCACCGTCACCTCGACCTTGCTCAGGTTCTCGAGGATCGCCAGCGTCTTCCTCGAAGTCCCGCAAGCCGGATTGTGCCAGATCGTCGCTCTCATCTTTCCCATGCTCATTCGCTTTCCGGCACCCGCAGCGCAGGGACCGCCTTGGCTGCATCCTCGGGGCTGATCCCCGGCGCAGGCGCGGCGCTGACCCGTTCCTGCCGCTGCGCCACACGGGCGGCCTGTTCAACCACCTTCACCAGCCGTGGATAGACCCCGCAGCGGCAGATATTGGGAATCGCGCCCACGATATCCTCGGATGTCGGCGCGGTGTTGCGCATGAGCAGCGCGGCGGCCGAGATGACGATCCCGGGGGTGCAATACCCGCACTGGATCGCGCCCTGCGCCACCATTGCCTGCTGCACCGGGTGAGACCGGTCACGGCTGAGCCCCTCGATCGTGGTGATCAACCGCCCTTCCGCCTCGGCAAGTGTGATCGCACAGGACCTGAGCGCCACTCCGTCGACCAGCACCATGCAGGACCCCGAACAATCGGTCCCGCCCCCGCAGGCCTTGGTGCCCGTGAGGTTCATCGCCTCGCGCAGCGCGTAAAGCAGCGGCATGCGCGGATCGAGGTCGAACTGGACCGGCCGCTCGTTGACGGTCATGCGCGACATTGCGGCCCCCTTTAACGGCTTACTGACGCCAGCTGTCGTCGATCTTGTCGATCTTGCGCTTCCACGCCTCGAAATCGAACAGCCCCGCGCCGCCCTGCCCGCTCATCACGGCAAGATCGCGCTGGTGGACATCGATTACGTCCTGCGAAATCAGGATTGGCTCGCCCATGCCCAGGGTTGCCACCTGGATCTCGCAGGCGCGCTGCAAGGCCCACATCTTGACGAACATGCCCTGGATGGTGCGGTCCATCACGACAGGACCATGGTTGCGCAGCATCAGGATGGTGTGGTTGCCGAGGTTCTGCACCAGCCGCTCGCCTTCCTCGGGGCGCACAGTGATGCCCTCGAAGTCGTGATAGCCGATCTGGCCCTGGAAGTTGCAGGCGTAGAAATTGGTCGGCAGCAACCCGTCCTTGTGGCTCGCCACGGCCATGGTCGCGGTGGTGTGGACATGGCAGATCGCATCCGCACGTCCGCCGAGGTGCTTGTGGAAGTAGGCGTGCTGGGTGAAGCCCGCCTTGTTCACCATGTAGGGCGAACCGCCGACATTGTTCCCCTCGACATCGATCTTCACGAGGTTGCTGGCGGTCACCTCGCTATACAGCAGGCCGAAGGGGTTGATGAGGAAGGTATCCTTCTCCCCCGGCACCTTCAGCGAGATGTGGTTGTAGATCGATTCCGACCAGCCGAGGTGATCGAAGATGCGGTAGCACGCCGCCAGATCGAGCCGCGCCTGCCACTCTTCCTTGCTGCATTCGATACCGGGTTTGAGCTGGGTCGCCATGGCGCATTCCTCTCCGTCTGTCCTTGGGGCCCGCTATCGCACGCCGAGGGAATGCTTTGCAAGCCGGAGCCCGCCCCGCTAGGCCATGGCCAAGCATGTCCTCGCCCTCCCCATCCGCCGCCCGCCTGGTCACCGGAAGCATCCCCGGCCACCTCGTCAGCCAGACGCTGCCGGCGGTGATCGGCGTTGCCGCGATCATGTCGGTCGGCATCATTGACGCCTATTTCATCGGCCGGCTGGGCAGCGCGCCGCTGGCGGCGATCAGCTTCATCTTCCCTGTCACCGTGGCGAGCACATCGCTGGGCGTGGGCGTGATGGTCGGCATCAACTCGGTGGTCGCCCGTGCGCTGGGCGAAGGCGATTTCGCCAAGACCGCAAGGCGCGCCAATTTCGGGATCGTGTTCGCCTGTCTGTGCGGCCTGGTGATGGGCCTTGCCCTGTGGTTGCTGATCGACCCGATCTTCGCGCTGATGAATGCGCCCGCGCATCTCATGCCGCTGATCCGGGCGTACATGACACCCTATGCGATGGCCTTTCCGCTCAGCCTTGCAATCATGGGCTTCAACGGCGTGCTGCGCGGTCAGGGCGAGGCGAAGCGGACCAGCACGGTCAGCATCACCTATGCCGCGGCCAACTGGGTGCTGAACCCCGTTCTGATCACCGGGGCTTTGGGGTTCGAGGGGTTCGGGATTGCCGGATCGGCCTATGCCACGGGGATCGGCTGGGGGATCGGCGTGTGTACCGCCGTGTGGCTGCTCAAGGGCACGCCGCTGCCCTTGAACCTCGGACTTCTGCGCGATTGCGACCTGATGGATTCCGCGAAATCGATCATCCGCGTCGGGCTTCCGGCTGCTTTCTCCAATGCGATCAACCCCTTCGGCCTTGCCATCCTGACCGCCCTGATCGCCCGCGAGGGCGAGGCGGCGGTGGCGGGCTTCGGCGCGGCGGGGCGCTTGCAAAGCTTCGTGATCGTCCCCCTGCTCGGGCTGTCGGGCGCGATCGGAGCCATCGTCGGCCAGAATTGGGGTGCGGGCCGGCAGGACAGGGCCCGCGAAGCGGTGCGCTATGCCTTCGGGTTCTGCATCGTCTGGGGGCTCGCCGTCGCCATCGCGATGATGGCCGCAGGCGAAACCTTCGCGCAGGTTTTCACCGATGACCCCAGGGTCGTCGCTGAATTCGACCTGTACCTCAAGATCGCCGCCTGGGGCTATGCGGGCTTCGGGCTGCTGATCGTCGGCAACGGGATCATGAACGCGGTCGACCGGGCGGGTTATGCGCTGGGGCAATCGGTGGTGCGGGTGTTCTTCGTCATGCTGCCGGTCGCGCTGCTGCTGCGCCCGTCGATGGGCTCTGCCGCGATCTATTCGGCGGAGCTCGCCGCCAACCTGTTCGGCGCGCTCTCCGCAGTGGTGCTGGTGCGCTACGTCCTTGCCAGCCATACCCCGTCCCGCGCAGCTGCGCGCTAGGCGCTTGTTAACCAACCCTGCCGCATAGCCTCTTTCCGAAAGGGCAAGAGGGCGCGCTCCTGATGGACGATCTGCTGGCGGAATTCATCGCCGAGACCCGCGAAATGCTGGAGGCTTCCGGCGGCGAACTCGTCGCGTGGGAGGCCGATCCGGCTGATCGCGCGCGGCTCGATACGATCTTCCGCTTCGTTCACACGGTGAAGGGCAATTGCGGGTTCTTCGACTTCCCCCGCCTCGCCAGCCTGTCCCACGCTGCCGAGGATGCGCTGGCCGATTGCCGCGCCGGACGCCGTGATCCCGACCAGCACCTCGTTTCCGGCGTGCTCGCCATCATCGACCGCATTGCCCAGATGATCGATGCCATCGAGGCTGGCGAAGATCTGGCCGCCTTTGGTCCCGAAGGCGGGGACGAAGACCTCATCGCCTTGCTCGATGTTTCACATGAAACATCGTTCAGCGCCGGTCTGGAGGGGGTCAAGGAGGGGTCTGGAGAGGGTCTGGCCGCCGCAAGCGAGGACCAAGGCACCCCCACGGCACGCCGCGCTGACCCTGCCGCCCAGCGCACCATCCGCCTGCCCGTGGAACTGCTCGACCGGGTGATGAGCGGCGTTTCCGACATGGTGCTGGCCCGCAACGATCTTGCCCACCGCCTGCGGCAGGCCGGGACCCAGCCGACCATCGACGGCCCGTTCGAACGCCTCACCACCATCCTGTCCGACGTGCGCGACGCGATCACGCGGATGCGGATGCAGCGCATCGAAACCCTGTTCTCCGCCCTCCCCCGCCTTGTCCGCGATGTCAGCGCGGAATGCGGCAAGCAGGTGATGATCGATCTCGACGGCGGCGATGTGGAGCTGGACCGCGAGATGATCGAGACGATCCGCGATCCGCTCACCCACATCATCCGCAACGCCATCGACCACGGGATCGAGGCCCCCTCCACCCGCCTCCAGCACGGCAAGCGCGAGATCGGGCTGCTCGCGATCGCCGCCCGCCAATCGGGCAACACGATCAGCATCGTCATTGCCGATGACGGGCGCGGGCTGGACGAGGAACGCATCGCCGCCAAGGCGGTCGCCACCGGCCTCGTTACCGCACAGGACCGCGCCGCCATGCCGCGCGACAAGGTGCTGAACCTGATCTTCGAACCCGGCTTCTCCACCGCCGAGACGGTCAGCAATGTCTCGGGCCGGGGCGTCGGCCTCGATGTGGTGCGCCAGAATCTCGAAAAGGTCGGCGGTTCGATCAAGGTCGCATCGGCCCCCGGCCACGGCACCACCTTCACGCTCCAGATCCCGCTCACGCTCAGCATCATCGCCGGCCTCACCGTGGAAGTCGCCGGGCACCGCTTCGCCATCCCGCAGAGCTATGTCGAGGAAATCGTGCAGGCGTCTTCGCGCGCGCTCGATTTCACCCGCATGGGCGAAACCGCGCTGGTCACCTTCCGCGGCAAGCGCGTGCCCTGCCTGATGCTGGGCGAGGTGCTCGGTCTTGCCGAAGACGAAGCGACCGCGACCGAACCGACCCTCGTCATGCTGCGCCTTGCCAGTGGAGACCTGTTCGCGCTGGCAGTGGAGGGCATCCACAATCACGGCGATCTGGTGGTCAAGCCGCTGGCACCGGCGGTGATGAAATCCGGGCTCTATGCCGGATCGACCCTGCTCGATGACGGCACGCCCGTGCTGCTGCTCGATGTCGCCAATATCGCTGCGCAGCATGCGCTGGTATCCGATACCCGTGCCCGCGTGCTGGGGGCGGAGGAGGATGCTGCCGGGGCATCCGCCGACACCGCCCCGCGCGCCATGCTGTTCACCGATTTTGCCGGGCGGCGTTCGGCCGTGCGGCTCGAACTGGTGCAGCGCATCGAAACCGCACCGGCCAGCGCGATCGACCGTTCCGCCGCGCGCCCGCGCGTGGTGATCGACGGGCTGATCCTGCCGCTGCTTGGCCTGCCCGATGCGCCGCTCACCCAGAACCGGGTGCGCCTGCTGCGCCTGTCCGACGGTGCCTGCGAACTGCTTTATGCCGTGCGCGAGGTGGAGGATGCGGTCGAACTCACCGGCGCGCTCAGCCCGGTGCCCGAAGACCCGCTGGTCGAAGCGATCACCCTGATCGGCGGCACGCCTGCCACCCTGATCGACGCGCACGAACTCTTCGCCCGCCATGGCGAACCGCCGCTCGCTGCCGAACGTCTGCGCTGCACCTTGCCCGAAGGCGAATGGGCACGTGCGATCCTTGCCCCGCTGGTCGCTGCTGCGGGCTACGACATTGTCGGGGCGGATGAAGCGGATGACGGCACGGTCGGCATCCTGTTCGAGGATGTCTACGAGGTTGCCGAGGCGCTGGGCCGGCCCATCCCGCCCCGGGTGATCCGCCTGCGCGACCAGCCCGAGGCCCCGGCGGGGAGCGAGACGATCTACCGCTACGACCGCGAGGCGCTGCTCGCCGCCCTCGCCGCAGTGGCTTCCGCACGCACCGGAGAGGCCGCATGACCGGAGACCTGCTCGTCATCCTCCAGATCGCCGGGCGCCGCTGCGCGCTTTCCGCGCTGGAGGTGAAATCGGTGATCGAGACCGGCACGATCACGCCCATCCCCCGCGCTCCGGCATGGATCGCGGGCATCACCGCGCTGCGCAGTCAGGCGCTGACCGTGATCGATTGCCGCCGCGCGATCGGCCTTGTCAGCGATGCGGCGGACGGCGAATGGCCGACCGACCACCGCGCTGCCGTGGTCGCGGAAGGCGGCCATTCCTATGCCCTGCTGGTCGACGGGATCGAGGATATCACCACCGCCGCCGGAGAAGTGGGTCAGATTCCGGGCGGATTCGGCGCCGAATGGTCACGCGTGGCGCGCGGCATGATCGAAACGATGGCCGGCCCCGCGCTGCTCGTCGATCTTGGCGCACTGCTCGCCGGACCGGAGGCGGTGCGCGGTGAAATCGAGGCCGCAGCTTAATCCAATCCTTACCAAATCCCCGCTAGGTTGGCCTTTGCAACCGCAGGACGACCCATGAAAACTTGCCTCATCGTCGATGATTCCCGCGTCATCCGGAAGGTTTCGAGACATATTCTCGAAACGCTCGGGTTCGCCGTGGAAGAGGCGGAAAACGGCAAGCTGGCGCTTGATGCCTGCGATGCGGCGATGCCCGATGTCGTGCTGCTTGACTGGAACATGCCGGTGATGACGGGGATCGAATTCCTCGTTCACCTGCGCCAGCGCCCCGGCGGCGACAAGCCCAAGGTTGTGTTCTGCACCACCGAGAACGATGTTGCCCACATCCGCCAGGCAATTTCCGCAGGCGCAGACGAATATGTCATGAAGCCCTTCGATCACGAGACGTTGCAGATCAAACTGCAACTCGTCGGGTTTGCGTGAACCGCCCCGCCTCCCTGCCGAGCAGCCCCCGCGCCGATAGCGCGGGGCGCGCCTTTGCCCGTTCCGGAGCTGCTGCTGCGATCCGGGTGATGATCGTCGATGATTCGCTGACGGTCCGCACGATCTTCAAGCGGATGGTCGAAAGCGATCCCGCGCTGGTCATCACCGGCACCGCCTCCAGCGCCGAAGGCGCGATTGCCCAGCTCGCCGATTCGCCCGCCGATGTGGTGCTGCTCGATCTGGAGATGCCGGGGATCGGCGGTCTGGACGCGCTACCCGCGATTCTCGCCACGCCCGGCAGGCCGCAGGTGCTGGTGGTCTCCTCGCTGACGGTCGACGGGGCCGAACACACCCTGTCCGCCTTGCAGATGGGCGCTGCCGACACACTGCTGAAACCGCGCCCGGGGGGCTTTACCGAGGATTACCGCGCGCAGCTGCTCGGCAAGATCCGCGCGCTCGGCTCGCGCCCGGCCGATCCCTCGGTGCAGAGCGCCGTGCCCGCCCGCCCGCCCGCGCCTGCCGAACCTTCCTTCGCCCGCCCCGCCCTGTCGCGCCGCGTGCGCCGGCCCGAGGTGGTGGCGATCGGTGCCTCGACCGGCGGAATCCACGCGCTCGGGTTGATGCTGCGCCGGCTGGCACCCGATTTCGATGTGCCGCTGCTCATCACCCAGCACCTTCCTGCCAGCTTCATGCCGGTTTTCGCCCGGCAGATCGAAACCGCCTGCGGGCGGCCTGCGGACATCGCCGCCGATGGCTTCGCGCTGACGCCGGGCCGCATCCTCATCGCCCCCGGGCACGGGCATATCGTGGTGCGCCGCACTGCGGCGGGCCTCATCACCCGGATCAGCAGCGAACCGGCGGCGAGCGGCTGCATGCCCTCGGTCGATCCGATGCTGGCGAGCCTGGCCGACGCCTGCGAGGGCCGCGCGCTTGGCGTGATCCTCTCCGGCATGGGCCGCGACGGGGTGATCGGGGCCAAGGCGCTGGTCGATGCGGGCGGTGCGATCTACGCGCAGGACGCTGATAGCTGCGCGGTGTGGGGCATGCCCGGCGCCGTGTCGCGCGCGGGCCTGGCCAGCATGGTTGCCCCGCCCGACCGGCTGGGCGATGCGGTGATGGCCGGGGCCGCTGCTCCGGCGATACGGTAAGCATCGCGATGGAAGCGAGCGAAGCCTCCCACCAGATCATCGCCGACCTGCTCGAAGCGCGCACCGGCCAGCACCTGACCGAAAGCCGCCGCTGGCGCGTCAATTCGGCGCTGGCGGGGATTTTCCGACAGCACGGCATCAGCAATGTCGACCAGCTCGTCTGCCTGCTCGCCGATCCCGTTTCCGGCGATCTGGCGCAGGAAGTGGTTGAGGCGCTGCTCAACAACGAGACCTATTTCTTCCGCGACAAGCCGACCTTCGACCAGCTGCCGGGCGAAATCCTCCCCGAACTTGCCAGCCGTCGCAAGGATGTGCGCCGCCTGTCGATCTGGTCGGCGGGCTGTTCGACGGGGCAGGAGGTCTATTCGCTCGCCATGCTGTTCGCCGAACAGGCCGAACGCTGGCAGGGCTGGACGATCGACATCATCGGCACCGATGTCTCGCACCGCGCCATCGCCACCGCGCGCTCGGGCCTTTACAGTCAGTTCGAGGTGCAGCGCGGGCTGGGCGTCACCCAGATGCTGCGCCATTTCGACGAAACCCCGCGCGGCTGGCTGGTGCGCGATGACGTGCGGCGCATGGTGCGGTTTGCGCAGGGCAACCTGCTCACCGGTCAGCATCCCGGGCGCATCCCCTTCGATCTGGTGCTGTGCCGCAACGTGCTGCTCTATTTCGACCGGCAGGTGCGCGGCACCGCCTTTGCCCGCCTGTCGGGCGCGGTCATGCCGGACGGCTTCCTGATGCTCGGCGCGGGCGAGACCGTGGTCGGCCAGACCGATCGCTTCGTGCCCACCTCGCGCCGCGCCAGCTTCTTCGAGCCGGTCACCCCGCCCCTGCCTGCCGCCTTGCAGAAAATCGCCTGACGCCCGCATCTTGCCGCGTGCTGCGAGGGTGCGGCTTTACCCTTCCTTAGCCGCTCCTCTTTAGGACGATTCCTGAACAGCGCGGACGTGTCACGCGCCAATAGGAACCCGGATCGTGTCCACGGCGAAGCAACCCCTGCACCTCACGTCGGTGGGACTGGTGGTCATCCCTATCGCAGTGGCGAGCGTGATGACGGGCATTCTGGGCTTTTTCGTCGGCCTTTCGGGCCGGGCCGAGCTGTCATCGCGCGGGGCGCTGCTGATTGTCGGGGTGCTGATTTACGCGGCCACGCTCTACTTCCTCGGCCGCAGCGGCATCGCCACGATCCGCGGGCTTGAACAGCTTGCCCATATCGATCCACTCACCCGCCTGCCCAACCGCCACGCGCTGCACGAGGACGTGCAGTTCCATTCGCGCGGGGACGAGGAAGTGGCGCTGGCGATCATCGATCTCGACAGCTTCAAGCAGGTCAACGACCACTATGGCCACGCCGTCGGCGACCAGCTGATCGAACTCTGCGCGCAGCAGATCCGCGCGGTGTGCGGGAAGGAAGCCCGCTGCTACCGGCTCGGCGGCGATGAATTTGCGGCTGTCATGTCCGGCAAGGTCGCCGGCACCATCCTCGAAGGTATCTGCCGCACCCTGATCGAACGGCTGGGCACGCCGCGGACGCTGGGCGATCGCCAGATCGCGGTCGGCGCCAGTATCGGCCTTGCCCGCTCCACCGCCGACATGCGCATCCCTTCATCGGAGATGCTGCGGCGCGCGGATGTGGCGATGGACATGTCCAAGCGTGGCGGCAAGATGCGCTGCACCTGGTTCAACGAAAGCTTCGACCGCCGCCGCGAACGCGTGCGCGAGATCGAGGACGAGATCCGCACCGGGATCGCGGCGGGCGAATTCCACCTCGCCTACCAGCCGCTGGTGAATGCGGAGGACAAGCGCATCGTCGCGGTCGAAGCACTGCTGCGCTGGAACCGCGGGGACCGCGATCCGCTCGGCCCCAATATCTTCATCCCCGTTGCCGAGGATTCGGGGCTCATCAACCCGCTCGGGCAGTGGGTGCTGCGCCAGGCCGTGTGCGATGCCGGCCGCTGGGGCGATATCACCCTGTCGGTCAACATCTCGGCCGCCCAGCTGCGCAATGCCGAATTCCCGATCAAGCTGGGCGAGGTGCTGGAGGAAACCGGTTTCCCCCCGCACCGGCTGGAACTGGAAGTGACCGAGACGTGCCTCGTGCTCGATCCAGTGGTTGCCGAACGCACGCTGGATGTGATCCGCAGCTTCGGCGTGCGCATCGTGCTCGACGATTTCGGCACCGGCTACGCCTCGATCGGCTTCCTGCGCCGCTTCCGGTTTGAAAAGCTGAAGCTGGATCGCTCGCTGGTCGAACTGGCGGGCGTGGATGACGGCAGCCGCGCGATGATGCTGTCGTCGATCGCGCTCGCCCGGGCGCTGGACATGGGCGTGACGGCAGAGGGCGTGGAGACCGAGGAACAGGCCGAACTCGTCCGCCTTGCCGGATGCGACCAGATTCAGGGCTGGCTTTACCACCGCGCGGTCCCGGCCGGGGAAATCGACCGGCTGATCGCCGAACAGGACAGCACGCCGGTTCCGGACCGGGACGGGAAAGCGGCATGAGCGCGCTTCAGGACATTGCGCTGGATCTCGAAGCGGAAGCGGCTGAACACCGCGCCGCTGCCCCGCACCCCATGCCTACGGCCACCCCCGCCGGCACGCTGGCGCGCTGGCGCCACTGGTTCGCGCAGCTTCCCGTGGGCGGCAAGATCACGCTGTTCTTCACCGGCAACCTCGCCTTTGCTTTGCTGGCCGGGCTGTTCGTGGTGGTGGGCTATGTCGAACTCGGCCAGCGGGCCGCGCATATCCGCTCCACCCATGACGCCGCATTGAAGGCCGAACGGCTGCTGGTGCAATTGAGCGAAGGCCAGCGCCATGCCGAAATGCTCGTCGCCGATGGCGATGCCGCCCGCTTCCGCGCCGCGCGCGAGGCGCTGGACCGGGCTGCCGCCAGCGCCGCCGCGCTTTCCGGGACCGAAGCGACTTCCGACCGCATCATCCGGCTGCGTGCGGGTATCGCCGACCTGTCCCGTCAGATCACCGCCTTCGACGCCGGTTCTTCCGCCAGCCGCGCTCAGGCCGCCGCGATCAACGCCTCCGGCGCTGCCGTGCTCGAAACCGCGCGCCGCCTCACCGAGATGCTCGGGCAGGAAGCCGACACCATGGCCGATGACGGCGCGGCGCTGATCACGCGGCTGCTGGCGATGTGGATCGCGCTCGCCACGGTGCTGACCTTCATCACTCTGTTCGCCCAGCGCTATTTCAACCGCACAGTCGGCGCGACCCTGTCCGCCATGGCGCACCAGATGACCGCGATTGCCGCGGGCGAGCGCAATGTGGCGATCAGCGGCAAGGACCGCCTCGACGAAATCGGGGAAATGGCGCGCGCCACCGAAGTGTTCCACCGCGCCGGCCTGCGGCTCGAAAAGCTCGGCCGCGAACGCGCCGAACGCGCCCGTGCGGAGCTTGACGAACAGGCCCGCCAGCAGGTGCTGCGCGAGGAGGCCCGGCTGGAACGCGAGCGTGCGATCCACGCCATCGCCGAACAGTTCGAACGCACCGTCGGCGAAGTCGTCACCGGAGTGGTCGCCGCCTCCAGCCAGCTGCAATCGACCGCATCGCTGATGGCCAACACCGCCGAAGACGCCTCATCGCGCACCGGCGAGGCCGCCATCGCGATGCAGGAAGCCAATCTCGGCGCGACGGCGGCAGCGGCCGCGAGCGATGAATTCGCCATGTCGATCGGCGAGATCAGCCGGCAGGCCGCCTCTTCCGCCGAACTGGCGCGCGAGGCGAGCCTTACGGCGCGGCAGGCGGACAGCACCATCGGCGCGCTGGCCGCATCGGCGCAGGAAGTCGGCCAGATCGTCGAACTGATCCAGACCATCGCCAAGCGCACCAACCTGCTCGCCCTCAACGCCTCGATCGAAGCCGCCCGCGGGGGCGAGGCAGGTCGCGGCTTCGCGGTCGTGGCGAGCGAGGTCAAGGAACTCGCCAACCAGACCGCCCGCGCCACCGAACAGGTGGCCGAGCAGATCCGCGCGATGCAATCGACCACCGGCGCCAGCGTCACCGCGCTGCGGAGCATCGCCGCGCAGATCGAAAGCCTCGAAACCACCGCTGTCTCGATCGCCACCGCCGTCGACCAGCAATCGGTCGCCGGACACGATCTGGCCCGCAGCATCGATCTTGCCGCGCGCGGGACCGAGAAGGTCGCGGGCCATGTCGATACCGTGCGCGAGCTTTCGCTCTCCACCGGGGCGGCTGCGGCACAGGTGCTGTCCAGCGCCACCAGCCTCGAATCTCAGGCCGCCACCCTGCGCACCCAGGTGCACTCCTTCCTCTCGCGGGTGCGGGCCGGCTGACCCCGCGGAGGCGCTACGCGCTTGCCCTGATCAAGCATTTGGAAATCATTTTCCTTCATCAATGCTTGAAACTCAGCCCCGGGGGACAAGCGAGATGAACATGATGAGCTTGCAGGAGCGTCGCGAGGAACAGGCCGTTCCCGACTTCGTGCGCGATCTCAGAAGCGATTTCGCCATCGAGGATGCTGCCGTCCCGTCGCCCCCTGCCGGGGACGCGGCGCACGTCTCGCTGCTGGAACGCATGGCGTGGTTCCGCAACCTTTCCCTGTCGCGCAAGATCAACACCGTGTTCGGCACCTTCTTCGGCGTGGGCGTGGTGATGATGCTGGTGCTGGGGCTGGGCCTCGGCGAATTGTGGAACCGCTACAATGCCTCGGCCCGCGTGCAGGAAACGCTGGTCGCCGCCGGGCAGCTGCAATCGACCGCAGGCGAGCTGCGTTATCATTCGGTCCGCGCGCTCTATGACCGCGGCAGCAAGGTGCGCGAAGCCCAGCGGGCAAGCGCCAGCGCGCTGCTCTCGCAGGTCACCGCGATCGAGGCAGCGGTGGGCAGCGAAGCCCCCGAACTCGCCCCGCGCGTGGCCGCGATCCGCACCGAGATCAGCCGCTTCGAAGCGGCGTTCGACACTGCGGGTGATCGTGTCCGCAGCGGCGGCGATGCCAATGCACTGGCTGGCGAAGTGGCCGGGCAAGGCGATGCGGTGATGGCCGCCAGCGGCGCGCTCGCCGCCGATATTGCCCAACGCGGGGCCGAACGCGAAGCCAGCGGCATCGCCTATTTCTTCAACATGATCCTGATTCTCGCCGGCCTTGCCGTGGTCGGTGGGGCGGTGCTGCTACTCGGCCTAGGCTATCTGTCGCGCGATTTCTCGCGCAAGCTGGCCGAGATCACCGGCGCGATGACCCGGCTGGCCGATGGCGACCGGAATTTCGATATTCAGGGGGCCGAACGCCAGGACGAGATCGGGGCGATGGTCCGCGCACTCGACCTGTTCAAGCGGGCGAGCAAGCGGCTGGAGATGTGGGCGCGCGAGCGTTCGGAGAAGGCCGAACAGGAATTGCAGCTCCAGCAGGAGCGCGAGCGTGAAAGGCTGGAGGCCGAAGCGAAGAAGGCGGCGCTGCTCGATGAGGTGGCCCGTCAGTTCGAACGCACCGTGGGCGACGTGGTGAGCGGCGTGGCGGCGGCATCGAGCCAGCTGCACACCACCGCCACCCGCATGGCCCAGAGCGCCGAGGAAGCGAGCCGCCGCACCGGCGAAGTCGCCGCCTCGATGGAGGAAGCCAACGCCGGCGCCACGGCGACCGCCGCTGCAAGCGACGAATTCGCGCTCTCGATCAGCGAGATCAGCCGGCAGGCGGCCTCCTCCAGCGAACTGGCGCGCCTCGCCACGGTCGCCACGGGAGAGGCGGACGAGACCATTTCGGCCCTCGCCGCTTCCGCCGAGGAAGTCGGGCAGATCGTCGAGCTGATCCAGACCATTGCGCAACGCACCAACCTTCTGGCGCTCAATGCCTCGATCGAGGCCGCGCGCGGCGGCGAAGCGGGCCGCGGCTTCGCGGTGGTCGCCAGCGAGGTCAAGGAACTCGCGATGCAGACCAGCCGCGCCACCGAAAAGGTCGCCGAGCAAATCCGCGCGATGCAGACCACCACCGGCGCCAGCGTCAAGGCGCTGCGGGCGATTGCGGGGCAGGTTCAGGATCTGGAGAGCACCGCCGTGTCGATCGCCACCGCGGTCGACCAGCAGTCCGTCGCGGGCCGCGATCTAGCGCAAAGCATCGACCTCGCTGCACGGGGGACCGAGAAGGTTTCTGCGCATATCGAGGACGTGCGGCAATTGTCGCTCTCGACCGGTGCTGCGGCCTCACAGGTGCTGCTGAGCGCCAACGAGCTCGAGGCGCAGGCATCGCATCTGGGCGATCAGGTGCGCGGGTTTTTGCGGACGGTGCGGGCGGGGTAGGCGCGCCGGCTTAGCGTTGCTGGGCCGGTGGC
>VFQO010001516.1_pt1 | contig 17414 bp, 21 predicted proteins | sample 3512331 | NCBI WGS metagenome assembly VFQO01 (sample SAMN10412371, study PRJNA504923) | tailings metagenome | isolation source: Replicate 3 from Balatoc abandoned mine | place: Philippines: Itogon, Benguet | collected 2017-08-28
AGATCATAGGCGGGATTGCCGCTGGCGATGTAGAACAGCAGGAACGCCGCGATGATCGCGCCGACGACCTGCGCCCCGACATAGAGCGGGATGTCGCGCGCTTCGAAACGCCCGCCCGCCCACAGGCCGACGGTCACCGCGGGGTTGAGGTGACAGCCTGAAATATGCCCGATCGCATAGGCCATGGTGACCACGGTCAGGCCGAACGCCAGCGAGACGCCGAGCAGACCGATGCCGACATCGGGGACCGCCGCCGCGAGCACCGCGCTGCCGCAGCCGCCGAAGACAAGCCAGAAAGTGCCGATCAACTCGGCCAAGCCCTTTTGTACGTTCGTCATGTGACCCTCCTCCCCACCGGCGGCCATCGACGCCTCCGGCGCGAGGACATCCTACCAGGGCTGGACGGGCGAACAAGTCTTTGCGGTGACGCCGAATTTCAAGCGGCGGCGACGGCTTCGACGAAATGACGGGCGCGCTGGTCGAGCGAACGCGCGGCCTCCGACAGTCCCGCCGACAATTCGCCCAGCGCCTGCGCCCCGTCGCCGACCGCGGTTGCACCCTGCCCGATTTCCTGGACGCGCAGATCGATCTCGCGCCCCGCGGAGACGGCCTGTTCGACATAGCTCGCGATCATCAGTGTCGTCGCACTCTGCCCGTCCACCGCGCTGTCGATTGCGTCGGAAAAACCGTTATTGGCATCGATCGCGCGTTCGACCTCGACAAAGCCGGTTGCCACCTGGCCGACGATGTCGCGGATATGATCGACATATTGGGTGATGTCGCCCGCTGCCGCACGGGTCTGGCTGGCGAGCGTCTTCACTTCCGACGCGACGACCGCAAAGCCGCGGCCGGCATCGCCCGCGCGCGCCGCCTCGATCCCGGCGTTGAGCGCGAGCATGTTGGTGCGGCTGGCCATGTCGATGATCAGGGCCAGCATCTGTTCGATCGACTGGCTGGCGGTTTTGAGCGCGGTCGCCTTTTCACCCGCCTGCCGCACCTTGCCATGCGCCTCGCCGCGGATAGTCCGCGCGCGGGCGCCGTCGGCGACGATCCTGGCCATCGTCGCGGCAAGCGCATGGCCGCGGTCGCCCAGTTCGTGCAGCCCGGCCAGCGTCTGCGCCGTCGCCCCCGCTACGGTCACCGCGTCGCGGCCGGTCTGGCGCGCGCGATCGGACAGGGTGGCGGCAAAGGTTTCGACCTGATGCGCCATGTCGGACAGGATGGCGGTGAGCGCGGTGATGTCCTGCTGAAACCGGCGTCCGGCGTCGTCGACCCGGGTCGCCCGGGCGGCGCGCTCCTGTGCCAATTCGACGTCGCGCAGCATTGCCAGCCTGGCAAGCTGGCCGGTGTCGAGCGTTTCGACAAACCGGCCGCGGTCGGTCAGGATCAGTTCGCCAAGTCCGTCCCGCTGGCTTGCGATGCGCAGCAATTCGGTCGTCGATCGCGCGATGTCGGCGGTGGAACAGGGTTCGATCATCGACGCGATCGAGCCGCCGATCGTCGGATTTTGCATCAGCGAAAACCAGAAAGGGCAGAACAGCAGTTCGCGTACCCGCTGTTCGCGGATGATCCCAATTGGGCGCGCGTTGGCGTCGAGCACCGCCAGCGCGCGCAGTTCCGGATTGCCGCGGAACAGGTCGATGACTTCGGCCATATGCGCATCGGCCCCGATCGCCGTGTCGTGGCCGGACGTGGGGATAAAGGCGGGGGCCATCACGGTCATCGTTTCTCTTCACGCTGCGAGCCAGGTCGGCGCCATGCCTAGGCGATATGGGTAAACACCACTTTAACCATTTGTTTCAATGTTGTGACATGGGGCCGCGGCGCCAAGGCGATCCATCGCAATATTCTGTTCACATCGCGGCGGCTATGCGATGGGACGCCGGGCCGCGCGGCGGCGGAGGGCAAGGAGAAGTTCATGCGTGCCATCATCATCGCAGTCGCGGCGCTGCCGCTGCTGACCGGCTGTTTCAGCGCGGTCAAGACCGTCGTCACCGCGCCGGTGAAGGCGGTCGGGCAGGTCGCCGACTGGACGACGACTAGCCAAGACGAGGCCGATCGCAACCGGGGGCGTGAGATGCGCCAGCGTGAGGAGCAATTGGGCAAGCTGTCGCGCCAGCGCGACAAGGCGGCCGAGAAATGCCGCGACGGCAAGGAAGAGCAGTGCGAGCGCGCCGAGGTGCTGGAGCATGAGATCGAGGCACTGATGGCGGCGCCGCGCTGAACGCTACCGCACCCGGCGGCCCGTCCACACGACGCGGCCGACCAGCTGCACCGATGCCATCGGCAGGTCGTCCCAGCTGCGATAGTGCGGATTGTCGCTGATCACCGAAATGCGGCCCGGCCCCGGGGCGCGCGCGATGCGTTTGACCATCAGCACATCGTCCATGCGCAGCACGTAGATGCCGTCGCGCAGCCTCGCCGCGGCGTCGCCGCCGTCGACCAATATGTCGTCGCCGTCGTTCAGCGTCGGCGCCATCGAATCGCCCTCGACCCGAATGATGCTGAGCGCACGCGGGTCGGCGCCGAGGTCGCGCAGCCATTTGGGGTCGAACGCCACCTCGCCCTCGACCGGCTCGACCTCGACGCTGGCGCCGGCGCCCGCCGACGCACCGATCGCCAGTTTCGGCACCAGGATCATCCCCGGACCCCGCGCGCGCGCCGGGGTCGCGACGCGCTGGACCGGGCCGCCGAGCAGCGCTTCCGATACCCCCAGATAAGCGGCGATCCGCGCCCGGTCCTGTTCGGCCAGCCGGCGCGGTGAGCCGCGCTTGATATATTGCTGAATATAGGCGGGGTTGCGCCCGATCACCTGCGACAGGCGCGCATAATCGATGCCCTTGTCGGCCAGCAGGCGGTCGAGCGCGGCGCGCGGATCGGAAACATGGTCGCTCATCGGGGTCTGGGGGCTGGTCCTTCCTATTTGTTTCTTAGCAAGCGGATTTTTCCTAGACAAGTAGGAAATTGAAGGTCAGATAGGAATTATCCTATCGGGTGAGTCGCCCGGTTGTCGACGCGGTCAGGGAGGAAGAGATGGAGCGCACATTGTTGCAACGGATCGAGGCGTTTTTGAAGGAGTCGGCGATGCCGCCCAGCGTCTTCGGCCGCGTCGCGGTGCGCGACCCGATGCTGGTCAGCGACCTGCGCGGTGGCCGCGAGGCGGGCGGCCAGCTGATCTGCCGTGTGGAACATTTCATGAACACATGGCGGGCCGACCATCATGCGGGGCGCGTCGCACGCTATCAGGATCGCCGCGGCCGGCCGGTCGGCAAGCCCGGCGCCGGAGCGGCGGCGTGATGCGCTGGTCGCCCGCGCTGGCGCCGCGTCCCGGCTGTCCGCACCGCCGTTTGCGCCACCTGCTGGCGGCGGCGCTGCCGATCGGGCTGGCGCTCGGCCCCTCGACCTTTCGGCCATGGGCGAGCGCCAATTTCGTGGGCGCGCGCCATATCCTGGCCGTCATCGTGGCGGCGGGCGACGTCCCGACGGTCGCCGCGGCGCTGCAGGCCGAACTGACCGCGAGCGAATGGACGCTGTCCGGCCATATCGTCGCCGATGTCGTAGTGGAATGCGGCAGCGAGCCGGGGACGCTGCAGGTCGAAATCCTGACGGTGGAGGATTGAGCGTGGGGTCGTTAACCGACCGACTGGCGTGTCATCCGTTGCAGCGTGCTGAGCGCGGCTTCGAGGGCGAAATCGACTTCGGGTTCGTCCAGGGTCGCGCCGCCTGGCTGAGTCGGTATCGCAGCACTTGCGGCCGCGGCGTCCGGCGCCTGGCGGCGCGCGGCAAGGCCTGCTTCGAGCCGCGCGACCATGGCGCCGAGCGAATTGTCGATCGGGGCGGACCGCGGCGGCGCAGCCATTTCGGCGGGTTGCAGCCAGGGCTCCTCGCCCTCGGCCGGTACCTCGGGCGCCAGATCGGCAAGCACCAGCTCGTCCGCATTCTGCTCGGCAAATTCGCCAAGCCACAGATCGGCTTCGGCGTCTTGATCCGCGGGGGCGGCGGTGAGCGGCCCCAGCCCGCCCGCCGGCAGATCGCGCCCGGCCCGGATCGGCGGGCGCAGCGGATCGTCGGGATGCAGATCGACGCGGCGGCGGCGCGTCCACGACGCCGCGCCATCGGCATCGGCGTCGTCATCGATCACGTCATGGCGGGCGCGCTGGAAACGATTGCGCAGCGAGGTCAGCCCCGCCGCTTCGGGCTGGGCAATCAACAGCGCAACCAGCCCGGCGATGAGCGACGCGATCGCCGCCATGCCAAGCGCCAGCAACAGCCGCGCCGCATTGCCGACCGGCGGCACGAAATAATCCGAGAGGCGATCGAGATAGAGGTTCCAGGCGATCCCGGCGACCCACGACATCGGCATGACCGCGGCGAACAAAAAGGTCAGCGCCGCCGCACCGATCACCGCGGGCAACGCGGGCCGCAGCACGCGCAGCAGCGCGCTCGATGCGGCGTGGCCGGGGGTGTCGCTGGTGTCGTCCATATCGTCCAATTTCCGTGCAGGCCTTCGGCCCCAAAAATCATCGCTGCCGGGCGGCGCGATCAGGATGCGCCGCGCAGCAATCGCTGGTAAACCGGCTCGTAACGTAAAATGTTTGATGACCAGTTACGATGGGTTTCGACAAAAATACGTGCGATCCGCCTTCGTTCCGCCCAAATTTCGCGATTGTCCAGCAGTTGCGCCAGCGCATCGGCGATCGCCGCAGGGCTGTCGGGCGCAAACAACGTCCCCGTTTCGCCGTCTTCGATCAGTTCGCGGTGCCCGCCGACGTCCGATGCGGCGACCAGCTTGCCCTGCGCCATCGCCTCGAGCGGTTTCAGCGGGGTGACCAGGTCGGTGAGCCGCATCTGCTTGCGCGGATAGGCGAGGATGTCGATCAGCGAATAATAACGCTCGACCTGATCGTGCGGCACCCGGCCGACGAAATGGATTTGCGCGGAGGCAGGCGACGCGGCGGCCTGCGCCTTCAGCGCGGCCTCCATCGGGCCGCCGCCGACGAGCAGCAGCCGCGCCGCGGGCTGGACCGCAACCAGCGCGGGCATCGCGGCGATCAAATCGTCGATCCCCTCATAATCGTAGAAGCTGCCGATATAGCCGATCACCGCGTCGGCGGCGGCGATCCCCAGCGTATCCGCGAGCGCATCGTCGCGCGGCGGCGGGTCGCCGAACAGGTCGAGATCGACGCCGTTGGGCGAGACGGTGATCTTGGCCGGGTCGATCCCGCGTTCGATCAGGTCGCCGCGCAGCCCTTCGCAGATTACCGCGACGGCGTCGGCGGACTTTACCGCGTGCGTCTCAAGCCCTTTGGTCAGCCGATAGCGGAGGCTGCCTTCACGCCCGGTGCCGTTGCCGACCGAGGCGTCCTCCCAAAAGGCACGGATTTCGTAGATCACGGGGATACCGAGCTTCTTGCCGACGCGTAGCGCGGCGAGGCCGTCGAGCACCGGCGAATGCGCGTGCAGTAGATCGGGTTTCCATTGCTGCGCCAGCGCCTCGACCCGCCGGGCCAGCGCGCGGATTTCGCGCCATTCGTTGATGACCGGCGGTGCGGGCGCGATCGAAACGGTGCGGTAAAAGGTCAGGCCGTCGACGGTTTCGCCGTCTGGTCCGGGTTCGGGGTGGCGCACCCCGGTGACCCCGGCAACCTCCCACCCCTTCGCCACCTGCGCCTTCATCAGCGCCCGGGTGCGAAAGGTATAGCCGCTGTGCGTCGGCAGGCTATGATCGAGGACGTGCAGGATGCGGGGCATGATGCGGCCTATTGGCAGACAAGGCTTAACGCCGCGTCAACCCCAATATCGTAGAGCCATCGCGAAGCGCGGCCGGAACCGTCCGGTAAAACAACAAGGTAGGCCCGAATGGTCGACAATTTCTCGATTGGCCTCACCCACGTCCTGATGGCGATCGCGCTGTGGCGCCTGCTGTATCGCGACGATCTGGACCATGAGGTCAGCCCGCGCACGCAATGGCAGCAGGCGCGCGACGCCGAAGCGGATGCGCCGCGCGATGCGTGACCTGGCCTTCGTCGCCTTTCTGTTTGCCTTTATCGGGGTCGGTTTCCGGCGACCGTTCCTGTTCGTTTTGTGCTTTTGCTATATCGACATCGTCGCGCCGCAGCGGCTGAGCTATTTCCTGATCAATTCGATCCCGATCTCGCTGATCGTCTTTGGCCTCGCGATCGCCGGCTGGCTGGCCGCCGACGACAAGCGCGACATGCGCTGGTCGGGGCGGCAATTATTGCTGGTCGCGCTGCTCGTCTATTGCGGGCTGACGACATCGCAGGCCGATTTCCCGGTCGAGGCCGCCGACAAATGGAGCTGGGTGTGGAAGGCGCTGGTCTGGGCGATTTTCCTGCCGCTGACGCTCCGAACCAAGCTGCGCATCGAATCGCTGGCGCTGATCATGCTGTTGTCGGCGGCGTCGATCGCGATCGCGGGAGGGATCAAGACCGCGGCGGGCGGCGGCGGCTATGGCTCGCTGCAGCTGCTGCTCAACGAAAATTACGGACTTTACGAAGGGTCGATCATGTCGACGGTCGGGATCGCGATCATCCCGCTGATCCTGTGGTATCGCCGCCACGGGACGATCTTTACCCCCGACTGGCGCGTGTCGCTGTTCTGCTTCGCACTGTGCTTTGCCTGCATGCTGCTGCCGATCGGGACGCAGGCGCGCACTGGACTCGTCTGTCTGGCGGTGCTCGCGGTGCTGTCGCTGCGCGCGGTCAAGCACCGCTTTCTCTATATCGCCGGCGCCGGGCTGCTGGCGATCGCCGCGGTGCCCTTCCTGCCGCAAAGCTTCACCGAACGGATGGAGACGATCCAGGGTTACAAGTCCGACCAGTCGGCATCGACGCGCGTCGCGGTGTGGGCTTGGACGTGGGACTATGCCAAGGAGAACCCGTTCGGCGGCGGGTTCGAGGCCTATATCCAGAACCGGCTGCGCGTCGAGACCAGCGGATCGGAGTATGATCCCGACCAGCCGCAAAATGCCGATGCGACGGTGCATGACGAAAAGTCGCGCGCCTATCACTCGAGCTATTTCGAGATGCTGGGCGAACAGGGTTATCCGGGGCTGGCGCTGTGGCTGCTGCTCCATATCGTCGGCATCGTCCAGATGGAGCGGCTGCGCCGCCGTTACCTCAAGACGCGGCGCGGCGAGGAACAATGGATCGCGCCGCTCGCCACCGCGCTCCAGCACGGCCATATCGTCTATATGGTCGGATCGCTGTTCGTCGGCATCGCGTTCCAGCCGTTCATCTACATGATGCTGGCGCTGGAAATGGGGCTGTCGACCTATTGCCGCCGCCGCGAGCAGGAGGCCGGCTGGCGCCCGCTGACCGCGCGTCCGGCGCAGGTGCCGGCGCGGCATAGCGTGCCCGGGGCCGGATGACGGAACCATCGGGGCGGCAGCGCGCTAATGCCGCATGTCCTCCCCGCGCCTGATCCACGTCGACGACGGCCTGCCCGGCATTTCGCGCGAGCGCGTCGGCGAGGGTTGGCGATATCGCGATTCGCAGGGCAAGATCATCCGCGACCAGGGCGAAATCGCCCGGCTCAATGCGATCGCGCTGCCCCCGGCTTATGAGGACGCCTGGTATTGCCCCGCCGCCAACGGCCATATCCTCGCGACCGGATACGACGCGCGCGGGCGCAAGCAATATCGCTATCACCCCGATTTCCGGCTGGCGCGCGAGGCCGACAAATATGATCGCTGCGCCGCGTTCGGCCATGCGCTGCCGCTGCTGCGCGCGCGGCTGGAAAGCGATCTGGCGCGGCGGACGCTGTGTCAGGAGCGCGTTGTCGGGGCAGTGGTGCGCCTGCTCGACCTCGCGGCGCTGCGCGTCGGCAACGAACAATATGTCGCGGCGAACAAGAGCTTCGGCGCGACCACGCTGCGCCGCCGCCACGCCAAGCTGACCGGCCAGACGCTGCGCCTGAGCTATCGCGCCAAGGGCGGCGCGCAGCGCGAGGTGGCGATCAGCGACCGCAATATCACGACCCTGGTCCGGCGGTTGCAGGATCTGCCCGGCCAGCATCTGTTCCAATATCGGAACGAAAGCGGCGTCTGCGCCGTCGCGTCGGACGACGTCAACGCCTATATCCGCGAGGCAATGGGCGGCGATTTCAGCGCCAAGCATTTCCGCACCTGGACCGCGAGCGTCGAGGCCTATGCCTATCTCTATAACGCGCCCGAGCCGCCGACCCTGAAAGCCATGGTCGCGCATGTCGCCGACCGGCTGGGTAATACCCCGGCGATCGCGCGCAAATCCTATGTCCACCCGGCGATGATCGCGGCGGCACAGGCGCGCGGCGATTTTGCCGCCGCTGCGGGGCCGCTGCCGCGCGCAGCGAAATATCTTTCGCGTTACGAACGCGGATTTTTGACCTATCTGGAACGGGCGCCCGACGCCGCGGCGCTGCTTCGTTCCGCCTGACCAGATCCACGAGGACCGCCTTGACCTTCTCGATCCTCGCCGCTGCGCAAGCCGCCGCCGCCAAGACCGCTACCCCTGCCCCCGCCGCCGCCAGCAACCCGATCAAGGACATGCGCGCCTGGTGGGACAGCAGCGTCGCGTGGGTAAACAGCCATTGGCTGCAGATCGGCATCGCGATCGCCGCGGGGCTTGCCATCTATTTCCTGCTGTCGATGGTCCGCGGCTTTGCGCTGAAGCGCGCGCAGGCGACGCCGGGCGAATTTACCCTGACCCACATCGTCGGGCGGGTGATCCACAAGACCAAGTCGTTCGTGCTCGCCATCGTCGCGATCCGCATGGTCGCGGGCTATGCGCAGCCGCCCGCGGTGATCATGCAGATCATCCAGCTGGTGTTCACCGTCGCGGTGGTGTTGCAGGTCGCGATCTGGGCGCGCGAGGTTATCCTGGGGCTGATCCAGCGCCGCGCGTCAGACGGGCACAACGAAACGCTGTCGAACGCGATGGGGATCATCCGCCTGCTGATCAGCGTCGCGCTGTTCGCGGTCGCGGCGATCATCATCCTCGACAATATGGGGGTCAATGTCACCGGGCTGATCGCGGGTCTGGGCATCGGCGGCATCGCCATCGGCCTTGCCGCGCAGGGGATTTTTTCGGACCTGTTCGCGTCGCTGTCGATCATTTTCGACCGGCCGTTCCGCGTCGGCGAGACGATCCGATACGATACCAGCACCGCGACGGTCGAGCGTATCGGGCTGAAAAGCACCCGCCTGCGCTCGCTCAACGGCGAATTGCTGGTGATTTCGAACACCAATTTGCTGGGCAAGGAGATCACCAATTTCGCGCATCTCCACCGCCGCCGCATCACCTTTACCATCGGGGTGATCTATCAGACGACCCCGACAATGCTGCGCGACCTGCCCGCGCTGCTCGAGGAACAGGTAGTGGCCGCCGGACACGAATTCATCCGGTCGAGCTTCCTGACCTTTGGCCCTTCCAGCCTCGATTTTGAATTGCTGTTCGACGTGTTCAGCGACGAATTCGACGTTGTCGCCGCGGCGCGAACCGAGGTCGGCATCCGCGTGTTCGAGGCGATGGCGAAGGCGGGATATGAATTTGCCTATCCGACCCAGACGACCTTTACCGCGGCGCCCGACGGGACGATGATCATGCCCTATGCCGAGTCCCCGAAAGCCAAAGCGAGCACGGCGAAGACCCCCAAGGCAAGCTGACGCTACGGCGCCTTGGCATGACCGCATGGCCCTTGTGCAACGCCTCCAGACAGGCCTAGAACGCGCCCCGAACCAATGATCGAGGGGATGAGCGATGGCCACAATCACGCCGCAGGAATTGCAGACCAAGGTCGGTGAGCATCTGGGCACGTCGGATTGGGTGCTGGTCGATCAGGAGATGATCAACAAGTTCGCCGACGCCACCGGCGACCACCAGTTCATCCATGTCGACGAGGAAAAGGCCAAGCTGACGCCGTTCGGCGGCACGATTGCGCACGGGTTCCTGACCCTGTCGCTGCTGCCGCTGCTCGGCCAGAGCACCGATGGGCCGAAGGTCGGCGGCATCAAGATGGGGGTCAATTACGGTTGCAACAAGGTCCGTTTCCTGTCGCCGGTCCGCTCGGGCAAGCGCGTGCGCAGCCATATCAAGCTGCTCGAACTCGACGAGAAGCGCCCCGGCCAGTGGCAACAGACCAACGAAGTGACCGTCGAGATCGAAGGCGAGGAAAAGCCCGCGCTGATCGCCGAATGGATCAGCCAGTTTTTCGTTTGAATTAGCTCCCCTCCCGCTGGCGGGAGGGGTCGGGGGAGGGCCAGTTGGCCTTGGGCTTCCCCGACATGCCCCACCCAAACCCTCCCCTGCAGCGGAGGGCTTAAGTAAGAAGGAACATTACCATGCGTGACGCCGTCATCGTTTCCACCGCCCGCACCCCGCTGACCAAGGCGGCGCGCGGATCGTTCAACAACACCCTCGCCCCGACGTTGGGCGCGCATGCGGTCCGCGCCGCGGTCGAGCGCGCCGGGATCGAAGGCGGAGAGATCGACGACGTCCTGTTCGGCGCCGCGATGCAGCAGGGGTCGCAGACGATGAACGTCGCGCGTCTGATCGCGCTGCGTTCGGGCCTGCCCGTCACCGTCCCCGGCATGTCGATCGATCGTCAATGCTCGTCGGGCCTGATGACGATCGCGACCGCGGCGAAGCAGATCATCGTCGACCGCCAGGACATCGCGGTCGCCGGCGGTATCGAAAGCATCTCGAAGGTGAGCGGCAGCGGCAAGGTGTTCATCGAGACCGACGCCGAGCTGATCGCGATGCACAAGGACACCTATATGCCGATGATCGGCACCGCCGAGGTCGTCGCGAAGCGTTACAACATCAGCCGCGAAGCGCAGGACGAATATTCGTTCCAGTCGCAGCAGCGCACCGCCGCCGCGCAGGCCGCGGGCAAATATGACGACGAGATCGTCGCGTGCCCGGCCACCATGGCGATCGTCGACAAGGAAACGAAGGAAGTCAGCTTCAAGGACGTCGTTGCCGACAAGGACGAGTGCAACCGTCCCGACACGACGCTCGAAGGGCTGCTCAGCCTGAAGCCGGTAATGGGCGAAGGCCACACGATCACCGCGGGCAACGCCAGCCAGCTCGCCGACGGTGCATCGGCCGCGGTGCTGATGGAAGCCAAGGTTGCCGAAAAGAAAGGCCTCCAGCCGCTCGGCCGTTATGTCGGCATGGCGGTCGCGGGCACCGAGCCCGACGAAATGGGCATCGGCCCCGTCTTCGCGATCCCCAAGCTGCTCGAACGCTTCGACCTCAAGATCGACGACATCGGCCTGTGGGAACTCAATGAGGCGTTTGCGGTGCAGGTGCTCTATTGCCGCGACACGCTCGGCATTCCGAACGAGCTGCTCAACGTCAACGGCGGCTCGATCTCGATCGGCCACCCGTTCGGCATGACCGGCGCACGCTGCGTCGGCCACGCGCTGATCGAAGGCAAGCGCCGCGGCGTCAAATATGCCGTCGTCACGATGTGCATCGGCGGCGGCCAGGGCGCAGCGGGCCTGTTTGAGGTCTTCTGATTTGCGGCCCGTAAAATGAGATTGAACGCTCCGCGTATCGAGCCGGTCGATTTGGGCCGGCTCGATGCCGACCAGCGCGCCGCGCTGTCGCCGTTCCTCGACAATGGCGGCGGGAAGGTCGGCGGCGGACGGGTGCTCAACATCTTCCGCACTTTGGCGCATGCGCCCAAGGCGCTGACCGCGTTCCTCGCGTGGGGCAATTATATCCTGTCGAAGCGCAACGCGCTGTCCGAACGCGACCGCGAGCTCGTCATCCTGCGCACCGGCTATGACTGCCGCTCCGGGTACGAGTGGACGCAGCACAAGCGGATCGGGCTCGACTGCGGGCTGACCGCGGACGAGATCGAGCGGATCAAGGTCGGCCCCGACGCCGATGGCTGGAGCGATCTGGATCAAGCAATGCTGCGTGCGACCGACGAGCTGACCAGCGATCATTTCGTGACCGATGCGACCTGGGCCGCGCTCGCGCCCTTGGGCGACAAGGGGCGGATGGATCTGGTGATGACGGTCGGTCAATATACCCAGGTTTCGATGATCCTGAACAGCTTCGGCATCCAAGTCGAGGATGGCTGGGACGTCGACACCGACCTTCGCAAACAGCATTAAGGAGACAGAGACATGGCCATCGGCATCATCGCGACGCTGCGCGTCCAGCCCGGCAAGGAAGCGGAATTCGAAAGCGTGTTCGCCGAGCTGGCCCCCGCGGTCGCCGCGAACGAGCCGGGCAACAGCTATTACAAGCTGTTCCGCACGGACGAGGCGGGCGTGTACAAGGTGCTGGAATGTTATGACGACGAGGCCGCGGTCGACGCCCACCGCGCGTCGGACCATTTCCGCACCTTGGGCGCGAAGCTGGGTCCGTGTCTGGCGGGAGCGCCGGAGATCGAGAAGCTCAGCGGGGTTTGAAGGCTGGAAACGGTTGCGGCCATAAAGCCCTCTCCCCTTGGGAGAGGGTTGGGTGAGGGTGTCTGAGGTTGGTTTTAGTATCGGAGGGTGATCCCCTCACCCAACTTCGGCTAGGTTGCTGCGCAACCAAGCCTGCGTATCCCTCTCCCGACGGGAGAGGGCAAAGGCAGCTTCCCACCCCCAAAGCCACCCTCACCCCACCTCCGCAATCTCCCCCGCCCGATCCCCCATCACATAACGCGGCCCCGCCCCGCGCTGTGCGGCCTTGTCCTGCGCGTTATACAGCGCGCATTTATTGAGGCTCAAACACCCGCAACCGATGCAATTGCCGAGCAGATCGCGCGTCCGTTCCAGCGCCGCGATTTGCGCGTCGATCCGCGCGCGCAGGCCGGTGCTGATCCGCGCCCAGTCGGCGGCGTTGGGGGTCCGGCCCGCGGGCAGTCGCGTGAGTTCGGCGGCGATCTCTTCCAGGCTCAGCCCCAGTTGCTGCGCGATCAGGATGAACGACACGCGGCGGATGTCGGCGCGCAGAAAGCGCCGCTGGCCGCCGCCGGTGCGTAGCGCTTCGACCAGCCCCTTCGCCTCGTAAAAACGGATCGCCGACACCGCGACGCCGGTGCGCGCCGCGAGTTCGCCGATCGCGATGAGGTCGGTGCGGTGCATGATCATTTCCTCCCGTCATTGCGAGGAGCGAAGCGACGCGGCCATCCAGCGTGTGCGTAAACCGCTCTGGATGGGTTGGCCTGCGGCCGCCTGCGGCCCCGCTTCGCTCGCAATGACGGTCTTCATGCTCAGCTCGCCATTTCCCCTTGATCTAAACCTGACTTGAGCTTTCATAAGCCGTGCGTCAACCCGAATCAGGAGCCGCAAAGTGACGCACCCTTTCATCGAGCATGTGAATCTGACGGTCAGCGATCCCGATCGCACCGCGGGCATATTGTCCGCCATCTTCGGCTGGCACGAACGCTGGCGCGGTCCCGCGCGCGATGGCGGGCGCACGATCCACCTCGGCAGCGACGCCGCCTATGTCGCGCTCTACACCGGCCCCGACGGCCAGCATGCCGACGCGCGCTGTCCGAAGGGGGAGCCGCTCAACCATCTCGGCGTGCAGGTCGACGACCTCGACACGATCGAGATGCGCGTGAAGGCGGTCGGCCTCACCCCCTTCAATCACGGCGATTACGAACCCGGCCGCCGCTTCTATTTCTTCGACCCCGACGGCATCGAATATGAGGTCGTCAGCTATGCTCAACAGAAAACCGCGCTCGATGACGCAACATACGAGCGGCTGTCGCGTTTCCATCTCATTCTGAAATGAGAAGGAGCTTTCCCCCATGAGCGACGACATCAAGCAGCAATTCTGGAAGGCGCTGGCCGCCAGCCCCTATGTCATGGTCGGCGCGACCGGCGAGCGCGAGCATCATATCCCGATGAACGCGCAGCTCGACAAGGACGCGAACAGTGCTTTCTGGTTCTTCACCTCGACCGACAACCGCCTGTCGGGCGGCGGCCCGGCGATGGCGCAGTTCGCGTCGAAGGGCCATGACCTGTTCGCCTGCATTTCGGGGACGCTGGTCCACGAGAGCGACCGCGCCGTGCTCGACAAATTGTGGAGCAACGGCGTCGCCGCCTGGTATGAAGGCGGCAAGGACGACCCCAAGCTGGTCCTGCTGCGTTTCGACTTGAACGACGCCGAAATCTGGACCGCCGACCCCGGGATCAAGGGCATCTTCAAGCTGATGACCGGGATGACGATGAAGGAAGGCGAGCTGGGCCAGCATGCCGAAGTGACGCTGTAGAACATATCCTCCCCGTGGCGACGCCATGGGGAGGATCGCATCATCCGACCGGCGGCCCGATCCGCCCGCCGCGATATTCGAACCCGCCTTCGCGATCTTCCGCAAGGCGGGCCGGGCCGCCAAGATCGACCCATTTCGCCCGCTGCGCCAAGACGAAGGCGGGCAGGATCGCCAGGCTCGTCGACACCGCGCAGCCGACCATGATCGCCAGCCCCGCCGCATCGGCCGCGTCGGCGATGTGCAGCGCCTCGGTCAGCCCGCCCGCGTAATCCAGCTTGATATTGACCCCGTCGTAAAAGGCACCGATCCGCGCCACGTCAGCGGCGGTCTGACAGCTTTCGTCGGCAACGAACGGCACCGGCGCATAGACGGGATCGAGCAAAGCGTCGGCACCGACCGGCACCGGCTGTTCAATCATTTCGACGCCCAGGTCCGCCAGCGCTTCGGCCTCGCTCAATATATCGGCTTCGCCCCATTGCGCCCCGGCATCGACGATCAGGCGGGCATTGGGCGCCCCCTTGCGCGCGCCCGCGACGCGCAGCCGGTCGTTGTCGCCGGTCAGCGTGATCCGCAGCAAACTATAGCCGTCGGCCTCTGCCGTCGCCGCCTGTTCGGCCATCGCGCCGGGGCTGCCCGGCAACAGCGTGTACGCCGTTACCCGCGCGGTCGGCGCGCCCTCGCACCCTGCCAGCTGCCACAGCCGCAGGCCGCGTTCCTTGGCCTCAAGCTCCCACAGTGCGCAGTCCAGCGCGTTGCGCGCCGCCCCCGGCGGCAACAGATCCTGCACCGCCGCGCGTGCGGCCGCGGCGTCGAGCCCGTCGACATGCGCCGCGGCGCGCAGGATCTGGTCGCGGCACATCGCGGCATCCTCGCCTAACGCGGCGACCGGCGTCCCCTCGCCGCGCCCGATCGCGCTCCCGCCCGCCACCTCAGCCACGATGACATCGACATGGGCGCCGTGCGCCGCCGCGAAATCCGCCGCGATCGGCCAACGCTCGACGCGCGCGCTTTTCAGTTGGATCGCCATGCGGAAAGGCTAGTGTAGATGGCGATGACGGGCAAATCCCTTTCCGAACGGATCGGCGACCTCGGCCACCGCCTCGCGGTCGAGGCGCACGCCGCGTGGCTCGCCGCGCGCGATCCGCGCGTCCCGAACCTTGCGCGCCTGCTCGCGGTGGCGGTCGCCGCCTATGCGCTGTCGCCGATCGACCTGATCCCCGATTTCATTCCAGTGCTCGGCTGGCTCGACGACCTCATCATCGTGCCGCTGGGACTATGGGCGGTCCGCCGCTTGATCCCCGGAGCGCTATGGGCCGAACTACACGCCGCCGCCGAAGCCGCCAGCGCCCGCCCGTCGAGCCGCGCGGGCATGGCGGTCGTCCTGCTGCTGTGGGCGGGACTGCTCTATCTGGTCTATTGGGCAGTCCGCACGTCGCCGATGCATTGAGCCGCGCAGTCGGGCCAGCGGAACGGCCGATATGGGTGGGGAGCGGCTTTTCCCCTCTCCCGTCGGGAGAGGGATACGCAGGCTTGGTTGCGTAGCAACCTAGCCGAAGTTGGGTAAGGGGATTACCGTCCACCAACATCAGACGCCCTCACCCAACCCTCTCCCAAGGGGAGAGGGCTTTATGACTACAATCGGTCAATTCCGAACACCTCACCCGCCGTTGCTACGAATCCACCCCTCGACCACCGGTGCAATATCCTCGCGCCATTTGCGGCCGTTGAAGATGCCGTAATGGCCGACGGTCTTGGCCATCAGGTACTTCTTCTTCTCGGCGGGCAATGATTTGGTCAGCGTCAGCGCTGCTTTCGTCTGGCCGATCCCCGAAATATCGTCGCGCTCGCCCTCGATCGCCAGCAGCGCGATGTCCTCGATCGCATTGAGGTCTACCGGCTTGCCGCGATGCAGCATCTCGCCCTTCGGCAGGGCGTGGCGCTGGAACACGATGTCGACGGTCTGCAAATAGAATTCGGCGGTCATGTCGCACACCGAACGATATTCGTCGTAGAATTCCTTGGTCTTGTCGGCTTCCTCGCCGTCGCCGTCGACCAGATGTTTGAACATCGCCCAGTGGCTCATCATGTGATTGCCCAGGTTCATCGACATGAAGCCCGCCAGCTGCAAAAAGCCCGGATAGACGCGGCGTCCGGCGCCCGGATAATAGGCGGGCACCGTCGCGATAACATTTTCCTGGAACCAGGCATGCGGCCGCGTCATCGCATGCTGGTTGACCGCGGTCGGCGCCTTGCGCGTGTCGATCGGGCCCCCCATCATGGTCAGCGTCCGTGGCCGGGCCTTGTGCTTGTCGGCGGCCATGATCGCTGCCGCGGCGAGCGCCGGGACCGACGGCTGGCACACCGCCAGCACATGCGCGCCGGGGCCGATATGCTCCAGCCAGCCGATCAGATAGTCGATATAATCGTCGAGGTCGAACTTGCCCGCTTCCAACGGCACGTTGCGCGCGTCGCGCCAATCGGTGATCCACACGTCATGGCCGGGCAGCATCCGTTCGACCGTGCCGCGCAGCAAGGTCGCATAATGACCCGACATCGGCGCGACGATCAGCAGCTTGGGCGCGTCTTTTGTCCCCTTGTGCTTGAAATGCTTGAGCTGGCCAAAGGGTTTGCGCGCCTCGATCGCTTCGGTGACGCGCACGGTTTCGCCGTCGACGACGGTTTCGTACAGCTCGAAGCCCGGCTTGCCGCGCGGCGCCGCAGCGTGCGCGAACACCTCCAGCGCCGACGCAAACATCGGGCTGCCGCCGAAATAGCCGAGCGGATTCGCGGGATGCTGCATCACCTGCGCGCCTGCGGTCGCGAGCGCGCTCGCGCCCGCCAGCCAACTCTTTTGCATTTCAAAGGCATGATACAGCATGTTCGATACGTTCCTTGGCAAGCCCCGACGCTCTTTGGGCGTCTGTCGTTGGTGACAGTCTAGGGCATCCGATCCATTGTGCAATGCATCATAAACGCGATTGCGAGCAATCCTTGTCCGGAATCGCATCGCCGGCTTTGCAGCTCCGCTTCATAATCCATGAAGCGCGGCACCATTTTGCGTCGTTGAGCGGGGGCGCCGCCGCTGCTAGGGCCGCTGCAATGGCACGCGCTTCCGACCCTTCCGCCGCGAAAACCCCCGCCGAACCGCGCCGCAAGCTCGGCAGCCTGCGGATGATCTGGCATTATGC
>VFQO010001520.1_pt1 | contig 17374 bp, 15 predicted proteins | sample 3512331 | NCBI WGS metagenome assembly VFQO01 (sample SAMN10412371, study PRJNA504923) | tailings metagenome | isolation source: Replicate 3 from Balatoc abandoned mine | place: Philippines: Itogon, Benguet | collected 2017-08-28
GAGCGGCCTTGGCGTCGGCTTCCGCCCTGGCCTTGGCAGCCGCCTCGGCCTTGGCACGGGCATCGGCGTCAGCCTTTGCCTTGGCCGCTGCCGCGCTGGCAGCCGCATCCGGCTTGGCCGTTGAGGCAGTGGCAGCAGCAGGCTCGACCACCGCCGGTTTTGCCGGTGCCACTGGCGCCGCTTGCTCGACCGCAGCGGCAGGGGCCGTGGCCGGCGCAGGAGCGGCCGATGGCGTCACCATGCGGAACTGCTGTTCGACCGCGGGCTCGGGGGCCGGCACCGTGACCGTCGGAGGCTGTACCGGATAGAACGTGGGTTCGCCATGGCTGGCGCTGATGTCAGCCTCGAGGGCGGCAGCCTCATGCGTGATGGCCGGGGCCAGCGCGGCCGTGTCAGGCACCTTGGGCGCAACCGGTGCGGCTGGCGGCTGAAGGGCGCGCACACCGGCGCCTTCAAGCAGCAGCGGCATAAAAAGCACAGCACCGGCCACCAGCACCACACCCCCGAGAATGCGTTGCTTCACTGCGAGATCCATGACTTGCTCACTCGATCGCCAAAACGGCGCCCACGGTATGAAAGGAACCAAAGACGACAATTCTATCGCCCTCGCGCGCCTGCTGGCGAGCGGCCTGCAGGGCATCCTGCACGGTCTCGTGCACACCGTCAGCAGTGAGTCCGGCATTCTGCAGGCACTCGGCCAGCAGCTGTGCCGACGCGCCGCGCGGCACATCCAGACCGGCCAGCCACCAGTGCCGGACATGACCCCGACTGGCGGCAATCACGCCGGGGATGTCCTTGTCGGCGAGCATGGCCAGCACGGCATGCGTGTCCTGCCCCGGTCGGGGCGCCGGCAGCTGCTGCCAGAGAAAGCGCACGCCATGCGGATTGTGCCCGACGTCCAGCCAGACCTCGGGCTGACCCGGCAGACGCTGGCAGCGACCCGCCAGCTGCACGCCGGCAAGGCCGGCACGTACGGCATCCACCGTGACCTGCGGACCACCGACCTCGGCAAGCGCCGCCAACGCCGCCAGTGCGGTGGCGGCATTGGCCAGGGCCACCGCCGGACGCGGCAGATCGGTGAGGATGATGTCGCGACCCTGCCAGCACCAGGTCAGGCCCCTGCCACTCGCGGACATCACGTCGGTGTCGCGGATGCTGAAATCGCGCCCGGCCTGCCAGACCGGACAGCCCCGGGCCGCGATCTGCGCCAGCATGCCCGGCTCCGGATCGCTCTCGCCCAGCACCACCGGCCGGCCGTCACGCACGATGCCAGCCTTTTCACGGGCGATCTCGGCGCGGGTATCGCCGAGAAATGCCTGATGATCAAGATCGACACTGGTGATGACGGCAACCGTCGGATCGATCAGGTTGACCACATCCAGACGACCGCCCAGACCGATCTCGAGAATCAGCAGATCCGGCTGGCATTGACGGAACCACCAGAAGGCCGCCAGCGTGGTGTGCTCGAAATAGGTCAGGCTGACGTCACCGCGTGCAGCCTCGACGGCCTCCAGTGCCGCGTGCAGCTGGTCATCGCGGATTTCCTCGCCGGCAAACACCATGCGCTCGTGGAAACGCAGCAGATGCGGCGAGGTATAGACGCCTGCGCGCCAGCCCGCTGCGGCGGCCACCGCACGCAACGTGGCGACCGTCGAGCCTTTGCCGTTGGTGCCGGCCACGGTGATGACCGGGATGTCCCAGTGCAGCAGATCAAGACGCCGGGCGACCTGGCCGACGCGCTCCAGGCCAAGCTCGATGGACAGTGGATGTCGTTGTTCAAGTGCCTGCAGCCAGGCCGGAACAGAAGAAAAGACCATGAGGGGAAAACCACTTGAAGCAGAACGCGCCCCGCAGGGCGCGCAGAGGTGTCACACCGGGAAGTGCATGAACTTGGCAAGCAGCCGGAACAGCGTGTCACGCATCTCGTGACGGTGAATGATGATGTCCACCGTGCCGTGAGCCAGCAGGAACTCGGAGCGCTGGAAGCCCTCCGGCAGCTTCTGGCGCACGGTCTGCTCGATCACGCGCGGGCCGGCGAAGCCGATCAGGGCATTGGGCTCGGCGGCATTGATGTCACCGAGCATGGCCAGGCTGGCGGAAACCCCGCCATAGACCGGATCGGTGAGCACCGAAACATAGGGAATGCCGGCCTCGCGAAGGCGTTCCAGCGCCGCCGAGGTGCGCGCCATCTGCATCAGCGAGAACAGGGCTTCCTGCATGCGGGCACCGCCGGAGGCGGCGAAGCAGATCAGCGGCACGCGATTGGCCAGACAGTATTCGGCGGCGGCGACAAAGCGACCGCCCACCACCGACCCCATGGAGCCGCCCATGAAGTCGAACTCGAAGGCGGCAACCACCACCGGCAGCTGGTTCAGCGTGCCCTTGACGACCACCAGCGCATCCTTCTCGCCCGTCTCGCCCTGCGCCGCGCTGAGCCGGTCCGCGTAACGCTTGGAATCCTTGAAGCGCAGGATGTCGACCGGCTCGAGCTCAGTGGCCAGCTCCTCGCGACCGTCGGCATCCAGGGTGAGCTCGATGCGCTGACGGGCACTGATGCGCAGATGATGCTGACACTTGGGACAGACGTGCTGATTGCGCTCGACCTCAGCCTGATAGAGGATGGTCTCGCACTTGGGGCACTTGCGCCACAGGCCTTCCGGCACCGAGGCACGACGTTCGGCCGTGGACTCGCCGACGTTGGGCAGGATGCGCTCCAGCCAGTTTGAACTCATCTCAGCACTCCTGAACATGCCCGCAACGGGTCACGCCGGTCATTTGACCTGATCAATGGCCTGACGCAAGGGTGCCAGAATGGCGGCCAGCGCGGCAGGCACTTCATCGGGTGTGGCAGCCAGTTCGCCGGCACGCTGCACCAGCACCGAGCCGACCACCACGCCATCGGCATGACGGGCGACCGCCGCTGCGGACTCCGGATCCTTGATACCAAAACCCACTCCGATGGGCAAATCGGTGACACCGCGCAGCGCCTTGATGCGTTCGGCCACGGCGTCGGTATCGAGCGTGCCGGCGCCGGTCACACCCTTCAGCGACACGTAGTAAACATAGCCGCTGGCAGCGGCTGCAATCCTCGCCGCACGCGTCAAAGTTGTGGTCGGAGCTAACAAATAGATGGGATCAATGTGCTGCGCACGCAGTTCGACATTGAATTCCTCGGCCTCTTCCGGCGGCAGATCGACAGTGAGCACGCCGTCAACGCCTGCGGCCGCGGCCAGCTCGGCAAAACGGCCGTAGCCGGTGATCTCGACCGGGTTCAGGTACCCCATGAGCACGACAGGCGTGTCGGCATCACGGTGGCGGAACTCGCGCACCATGGACAGCACGTCATGCAGGCTGACCTGGTGACGCAGGGCACGCTCATGACCCAGGGTAATGGTCGGACCATCGGCCATGGGGTCGGAGAACGGCACGCCGAGCTCGAGGATGTCGGCACCGGCAGCGACCAGCGCATGCAGGGTGGCAACCGTGACGCCAGGCTCGGGATCACCCGCGACCACGTAGGGAATCAGGGCCTTACGACCTTGCGCCTTGAGCTTCTGGAAACAGGCGGATAGACGGCTCACGGCTCACCCCTCGTGTGGTGTCAAGCCGGCGACGGTGAGCAGGTCCTTGTCACCGCGTCCGGAAAGATTGCAGATGATGATCTGGTCAGGACGCATCGTGGGCGCCAGCTTCTCGACATAGGCCAGCGCGTGGCTGGACTCCAGTGCCGGGATGATGCCCTCGGTGCGCGTCAGGCGATGAAAGCCGGCCAGCGCTTCCTGATCGTTGATGGCGACGTAGTCGACGCGACCGATGTCCTTGAGCCAGCTGTGCTCGGGACCGACGCCGGGATAGTCGAGACCGGCAGACACCGAATGCGTCTCGATGATCTGGCCGTTGTCATCGCTCATCAGGTAGGTACGGTTGCCGTGCAGCACGCCGATGCGACCGGCATTGAGCGGTGCCGAGTGCTGCCCTGCCCCGGCCATGATGCCGTGACCCGCCGCCTCGACGCCGTAGATGGCGACATCGGTGTCAGCGAGGAAGGGATGGAACAGGCCGATGGCATTGGAGCCGCCACCGACGCAGGCAACCAGGGCATCGGGCAGACGCCCGGTCTGGGCCAGGCACTGGCGGCGCGCCTCGCGGCCGATCACCGACTGGAAGTCGCGCACCAGCATCGGGTACGGGTGCGGACCGGCCACGGTTCCGATGATGTAGAAGGTGTTGTCGACGTTGGTGACCCAGTCACGCATGGCTTCGTTGAGCGCATCCTTGAGCGTGCGCGAGCCGGAGGTCACCGGTACCACGGTGGCACCGAGCAGCTTCATGCGCTGCACGTTGGGAGCCTGGCGCACGACGTCCTCGGCACCCATGTAGACCACGCACTCCATGCCCAGACGGGCCGCGATGGTGGCGGTGGCGACACCATGCTGGCCGGCACCGGTCTCGGCAATGACACGGGTCTTGCCGGAGAGCTTGGCGAGCAGGGCCTGGCCGATGGTGTTGTTGATCTTGTGCGCGCCGGTGTGATTCAGGTCCTCGCGCTTGAGGTAGATCTGCGCGCCGCCGAGTTCGCGGCTCCAGCGTTCGGCGTGGTAGAGCGGCGACGGCCGGCCGACGTACTGGGCCAGGTCGTGATCGAACTCGGCCACGAAGGCCGGATCATTCTTGAGGCGGGCATAGAGCTGATCAAGGTCATCCAGCGCCGCCATCAGGGTCTCGGAGACAAAACGACCGCCGTGACGGCCGAAGCGCCCGTGCGGATCCGGGAACTGGGCATAGTCGATGGGCGGATGGGACGATTTCATGCGGAAGCTACTCCTGCCATAAAGGCCTGAATTCGGTGGACATCCTTGAGGCCCTTGGCCTGCTCGATGCCACCACTCACATCTACAGCATAGGGGCGCGTCTGACGGATGGCGTCAGCCACATTGTCCGGGGTCAGACCGCCAGCCAGGATCAGCGGCCGCTCGGCCGTCGCCGGCATTTTCTGCCAGTCGAAGCACAGGCCGGTACCGCCATGCTGCTCCGGATGCCAGGCATCCAGCAGAATGCCGCTGGCGCCCGGGTGCGCCGCCATCGCCGCCGCCACATCAAGGTCCGCATGCACGCGCAGCGCCTTGATCCAGGGCCGGCCGTAGCGCGCGCACTCGGCATCTGTTTCATCCCCATGGAACTGCAGCAGCGCCAGCGGAACCCGGGCCAGCGTATCGCGAATCCGGGCTTCGTCAGCGTCAACGAACAGACCGACCGTGGTCACGAACGGCGGCAGCGCCGCCACGATGGCAGCGGCCTGTGCCGGCGTCACGGCACGCGGACTGGGGGCATGGAAGACGAAACCGATGGCATCGGCACCGGCCGCCACTGCCGCCCGGGCATCGCACAACCGTGTGATGCCACACATCTTGACACGGGTACGGGTAGCAGCAGACATGGACAAGGCGGTTCAGTCCGGAAAAGCGGAAGTTCGCGAGTGTAGCAAAGGCATTGCCCGCCCGTCAGCGCACGAAGCAGGCAAATGCGGAACGGGGCCCTGGGGCCCCGTTCCGGCATCGACTGGAGCGTCTTACTTGCGACGCGCCATCAGGCTGTTGACGGCGAAGATGCCGAGCAGGATGAGGCCGATGAAGGCCAGCATGACAATCGAGAACACCTCGTGCGGTGCACGACCGGAGGCAGACTCGGCAGGAGCCGGTTCTGCAGCCGGCTCGCTGGCCACGTCCTCGGTCACCACCTCGTCCACGGCCACGTCCGTGGTGGCAGCGTCCGGATTGGCAGCGGCATTGAGTTCGATCTCGCGCGCATCCAGAGCCTGCAGACGGGCCTCGAACTGGGCCACCATGGCCTGGGCGTCCTGGAGCTGGGTCTGCACCACGGCACGTTCCTGCTGCAGGGCTTCCAGGGACTCCGGCTGGCCGCTGGCCGGGGCCGACATGTCAACGTTGCTGGCGACAACCACGGCAGGTTCGGCAGTCGCCGGAGCGGCGGCGGCAACAGGCTCGGTGGTGATCTCGACAGCCGGTGCGGCGGCAGGCGCCGGCTCAGGCGCGGCCACGGGTGCCGGCTTCGGACGCGATGGCTTGGGGGCCGACATGCGCGGCTTGGGCTTGCTCACCGGCTCGCCTTCGACATAGGACGGGCTGCTGGCACGGGGCGCCGGCTCGCTGCGGGTCACTTCGCTGGCCGAGGACGAGGCCAGCGGCGAGCCGTTCAGCACGGAGTAGACCTGCTGCAGACGACCGCCGCCGAGTGCCTGCAGCTCCACGATGAAGGTCACCGGACCGTCACCGACGGACTCGCCGGAACGGGCTCGGGCCACCAGCTTGCCGCCGTCATCGAGCATGGTGAAACGCACGGAGTCTGCCCAGTCAGGACGACTCAGACCGAGACGGGCGTGGTCGGCAGCCGATGCCACGCGCACGCGCACGTCGCCGGGCTTGGCGGCACCCAGCTCGTCGAGCGCGATATCCATCTTCAGGGGCTCGTTCGGACCGGACCACGCCGACATGCCCGAGACCGTGATCGCACTGGCTGGCGCGGCCAGAACCAGCGCAGCAGCGAGCAGCGCAGCCTGAGGGACACAACGCTTCATGACAGACTCCCTAAAAACGACAAAAGAAATGTTTCCAGTCTTATAGTTATCAAACACGGCTGCCGGCAAGCGCTTTTTCAGCGACCGGGCCAGCCGGCCATCCATAATGGCCCCAGCGGCTCACGCGGTAAATCGAAACCCGACGGATACAAGGCATCCACGAAGTAGAGGCCGTCCGGTGGCGCGGTCACGCCGCCCAGGGTGCGATCACGACTGGCCAGCACCTCGGCAGCCCACGACACCGGCATCCTGCCCTGCCCGATCGCCATCAGCACGCCGGCGATGTTGCGCACCATGTGATGCAGAAAGCCGTCAGCCTGGATGTCGAGGCGGAACAGCGGCCCCTGCTGATCCAGCTGCAGAAAATGCACATCACGCACCGGCCGGTTGGACTGGCAGGCGACGGCACGGAAGGCGCTGAAATCGTGACGGCCGACCAGCGCCTGCGCGGCTTCCTGCATGGGCGCCAGCTGCAGCGGGTGATAGTGCCAGGTGGCGCGCCCGGCGAGCAGGCTGGAACGGCGCGGATGGTTGTAGATGACGTAGTGGTAGCGCCGTGCCACGGCCTTGAAACGGGCATGGAAGTCTGACGCCACAGGCTGTATCCAGCGCAGGCTGACCCCTTCCGGCAACGCGGTGTTGACGCCCATCAGCCAGCTGCGTTCGCTGCGCGGCGACGGGCTGTCGAAGTGCGCGATCATGCCCGAGCCATGCACGCCGGCATCGGTACGCCCGGCCGCATGCACATGCACGGGATGGTTGGCGACGCGGGCGATGGCCCGCTCCAGGGTCTCCTGCACGCTGGGCACGCCGGCCTGCTGAGTCTGCCAGCCGCGAAAGGCGCGGCCATCGTATTCGATGCCGATGGCGTAGCGCTGGTTGCCGGGATGCGCGACCACCGGCGACAGCGACTCACTCACGCCAGGCGCCCCAGAATTTCCTGCGCACGCTGGCGCTGGCTGTCATTGCCCCCCGCCAGCACCTGCTGCAGCAAGGCGCGGGCGGGCTCGTTTTCCTGCATGTCGAGATAGGCCAGGGCCAGGTCGAGCCGGGTCTGGTGCGCCTCGCTGTCAGCGTCGACGAGGAAGTCGTACTCCTCCTCAGGGTCGAACACCGACTCCGCCGCCCGCGCCAGCCAGGCCTCGCTCTCGGCCGTGGGCCGTGCCAGATCGGCTGCCGCAGGGAGGTCCATGACAGCTGCCGGTGCCGCTGAAGCCGCCACGGATGCGGCCGTTGCCGAAGCTGATGGCTCAACTGCCTCCGCCTCGCCGGACAACGCCTCAGCGCCCTGCTGACGGCGCATGCGCCACAGCAACCACAACACCAGCAGCAGCGCACCAGCCACCCAGCTCCACATGAAAAACTCCTGACGCCAGAATGAAACCGCCGCAGGCGTGCCGGCTTCCCGCTCGACCTCCCCGGCTGGCGGGGATGATTGCGCCGGAACAGCAGCCGGGACCTCACCTTGCAGTTCCTGCAGATGCCCGTCCAGCAGCTCCAGCTCGAGACGCTGCGAGGCGGCCTCGTCAGTCAGCGCCTGCAGCTGGCCGCGCAGGCGCGACTGGCCGGCCAGCAGGCTGGCGTGCTGCAGTCGGGCCGACTGCAGGGCATGCGCGATGGCTGCGTCGTCACCGGTCTCGTTCGTGGTGGCTGTCCCGTCGGCACGGCCGGACTCGCCCGCCGTCGGTGCAAGCAGTGTCAACACCGGCTCGCCGGCAGCACTGCCGGCTGCCTGCACGGCGCGGGCTGCCGGCGACGCCGGAATGGTGCTGCCACCGGGCAGATCCTGGCTGAGCAGCACTGGCCGGGTCAGTGCCGGCTTGTCGCTGGACAACCAGCGCAATGCCTCTGACGGTGACGGCACCGTGACCGCATCCCGACGCGGGATGACCAGCGTGGCACCGACACGCAGACGATGGATGCTGCCGGCAATGAAGGCATCGGGATTGGCCTGTGCCAGCAGCTGCTGACGCTGCGCCAGGGTCAGATCCGCCGCCGCCCAGGCCTGCGCGAGCCGGCTCAGGCTGTCACCGGGACGCACCAGCATGGGCACGGAACGCATGTCGAGTTCGGCCTGCAGTCCGCGCCAGGGAATCACGTTGAGCACCGGTCTGGCGCTGCCGGTCTGGCCAGCGGAGCCCTGCGCGCCGGTGACCGGGGCGGATGGCGCTGGCGTGGCGGAATCCGGCGACGACGCCAGCGGCAGGGAGGGTGTCGTGGCCGGAATCGTGACTCTGGCATCGGCACCGGGAATGCTCGCGGCAATCTGCTGCAAGCGGACATGACCCGGCCACTGCAGCTTGAGCAGGAAGGACACCGACGCCTCGGACACCGGTCGCTCACCCAGCACCAGGATGCGCGCCGTGCCGGCACCGAGCGGGCTGACCTCGAAGCGCAGCTGATCCAGCCACTCGGGGCGCGTCAGGCCAAGGCGCTGATGATCGGCCGCAGAGGCCGCCGACACGCTCAGGTCCTGGACGCGGGTACCGAACAGGTCATCAACCACCACCTCCAGCTGCATCGGCTGACCGGCCTGCGAAATCACACGCATGTCCATCACGGCCAGGGCAGCGGCCGGCTGGCTGAGCGCCAGCAGCAGTGCCAGCATCAGCGGGTCTGGAAAACGCGTCGACATTCAGACACTTCTCCGGCGTCGCCACCAGGCAGCCAGCAGCGCCAGCACGGTGCCGCCGGCAACGGCCAGCCAGACCTCACGGCGTGGCGCGGACTCTGCCGAGCCTGTCACCGGTGCCTCTGCCGCGTCACTGGCGGCCGGCGCCGGCGCAGTGCCGTTCAGCTGCGCCAGACGCTGGTCAAGAAACTGCAGATGGGCATCCTGCTCCTCGGCACGCGTGGTCAGTTCCTGCAGGCGGCGGGTCAGCTGGTCACGCTCGCGCAGACGCTCGCCACGCTGATTGCGGGCCTCGGTCAGCGCCGCCGTGATGCCGCCACCGCTGCCTCCACTGCCCTCGCTCTGGCCGTCACCCCCCTGCCCCGCGTCGGCACCTGGCGCTTCCAGCGTGAGACGGGCCGAGTCGGGACCGGTCTCCGCCGACTCGACGGGCGGCGCTGGTGGCACATCGACGGTGGTGGTCAGCGGCTCAGGCTCGGGCAGGCGGCCAAGATCCGGCAGCGTCAGCACGGCATCGGCACGCAGCCGGTTGATGTCGCCCTGGATGAACGCCTGCGGATTGCTCTGCACGATCAGCTGCTGGCGCTGACGCAGATTGAGACCGGACTCCTCCCAGCGTGCCGCCAGACCACTGAGGGTCTCGCCGGGACGCACGGCAAGCCGCTTCTGCGAAAGATCACTGAAGCGGTCGAGACTGGGATCACGCGGCAGCTGTACCGGAGCGGCGGGCACGGCAGCACGTGGTGCCTCGACCGTTGCCGGCTCGGTCGCCTTCGGCACCGGCTTGACCGGTTGTTCAGGCATCGGGGCATTGGCTGGCGCAGCCGCAGGTACTGCTGGCGCCGGCACGGGGGCTGGCACAGCTACCGGAGCGGGAGCGGCTGGCTGCGTGACGGCGGTCGGCACCGAGGGGCGCAATGCCGGCTCGGCGAGCACGGGAGCGGTTGCCGCTGGCGTGACGAAAGACGAGGTCGGTGCGGGTGTCGCAGGCGTCACGGCCGGGGTCGAGACTGGCGTGCTGGCTGCCGGCAACGTGGCAGACACTGTCGCAGACGGCGCGGGAGCAACCACCGTCTGAGCGACTGCAGGGGCATCGACGCGAGCAGGCGCCAGCACAGGCTGCGGGCGCGTTGCCAGGGGCTGGGCGCGCACCGGATCAACCAGGGTCGCGGTCACCGGCTGCAGCAGCAGCCGGCCGGGCCAGACCAGACGCAGCACGAAGGACACCTGCTGCGTATACATGGTCTGCGGCGCGGTGACATAGAGCGTGGCACGACCCGCCTGGGCATCCGGAATCAGGTAGAAGCGCATCTGCTCGCCCCAACCCGGATACGGCACGCCCAGGCGGGCATGATCCTCTGCCCAGGCCAGGTTGACGTCGATCTCGGCCGGCAGCACGCCGCCCAGATTCTCCAGCGGAATCGCCAGGCGCAGGGCCTCGCCCGGCGCCGAGCGCGCCTGCGGCGTGCCCAGCGACAATGCCAGGACCGGACCGGAAATACTCAACAGGCAAGCCGAAGCCAATGCCGTCAACACGCCCGCACGCGCCATGCCACCACTCCCGTTCTTGTTATCAGCCGTATCGCGGCAAACGCAGGGATAGTCGCTGATTCAGGCCTGTTGCAGCAAGCTGTCGAGCAGCGGGCGCACCAGGCCGACACGGATCGGATCCGCCATGACATTGAGGTGTCCGCGCGTGCCGTCAAGCTGCAGACGCGAAAGGATCACCGCGTCATTGGCGACACCTTCACCAACCGGGCTGGGCTGCGTTTCCGCCGCCGGCTTGTCGTGCACGCGCACGCCCGGCTGCTGCTTGAACAGGGCCAGCATGGCGGCTCGCGACAGGACGTCCTGCTGCTGCCAGCGCACGTCGAGGTGAGCGCCGTAGAACACCGGCACGATGATCTGGCGCACCCGTGTCGGCACACCCGGCAGCGCGCGCGCCAGGCCCTGCAGCAGACGTCGCTCGCGCGGCGTGTGGCCGGCCTGATCCAGCGAGGACTCGGCCGGCAGCAGATTGAAGGCAACCTGCTGCGGCCAGACCGCGGTATCGATGCCACGGCCGTTGAGCAGATCGCCGGTCTGGCGTGCCAGCTCGCCGATGCCGGCACGTCCGCGCAGAGACACCGGTGCCAGCACGGTGATGTCGAGCTGCTGCAACGGCGACTGCGCATGCAGCGGCAGCAGCCAGGACAGCAGCTGCTGCATCGGGTCATCGAGCACGATCAGCAGGCTGTCCGGGGCAGCCTGGCTCAGCGGCACCGCCTGCGGATGATTGCGCAGGTGGCCGGTGGCATCCCAGACGCGGACGCCGGCGGCCAGCAACTTGCCGGCAAGTTCGTCGGCGATATCGGCAGGAACGGCCAGCACCGCCTCGTTGAGATCGTCGAAGTCGGCCTGATCGGCGACTTCCACCGCCAGCGGCTTGTCACGGAAAAGACGCGTCTCTTCCTGCGAGCGCTCACTGGCGAACAGGCGCAGACGACCGACAAAGGCCGGCTGCTCCTCAAGGCCGTCAAAGAAGGCGCGACCGAGCTCGCCGGTAGCGCCGAACAGTCCCAGCGACTGCGTGATGGCACCCATCAGGCGGCCGTTCCACGTGCCAGCAGGATGCGCAGCATGCGGCGCAGCGGCTCGGCCGCACCCCACAGCAGCTGGTCACCGATCACGAAGGCCGAGATGTACTGCGGGCCCAGGTTGAGCTTGCGCACGCGACCGACACCGATCTTGAGGCCGCCGGTGATGCTGGCCGGGGTTAGCTCGTTGACCGTGATCTCGCGGTCATTGGGCACCCACTTCACCCAGTCGTTGCCGGACTGGATGATGCGCTCGATTTCCGCCAGCGGCAGATCCTGGTTCAGCTTCAGGGTCAGCGCCAGGCTGTGGCAGCGCATGGCACCGATGCGCACGCAGAGGCCGTCGACCGGAATCACGGCCTCGGTGCCAAGGATCTTGTTGACCTCGGCCTGGCCCTTCCACTCTTCCTTGGACTGGCCGTTGTCGAGCTGCTTGTCGATCCACGGGATCAGGCCGCCCGCCAAGGGCGCACCAAAGAACTCGCGCGGGACATCCTGGCGGATGGTCTGCGCGACCTTGCGGTCGATGTCGAGGATGGCCGAGGACGGCGTCGCGAGCTCGTCGGCGACGGCAGCATTGATCACGCCCATGCCCTTGAGCAGCTCGCGCATGTGGTTGGCGCCGCCGCCCGAGGCCGCCTGGTAGGTCATGGAGCTGACCCACTCGACCAGGCCTTCGCGGAACAGGCCGCCGACGCCCATCAGCAGGATGGAGTTGGTGCAGTTGCCGCCAATGAAGTTCTTCACGCCCTTGTCGAGCGCGGACTCGATCAGGCCGCCGTTGACCGGGTCGAGGATGATGACGGCGTCATCTTCCATGCGCAGCGTGGAGGCGGCGTCGATCCAGTAGCCGGCCCAGCCGGCGGCGCGCAGCTTGGGAAAGATCTCGGTGGTGTAGTCGCCACCCTGGCAGCTGATGATGGTGTCCATGGCCTGCAGGGCATCAAGGTCATGGGCATCCTGCAGGGTGCCGGCGGCCTTGCCGCCGAACGACGGCGCCGGTGCGCCCGGAGCCGAGGTGGTGAAGTACACCGGCTCGATGTGCGCGAAATCGTTTTCTTCCACCATGCGCTGCATGAGCACGGAACCCACCATGCCGCGCCAGCCGATCAGACCAACCTTCATTTTCTCTCTCCGGGGCTTGCGCCCGTTTCTTCAAGATTGCCGACAAGACATCAACTTGCTGCGACAATGCATTGTTTCAATTGATTAAAGCGCTTCCACCACAGCAGCGCCCATGGCGGCCGTGCCGACCTTGGTGGTGCCTTCGCTCCAGATGTCGGCGGTACGCAGCCCCTGGTCGAGCACGCGGCCGACGGCCTCCTCGATGGCCTTGGCGGCGGCTTCCTCGGCGAAGGTGCAGCGCAGCATCATGGCCACCGACAGGATGGTCGCGAGCGGATTGGCGACGCCCTGCCCGGCGATGTCCGGCGCCGAACCGTGGCACGGCTCGTACATGCCCTTGCGGTTCTGGTCCAGCGACGCCGACGGCAGCATGCCGATGGAGCCGGTGAGCATCGCGGCCTCGTCCGACAGGATGTCGCCGAACAGGTTGCCGGTCACGATCACGTCGAACTGCTTCGGGCGCTTGACCAGCTGCATGGCGGCATTGTCGACGTACATGTGCGAGACCTCGACCTGCGGGTACTCGGCGGCGACTTCGTTGACCACCTGCTTCCACAGCTCGGTGACTTCCAGCACGTTGGCCTTGTCGACCGACAGCAGCTTCCTGTTGCGCTGCATGGCGAGCTGGAAGGCGACGTGAGCGATGCGATGGATCTCCGATTCGCTGTAGACGTCCGTGTTGTAGCCCTGGCGCTCACCGTTCTCCAGCGTGCGGATGCCGCGCGGCTGGCCGAAGTAGATGCCGCCGGTCAGCTCGCGCACGATCAGGATGTCGAGGCCGGCGACCAGCTCCGGCTTCAGCGACGAGGCATGTGCCAGCTGAGGATACAGGATGGCCGGACGCAGGTTGGCGAACAGATTGAGTTCGGAGCGGATCTTGAGCAGACCGCGCTCCGGGCGGATCGAACGCTCGATCTGGTCCCACTTCGGACCGCCGACGGCGCCGAGCAGCACGGCATCGGCCTTGCGCGCGGCGTCCAGGGTGACATCCGGCAGCGGCACGCCGTGGGCGTCGATGGCGGCGCCGCCCAGCAGCTCGTGGCTCCAGCTCAGGCCGAGGCCGAACTGGTCGTTGACCTTGGCGAGGACCTTCTCGGCTTCCGCCATGATTTCCGGACCGATGCCGTCACCGGGCAGAATGACAATATGCTTGCTCATGCTAATCAATCTCTTGCGTTAATAACTTCAGGTCGTTTCAGGCGCTGCGCAAGGCATTGAACACCCAGGGGCGCGCCACCTTCGCCTTCGCCTCGAAGGCACGGATGGCATCGCCATCCTGCAGGGTCAGGCCGATGTCATCGAGGCCGTTGAGCAGGCAGTGACGACGGAAGGCATCGACCTCGAAACCGAAGGCCTCGCCACTCGGCGTGATGACCTGCTGCTTTTCCAGGTCGACGGTGATCTCGTAGCCCTCGGTCGCGAAACACTCGCGGAACAGCTGATCAACCTGGGCTTCCGGCAGGATCACCGGCAGCATGCCGTTCTTGAAGCAGTTGTTGAAAAAGATGTCGGCATAGCTGGAGGCGATGACAGCGCGGAAGCCGTACTCGTCCAGAGCCCACGGCGCGTGCTCGCGCGAGCTGCCGCAGCCGAAGTTCTGGCGCGCCAGCAGCACGCGGGCGCCCTGGTAGCGGGCCTGGTTGAGCACGAAGTCCGGGTTGAGCGGACGCGTGCTGCAATCCTGGCCGGGATAGCCCTCGTCGAGGTAGCGCCACTCGTCGAACAGGTTGACGCCGAAGCCGGTGCGCTTGATCGACTTCAGGAACTGCTTCGGAATGATCTGGTCGGTATCGACATTGGCGCGATCCAGCGGCGCGGCAAGGCCTTTGACGACGGTGAACTTCTGCATGATCTTGCTCCTCTTGCCTTTTCCGGATCAGTGCGTCAAAATCTGCGGACATCGACGAAGTGGCCGGCAATTGCCGCCGCCGCCGCCATTGCCGGGCTGACCAGGTGGGTACGGCCGCCATTGCCCTGGCGACCCTCGAAATTGCGGTTGGACGTCGACGCGCAGTGCTCGCCGGCACCGAGCTTGTCGGCATTCATGGCCAGGCACATGGAGCAGCCCGGCTCGCGCCATTCAAAGCCGGCAGCGAGGAAGATCTGGTCGAGCCCTTCGGCTTCGGCCTGCTGCTTCACCAGACCGGAACCCGGCACCACCATGGCCTGCTTGATCGTGCTGGCGACCTGGCGGCCCTTGGCGACGGCGGCGGCGGCACGCAGATCCTCGATGCGCGAGTTGGTGCAGGAGCCGATGAAGACACGGTCGAGCTGGATGTCGGTGATCTTCTGACCGGCATGCAGACCCATGTACTGGTAGGCGCGCTCGAACGAGTTGCGTTCGACAGCATCCTCGGCATCATCCAGGGTCGGCACGCTGGCGGTAACCGGCACCACCATTTCCGGGCTGGTGCCCCAGCTCACCTGCGGCTCGATGGCAGCGCCATCCATGACCACGACGGTGTCGAACACGGCATCGGCGTCGGAGTGCAGCGTTTGCCAATAGGCCACGGCGGCGTCCCACTGCTCGCCGGTGGGCGAGAACGGCTTGCCGCGGAAGTATTCGATGGTCTTGTCGTCAGCGGCGACCATGCCGACGCGTGCACCGGCCTCGATGGCCATGTTGCACACGGTCATGCGGCCTTCCATGCTCATGTCGCGGAAGACCTGGCCGCCAAACTCGATGGCGTGGCCGTTGCCGCCGGCGGTGCCGATCTTGCCGATGATGGCGAGCACGACGTCCTTGGGCGTCACGCCGGCGCCGAGCACGCCGTCGACGCGCACCAGCATGTTCTTCGATTTCTTCTGGATCAGGCACTGGGTGGCGAGCACATGCTCGACCTCGGAGGTGCCGATGCCGTGCGCGAGGCAGGCGAAGGCGCCGTGGGTGGCGGTGTGCGAGTCGCCGCAGACCACGGTCATGCCCGGCAGCGTCAGGCCCTGCTCGGGACCGACGACATGCACGATGCCCTGGCGCACGTCATTGATGGTGAACTCGACGACGCCGAAGTCGCGGCAGTTGTCATCCAGCGTCTGCACCTGGATGCGCGAGGTCTCGTCAGCGATGGCGGCGACGCCACCGGCGCGCTCGGCCTTGTCGGTGGGCACGTTGTGATCCGGCGTGGCGACGTTGGCATCGATGCGCCAGGGCTGGCGACCGGCCAGCTTGAGGCCCTCGAAGGCCTGCGGCGAGGTCACTTCGTGCAGCAGCTGACGGTCGATGTAAATGAGGCAGGAGCCATCGTCACGCTGGGCAACGAGATGGTCATCCCACAACTTGTCGTACAGGGTCTTGCCGGCCATGACAGCCTCCTCAGCAGATTGCCGCCGTGCTGACGCGTCAGCAGGCGCTTTTCGGATGAGGCAAGACTAGTCTGGCCTATTCAATAAATCCAATTTATAGTTTTTATACATATGATTCTTTAGCGGAATGAAATGGATACTGCCGTTCTGCAAGCCTTCATCGCCGTTGCCAGCCACGAGTCCTTCTCGCAGGCCGCCGATGCGCTGCACCTGACCCAGCCCGCCGTGAGCAAGCGCATCCAGGCGCTGGAGGAGCAGCTCGGCACCCCGCTGTTCGATCGTGTCGGCCGTCGCATCACGCTGACCGAGGCCGGTCGTGCCCTGCTGCCGCGCGCGCGCCAGTGGCTGCACGACCTCGATGACATGCGGCGCGTGGTCAGTGACTACGCCGAAGCCGCCACCGGTCAGCTCACTGGCACGCTCACGGTCGGCACCAGCCACCACATCGGCCTGCATCGCCTGCCGCCGGCGTTGCGTGCGTTCAGCACCATGCACCCGCAGGTGCGACTGGACATCCGCTTCATTGATTCCGAGCAGGCCTATGACGCGGTGCTCGACGGCGATCTCGAGCTGGGCATCGTCACGCTGCCGCCCATTCCGGACGAGCGACTCATCGCACGGGTGATCTGGCCCGATCCGCTGGCCTTCGTGGTCGCCGCCGGGCACCCGCTGGCAGCACATGCAGGCGCTGCCGGTCCGGTCGGCATACGCGCCGCCGACCTCGCCGCACACCCGGCCATCCTGCCCTCGCCCAACACCTTCACGCGCCAGATCGCCGAGAGCATGTTCCGGCGCGAGGGCCTGCAGCTGCAGGTGCACCTTGAAACCAACTACCTCGAGACCATCAAGATGATGGTCTCCATCGGCCTGGGCTGGAGCGTGCTGCCGGCCAATCTCTGCGACGCCGACGTGGTCGCGGTACCGGTGCAAGGCGTGGCGCTGCGTCGCGACCTGGGCGTGGTGCATCATCCGCGGCGGGTGCTGTCACGGGCCGCGCAGGCCATGCTGGGGTTGCTGGAAAGGGAAGCCGTCACGACAGGATGAACGGTGTTGACGGACGCCGACTGACGTTGTCCAAATAAGCGGCAGGTCCGGTCATCGCGCTGGTGGCGTGGTCCATGGTCATGTGGGTGTGGATGTATG
>VFQO010001522.1_pt1 | contig 17361 bp, 14 predicted proteins | sample 3512331 | NCBI WGS metagenome assembly VFQO01 (sample SAMN10412371, study PRJNA504923) | tailings metagenome | isolation source: Replicate 3 from Balatoc abandoned mine | place: Philippines: Itogon, Benguet | collected 2017-08-28
ATGAACAGCTTGTCCCCCCCGGCATATTCCAGCGCGACGCAATCGTGCTGGCTCTTGCCGACCGGGATCGGTTCGAGGCCGAGGTAACGCCCGATCCCGTGCTCGATATGCACCACCAGATCGCCGCGCGACAGTGCCTGAAGTTCGGCGAGGAAGGCATCGGAATCCTTGCGTTTTTTCTTGCGCCGCACCAGCCGGTCGCCGAGAATGTCGGCTTCGGTCAGAACCTCCAGCGTGTCGCTGGCGAACCCCGTTTCAAGCGGCAGGACGACCACGGCGGTCTTGTTCTTCGCCGCCAGCCCTAATGCCTGTTGCCAGCTGTCGGCGAGCGCGGTGGGAGCGCCTGCTTCTTCGATAATGGACGCGATGCGGCGGGCAGAGCCGGTCGAATAGGCGGCCACCAGTGACTTGCGCGATCCCTTTGCGACAGACTTCAGGTGCTTGGCAGCGGCTTCATAGACATTCTCGCCGCGCCCGCGTTCCGGCGTAAAATCGCGGGCGGAGCGGAACCCGAAATCGAGCGTGCCAGCCTTTTCCTCGCTGGCAAAGCCTGTCGCGCGGTGCGCGGGCATGGCTGCAAGGCCCGCGTCGAATTCGGCGCGCGTCAGGTACAGCGCATCGGGCTTTAGCGGACGGTAGCTGCCCTTCTTCTCGCTCGCGATCCGGCCACGCTGCTGATGGTAATCGGCAATATCATTGAGCCGTTCTTCCGCCGCGCCGAGCGCGCCTTGGTCGATGATGACCACGTCGTCCTTGGCGAGGTGATCGAACAGGCTCGCCATCCGCTCTTCGAACAGCGGGAGCCAATGTTCCATCCCCGCAAGACGCCGCCCCTCGGACACGGCTTCGTAAAGCGGGTCCTGTGTGGCGTTTGCGCCGAACAACTCGCGGTAACGGCTGCGGAACCGCCTGATGCTCTCCTCGTCGAGCAGCGCTTCAGAAGCGGGGAGCAGCAGGTGTTCGTCAATCCGCTCGACAGTGAGCTGCGTGGCAGGATCGAACAGGCGCAAGCTTTCCAGCTCGTCCCCGAAGAAATCGAGCCTGAGCCCTGCATCAAGGCTGGAGGGGAAGATGTCGACAATCGAGCCGCGCACCGCGAATTCGCCATGGTCGATCACCGTATCGGTGCGGCCGTAACCCTGCCGGACGAGCAGCGCGGCGAGGCTTTCGTGGCCGATGGTGGTGCCGACGCGGAATTCGCGCACGCTCTCGCGCACCCGGAACGGAGTGAGCACCCGTTGCAGCACGGCGTTGACGGTGGTCACCAGCAACTGCTGCGCGCTGCCCGGTTGCTGCAAGCGGTGCAGCGCGGCCAGCCGTTCTGCACTGATCGTCAGCGCAGGACTCGCCCGGTCATAGGGCAGGCAGTCCCACGCGGGAAAAGCGATCACCTCGATCTCGGGCGCAAAGAAGCGCGCCGCCTCAGCCGCAGCGCGCATGGCCGCATCGTCAGGCGCGATGAACACCGCCCGGCGCTTGGCCGCCCGCGCCAGATCGGACAGCACCAACGGCAGGCTCCCGCGGGGGAGCGAGGCAAGGGTCAGCGGTTCACGGGCCGCGAGGATGCGGTTCAGATCGGGCATAGGTTTCCAGTCAAGCGGCGCGAGGCCGAAGGGTTCCCGCGCAGGCCCCGTCAGCGCGGGATGTCGACGTAATCGAGCTTTTGCATCACCACTAGCAATTCGCCCGCCAGATGCTCCGGCGGCGGCTGCGAACCGAGTGCCCAGGCCATCACATCGACGTCATCCTCGTCGAGCAAGGCTTCGAACCACGCCAGTTCGGCTTCGCCCCAAGAGGCATGGTAGCGATCATAATATCCGCCCATCATATAGTCGGCTTCGCGTGTTCCGCGATGCCAACTGCGGAACTTCGCGCGGGCGAGGCGCTGTTCGAATGAGGGTGCGTCGGTCATGGAGGTCACCTAGCCACAGGCTTGCGCAGGCACAACTCGCAAAGACGCAATCGGAGTGTTAGCGAAGGCAACATGCGCCCCGAGGCTCTCAACCCGCTATTCGCCGAAGTCACGACGCTGGAAGGCGTCGGGCCGAAGCTGATGAAGCCGCTCGAAAAGCTCGGCCTGACGCGGGTGAAGGATGTTGCGTATCACCTGCCGGAACGCTTCGTCAGCCGCCAAGCGATTGCCGATCTCGATTCCGGCAGTGAGGGCGAGCAGGTGATCATTGCGCTCACCGCCATCGAACACCGCGCCCCGCGGGCGGGAAGCCGCGGGCCATACCGTGTGCTGGCGCAGGATGCGATTGGCAATGTCTGCGCGCTCACGTGGTTCGGTAAGGCCGCTTACAGCGCGAAGAAGCTGGTCCCGGTGGGCGAGAAGCGCTGGGTTGCCGGGCGGCTCGACCGCTATGGCGACATGCTTCAGATCGTTCACCCCGATCATATCGAGGCGGAAAGCGCCGCCAATATGGGCCGCTTGAGCGAGCCGGTCTATCGCCTGTCGGAGGGGCTGACCCAACCGCGCATTGCCGATTTCGTGCGCCAGTCGCTCACCCGTCTGCCGGCGCTGCCCGAATGGATCGAACCGGGGCAACTGGAGCGCGCGGATTGGCCCGCCTGGGTCGATGCATTGCGCTTGGGGCACGAGACGACAGACGCCAAAGCGCTAGACCGGCTTGCCTATGACGAGCTGCTGGCGAACAGCCTCGCGCTGCTGCTGGTCAAAGCCGAGGGGCGGCGGCGCAAGGGACAGGCGTTGGCGGGCGACGGGAGCCTGCGGGCTAAGCTGCAATTGCCGTTCGGTCTGACGGGCGCGCAGAACCGTTCGATTGCCGAGATCGCGGGTGATATGGCGCAGGAAGCGCCGATGTTGCGGCTGCTCCAAGGCGATGTCGGTGCGGGTAAGACCGTGGTGGCGCTCAACGCGATGCTGATCGCGGTGGAATCGGGAAAGCAGGCCGCCTTGCTCGCGCCGACCGAGATCCTTGCCCGCCAGCACTTCGAAACCTTGCGCAAGATGCTCGGGACGACGGGGGTCGAGATCGCGCTACTGACCGGCCGCGCCAAGGGGCGGGAGCGCGAGTCTATCCTGATGGGGCTGATGGATGGCTCGATCCAGATGCTGGTCGGCACCCATGCGATCTTTCAGGACACGGTCAATTACCGCGATCTTGGGCTGGTGGTAATCGACGAGCAGCATCGTTTTGGCGTGGCGCAGCGACTGGCACTCGCGGCCAAAGGCAGGCGTGCGCCGCATACGCTGGCGATGACAGCAACCCCGATCCCGCGATCGCTGACACTCGCTCAATATGGCGAGATGGACGTGAGCCGGCTCGACGAATTGCCCCCCGGGCGCCAAGCGATTGACACGCGCGTGGTGCCGCAGGAGCGGATGGACGAGGTCGTCGCCGGGGTCGAACGCCACCTTGCGAGCGGGCAGCAGGCCTATTGGGTGTGCCCGATGGTGCGCGAGATCGACGGCGTACCTGATCTGGCCGACATCGCTGCGGCCGAGGCGCGCTTTGCGGCGCTGAAGGAGCGGTTTGGCGATGCTGTAGTGCTCGTCCACGGCCAGCTCCGCCCCGAGGTCAAGGATGCGGCGATGGAGCGTTTCGCCTGCGGTGCGGCGCGGTTGCTGGTGGCTACCACGGTGATCGAGGTCGGGGTCGATGTGCCGTCCGCCACACTGATGGTGATCGAGCAGGCCGAACGCTTCGGCCTTGCCCAGCTTCACCAGCTACGCGGTCGGGTAGGGCGGGGGGCGGAAAAATCGACCTGCTTGCTGCTGCGTGGCGGCGCGCTGTCCGAAACGGGCCGCGCTCGGCTCGCCCTGATGCGAGAGACGCAGGACGGATTCCGGATCGCTGAGGAAGACCTCGCCCTGCGCGGTGGCGGCGAATTGCTCGGCACGCGGCAATCGGGTGAGGCGGCGTTTCGGATCGCCAATCTGGAACAGGTGCAGCGTCTGTTGCCAATTGCTCACGGCGATGCACGGCTGCTGATGGATCGTGACGGCGGGCTCACCAGCCTGCGCGGGGAAGCTGCGCGGTTGCTGCTTTATCTGTTCGAACGCGACTGGGGCGTGCAGTTGCTGCGCGGCGGCTAGGCCCGCTGCTGCACGCCTTCGCGGATCAGGCGGTCGACCCAGGCGCCTGCGCCCAGCGAGATCACGCTCCACGCCGCCTCGAAAGCCGCTTCATCGCCGTAGTAGGGATCCGCTATGGGTTCACCCCGGCGACCATCGACTGCGTCCATCAGCATCGCCAACGTGGCCGTACCATCGCGCGGCGCGCGGGCGCGCAGGCCTTCGAGATTGGCACGGTCCATCGCAATGATGTGACTGAATCGGTAGAAATCATCCCGCTCGATCTGCCGTGCCGATTGTCCGGTGATGTCGACGCCATTCAAACTGGCGACGGCGATTGCACGGGGATCGGGCTGGCTACCGATGTGATAGGAGGCGGTTCCGGCAGAATCGACGTGAAACGAAAATTCCTGCTCCAGCGCCGCTACGCGGAACGCACCTTCCGCCATCGGTGACCGGCAGATATTGCCGAGACACACAAACAAAACACCGAACCTGTGCTCAAATCCCCCATGCATTAGGGCGCGTTAGTATAAAATATCATGCCTGTCCACGCCCTATCATCTTGGTTTCATGCGGAACATGCACGGTTGTCCGCGTAGCGTTAGCAGGGCGGAAAAAGATCGCAGCGCCCGTGGGCACCCGTGCCGAGCAGAGGCAGGCCCCTCCTAAGCTGCGGCAGCGGGAAGCGGCGCGGTGGTCGCCAGAACGTCTTCGGTAATCCGCCGAATATTGACTTTGGCCTTCAACCTCGCGCCCAGCAGTGCGGTGCCTGAAACCTTGCGCTGGACAAACAATGTCTCAATCGGCGGAAACGCCCACGTGTCCTTGTCCTGAGCGATGGCATAACCTTCATCGCGCAGCAGCGGGATAAAGGCCCGGTCGCCGAAGTCGAAGGGGGCGTCTTCGCGCATTTCGCCAATCACGATCTCGATCATCTTGTTGACCCGCTCCGGGTGCTTTTCAGCGACGATGGGCATCATGAAACCGGCTTCGATGGTGGCGGCGAGCACCTCTTCGGCGTTGCCGCGCAGGCCGGCGGCGAGCATCTTGCGATAGCCGTTTGACACCATCGGATCGACCGGGCGGCAGGCCCCGAAGTCGAGCAGGATGATCTCTCCCGTCTCCCGCCGGTAGCGGAAGTTGGCGAAGTTGGGATCGGTCTGCATCACGCCGAAATCGAACAATTCGCGCGCGACCAGCCGGATCAATCGGGCGAAGACCTCATCTCGGCGATCGGGCGGCTCATTGCCGAGTTCCTCGATGCTCACCCCGTCTTCAAAGCTCATTGCAAGGATCGAGCCGCGGGTCAGGCCTTCGTGCAGGCGAGGCACGACGAAGCCCGGCGTGCCCGCCAGTCGCTCACGATACATCGCCATCTGCGCGCCTTCGCGGGTGTAATCGGCTTCCTCGTGGAGCTGTTGCTTGGCGGCCGCCATCAGCTTGCCCATCTCCAGTTCGGGTGGGGCAAAGCCGGCCACCTTGAGCAAGGTCATCACATTATCGACGTCGGAATCGATGCTCTTAGCGACGCCTAGATATTGCACCTTGATCGCCAGCTCCTCGCCATCGCGGGTCAGGGCCTTGTGGACCTGGCCGATGGAGGCAGCTGCGATCGGGCGGGGGTTGAACCAGCGGAACTGCTTGCGCCAATCCGGCCCCCATTCGGCGCGCAGCACGGCATCAAGCTGCTTGGTCGGCATGAAATTGGCCTGATCGCGCAAGGTGGCGAGGATCTTTGACAATTCTTCCGGCAGGAAATCGCCCGCATCCAGACTGATCATCTGTCCCATTTTCATCGCCGCGCCGCGCAGGTGCGACAGGCGGTCAGTCATGCGCTGGACATTGCCGGGAGTTAGGATCAGGTCGCGGGCGTTGATGCCTTCGCCGCTAGCGATCCGGCGTGCGCCTTCGGCTACCATGCCGCTCGCAACGCCGCCGACCAGCCTTCCGAACGTGCCGAACCGCGCTATCCGGCCCGCAGGCACGGCCCTGTGGCGGCCCTTGTCTTCGGGGAGTTTGTCGAAGTCGGGAATGTCGTCGTCGGCCACGGGGAGGGGTGTTCCAATTGCGAGAGGCTTTCGCGGGCAACGGCTTGGGCGCGCCTGCGTTCCACCTGAAATGGTGCCGCTCAGCTGAGGCTCAACTAGGAAATGCTCAGGCCGCCATCGACCGGCAGACATTGCCCGGTAATGTAATTGGAATGGGGTGAGGCGAAGAACACTGCCAGCCCTTCGAGCCCTTCGTGATCGCCCGGACGGCGGAGTGGGATGCGCTTGGCCATCCATTCGCCGAACCGCGGGTCGGCGCGAGCGGTGATATCGGTCTCGTAAAAGCCGAACAGCAGCGCATTGGCGGTGATCTGGTAGCGCGCGAGTTCGAACGCGGCGGCGCGGGTGAGGCCGTTCACGGCAGCCTTGGACGCGGCATAATCGGACGAGCGATTGACCCCCATGATCGATTGTCCAGACGATGTCACGATCAGCTTGCCCCCGGCATCGCCGTCTTGCGCGCGGGCGATCATGTGGCGGGTGACGTGCTTGTAGACTAGCGCCGCGCCGCGGGTGTTCACGCCCATGGTGTTGTCCCAGCCTTCGGGTGTGATTTCGGGGATCGCCTGGCCCGCGCCCGGAATTCCAGCATTGGCAAAGCACACATCCACGCGGCCGAGCGTGTCGAGTGTCGCTGCCATGGCGCGGGCAATCGCAGCTTCCTCAGTCACCTCGCAGGCGAGCGCGATGACGCGGCCGGTGCCCATTTCGCCCAGTTCCTCAAGTGCGGCAGCATTCTTTCTGGGATTGCGGGCCCAGATCGCGATATCGGCGCCGGCCTTTGCGAGCCCTCTTGCCATTGCGAGGCCAAGCCCGCCATTGCCGCCGGTGATGATGGCCGACGTGCCAGTCAGATCGAACATGTTCATGGGCCCAACTGGTGGCGCAAACCGGCGTGGCTCGCAAGAGGATCGGGAACCGCAACGCGCGGCAGGGTTTGAGGCGCCATGGAAGCAGCAACACAACAATCTTCCGCTTCGCTCTCCGCAGCGGCCCGCGCCTTGGGTTATGCCGGGCTATTGCCCCAAGTCATTTGCCTCGCGCTGATCCTGATGGGGCACGAATGGCGCTATTCGGCGCTGGCGGGCGGCTTTGCATACGCAGCGGCGATCTTCAGCTTTCTGGGCGGGGTATGGTGGGGTCAAGCGCTCGCCAGCGGCCGTGCGACCAGCGGTGCCTATGTGATTGCGGTCATGCCCAGCCTGTTGACCCTCGCGCTATTCCTCCCGTGGACATTTGGCTGGGAATGGCCTGGCCCCGCGCTGTTCTATCTGGGGGCGCTCATCTTCGGTTCGCCGCTGATCGACCGGGCGCTGGGCTATGCCGCGCCAGACTTTCTGCGGCTGCGCTGGCACCTCTCGATTGGGCTTGGCAGCCTGACGATTGCGCTTGGCTTCCTGTCCGACCGGGTGATCTGACCGCGCTGTTTGGGCAGGTGCATAGGGTAGTGCTGCGCCTGTCGTTTGCGATGAATTAACCAACGTATCCTAGGGACAAGCTTGACTTTGCCCTCGGGAATGCGCGTTTGATGTTCGGAAAGCTTCAGTCTCTGGCCGACACGATACGGCGCAAGTTCGGCTTGGCCGGCGAGGAAGTCGCTGGATTCAAGCAGGAACTTGCGCAGCGTTCGGGTGCCGCCTTGCTGCGCCGCAAACGTGTGAAGGTGGCGGTCCTCGCGGTGCTGTTTGGCGTGATTTCATCGGTCATTGAACTGCCATTGCCGCTTGAAGACACATATCGCGCAGCCCGCGCCGAGCTGCGGTCCCGGCCAGCACCGCGCGATATTGTGATGATCGCGATCGACGACAAGACGCTCGCGGCCAACAAGCGCGATCTGCCCAACCGGGTGCAAGACAGCCTGGTGATCGACCGTCTGATTGCTGCAGGGGTACGCCGGATCGTGTTCGACCGCGCCCACGCCGATCCTGAATCGCCGGCTTCCGACGCGCAATTTGCGCAGGCGCTCAGTCGTCATCAAGGCAAGGTGTGGTTGGGCATTGCACCGGCGCATCAAGTAGGGTTTCAGCGCTCTGACCAAATTGCGCCACTCCCTGCGTTTCGTAAGGTTGCCAGTCTCGCCGCTATGAACGGGCGCGCCAATCTTTTCGGTATGTCGATCATTTTTTCAACATCTATCGATGTGGAGGGAAGTAAATATGCATCAATTTCTGCCGTGTTGGCAGAATACAAAGGACCGGAGCGTAATTATCGTCCTGACTACGCCTTTGATCCTTCTACAGTTCCTTCTTACAGCTACATAGACATCCTCAACGGCAAGGTGTCCGCAGAACATTTGCGCGGTAAAAAGGTGGTGATAGGTCAAGCGTCCATCAGCTCCAGCGATTTCTATCTGCTGCCGTTCCGCCAAGATACAAAGGTTCCTGGCGCATATTTTCATGTGCTTGGCGCTCACACACTGAAGCGCGGCGTGCCGCTTGACCTGATGTGGTACCCGGCGATGCTCCTGGCTACGCTTGCTATGGCGGTGCAGGTGGCGAGTCGGCGGCGCGCGTCGAATTCCTTGCTGATTACGTCCATTGGGTTGCTGATCGTGACATTCGTGCTCGACGAATTCACCTTCAATATCGACATCATGTCCGCATTGCTCGCCATGGGGGCGGCCGCCATCGGGTTCCAGCGGATCAATCGCAAGTATTACAGCAGTGATGTCGATGCGATGACGACGACGGCAATTGCCTCGGATCGCCCGAGCGAGGAGCGCGACGTTTACGCCCTCAAGATCGCCAATCTCGCCGAATTTTCGGAAGAATGGACGGCACGTGAGATCGGGGAATTCGTCAACACGCTGATCGCTTACGTGAAGGGTCCGGGCGAAGTCGGCGACGTCGCGTTTGAGCGTGACCTGCTGGTCTGGCTTGCGCCGCGCATGGAGAATGGTGAGCTTGAACGGCATGCTGATGGGCTTGCGATGATGCTCAAAACAGCGATCAGCTATGATTGGCAGTCATCCAATAGCGCTCCTGCACTGGGAATCGATACCAATCATGATCTGCCGGTCGCCTCGCGCATCAAGAAGGCGATGCAGGCGGCGGACGAAGCTGCGAACCGCGGCGTCCGCTTCATCATCAATGACGCTGCGCATCTCGAAGCGCGTAACAATCGTCTCCAGCTGATCAAGGTGTTGGAAAAGGGACTGCGCGACCGAGATATTGGTGTGGCTTACCAGCCCAAGATCGACCTTGCGTCAGGCCGGATCGTCGGTGCAGAAACTTTAATTCGCTGGCAGCCCGAGGGTGAGGAGCCGGTCAACCCGCAAGATCTGGTGCTCGCCGCCGAAGCGGGCGATCGTATCAATGAGCTTACCCTGGTTGTGATGGAAAAGGCGCTGCTCGAGGGCAAGCAGGCGATTGCGCTCGATCCCCGCTTCAAGCTGGCGGTCAACATGTCGGCCAAAAGCCTGTCGGACACGCACCTGCTATTCGACATCATGACCTTGCTGGGGCGCTTCGACTTCCCGCCCGAAAATCTGACGCTGGAGCTCACCGAGACTGCCAAACTTGAGGATGACCGAATCGCTCCGCAGATCGCGGCGCTAAAGGCGCGCGGCATCGGCCTGTCGATCGACGATTTCGGCACCGGCCAATCCAATCTCGAGTACATCGAGAAGCTGCCAAGCTCCGAGCTCAAGATCGACAAGCGCTTCGTGCAGCACATGGCTACATCCGAGGAAAGCCGCGCGGTTGTGCGCGCTACGATCGAGATCGCGCATTCGCTCGGCAAGACCGTCGTCGCAGAAGGCGTTGAGGATCTTTCGGTCGCAGCCGCCTTGACCGCGATGGGTTGCGATCAGGCGCAAGGCTACCTGTTCTCGCGTGCGATCTCGATGCCAGAACTGCTGCTAATGATGGGTGGACGGAGAACCGCAATTAACAGTTGATTAAGGTTAATAATGTGTTAAACACCTCCTACAGCTTTTGGCGCTGATAGGAGATTTTTTATGTGGGGTTGGATGACGCACATCTTCGGCAGCCGCTAAGTCGGCTCCGGCATAGATGAACCAAAAAGCCCCGGGAAACCGGGGCTTTTTTCGTTTCTGGGGCCGCGTCTCTTTAGGAAAAATGCGCTCCGATAACGACGGCGTGGCCCGTCGGTTCTGCATTGTGCAACGGCTGATTTGCAGCCGGTAGCGGTCGCAAATCGCTTCTCATTAACCATCGCGTTGCCGGGACGGCTTTGGCGACTCGCTCGAATCGACGCGCCTTTTCGGTGGGGCTACGTTCGTCATGTGGGCTCGGTGACAGCGGGCGGCGATACCACAAGGGCCTTTGCCAGCTGCCGCGTGCTCATGTCGTTGGGGATCAGCGGTCAGGGTCTTGGTGTTCCAAACGCATGATCATTTAGGGGGTTAGGGACACCACGGGCGATAGGGCCGATGGTGGTGAAGTCTGGCCGCTCAACCCCCGAGGCTCCATGTTGAAGATCGCGATCATCGCTCATCTCAAATACGCGATCGCCGAGCCCTTTGCCGGTGGCCTCGAAATGCACACGCATCTGCTGGCCAAATCGCTGCGCGAGCGCGGCCATGATGTGACTTTGTTCGCGTCGCTGGCATCCGATCCGGCGCTGGGGATCGAGGCGATCTGCGAAGAAACGTCGCTGTTGGAAACCGGCCTTGCCGAAGCTGGCAATGTCGCCTTCTTTCGCGAGCATCATGCTTACTTACGCCTGATGACGGATCTTCAGAGCCGGTCTTTCGACATCATCCATAACAATTCGCTGCACTATCTGCCGCTGACCATGGCCGCGACTTTGCGTGCGCCGACCGTCACGACACTGCACACGCCGCCTTTCTGCTGGTTGGAAAGCGGTGTGAGGTTGGGCCGTAAATCGAGCCATCTCGTCGCTGTCTCGCAGGCGACCGCCGATCTCTGGCAGGGTGTTACAGCGGTCGACAGCGTCATCCCTAACGGGATCGACCTCGATCTTTTCCCCTTTTGCCCGAAGGCCGCCGTGGATCGCTATCTGGTGTGGTATGGGCGGATTGTCCCGGAAAAGGGATTGCACCTCGCAATCGACGCGGCCCGCGCCGTCGGCCTTCCGCTGAAGATTGCCGGGCCGCGTTCCAACCTCGCCTATTTCAGCGAGTGGATCGCGCCGCGACTGGGTAACGACGCCACCTACCTTGGGCACTTGGCGCACCGCGACCTGGCCAGACTGATCGGTGGTGCCAGTGTGGCGCTTTGCACCCCGTGCTGGGAGGAGCCCTACGGTCTCGTCGTGGCCGAGGCATTGGCTAGCGGCACGCCTGTTGCCGCGTTTCGCCGGGGCGGGATTCCGGCGATCGTGGATGAGACCTGTGGCGCCTTGGCCGAACCTGATGATGGCGCCGGGCTTGCTGAAGCGATTCGTGAGGCGTTGACCGTGAGTCGCGCAGCGTGTCGGCGGCGGGCCGAGGAACATTGCAATGCGCACCGGATGGTCGATTCCTACGAGCAGCTTTATCGCCGCCTGACCGGCCGGACTGCGGATTTTGCACGGCAGCCACGTCGCGAAGCTGCAATGGCCCTGAGCGCATGATGCGGCCGGTCGTCGTCTGTGTCCCGGCCCGCAATGAGGCGAGGCGATTGCCTGTGCTGCTTGAGGCCTTGGCGCAGCAGACCTTGTCGTCGCCGATCAACGTCGCAGTGTGCATCAACAACTCGACCGACGAGAGTGCCGAGGCGGCGCAGGCGGCGGCTGCAAAGGCCGATGGGCGCTTGCGGCTGAACCTACTGACCTGCAAATTTCCGCCGGAGCATGCTCATGCCGGATCAGCGCGCCGTGCGGCGATGGATCTTGGCGCCGAATGGCTCGGTGATGACGACGCACTGCTCGTAAGCACCGATGCGGATTGTCGCCCGCCTGCGGACTGGCTTGAAGCCAATCTGGCGAACGCGGGGCCGATGCGCATCGTTGGGGGACGGATCGAACTTGACGAGATGGAGGCAGGCAAATGGCCGCTCCTGTTCGATCTGCGCGATCGGTTCGATGATTATTGGACCAAGGTTCGCGAGATCGAGGATGCGGTCGACCCCGTTCCGTGGGACCTGCCTCCCCGCCACGGCGATCACACCGGCGCGAGCCTAGCGCTGACGGCCGGACTGTATCGCGCTGCGGGAGGCGTTCCCGTGACTCCATCGGGCGAAGACCGCGCGCTCGTGGCCGCTGCGCTCGACGTGGGCGGTGAGCTCATTCATCCGCAGACGGTCTGGACCCGCACGTCTGCGCGGCCAGTGGGCCGGGCGGATGGCGGCATGGCGCAGGAAATGCGCCGCTGGCTTGCTGCCGGGACGGACGGAGTTGATCCCAAGGTTCCGGCTTTCCAGCACTGGCAATCTCGCGCGCTGTGGCGCCGTGCCATGCGCCGGGCGCTTGGTCCCGGTGAGCTAATGCTGGCCGAAGCCAAGCTGACGCCCATGCCCTGCGAAATGTGCCTGCCGAAGCGATTGCGGGCATCGTCGGCATGATTGGATACTACGTCCACCATCAAGGCGAGGGCCACAGGCAGCGTGCCACGGCAATTGCGGCTGCCTATCGCGGGCCGATGACGCTGATAGGTACAGGGCTGGGCGACCGGTTGAATAGAATGCCCTACCTCGATCTGCCCGATGACCGACTGCCGCATGGCCAATTCGATGGACGGGATGGAGCCACTCGGCCGCCTGCGCTGCATTACGCTCCCCTGCATCACAAGGGCGTGCGCGATCGGGTTGAGCGGATCGCCAGCTGGATTGCTGCGGCACAGCCTGCACTGATGATCGTCGATGTTTCGGTTGAGGTCGCAATGCTCGCGCGGTTGGCGTCCGTCCCGGTAGTCTATGTCCGGCTGAGCGGCAGACGCAGCGATCCGCCACACCGCGATGCGTTTGCATCAGCGCAGGCGCTGCTCGCACCCTTTGCCGAGCCGCTGGATGATATGGCCACCCCCGACTGGGTGAAGCAGAAGACCTTTTACGCCAATGGCATCGTTCCTGCGGGGCTCGCACGCACAGTCGATCCAACCCGCGTGCTGGTCGTCGCAGGGCGGGGCGGGGAAGCGGCAGACGGCGCGAGATGGGCCGCCGCTGCTGCTGCGGTTCCGAACCGGAAGTGGCGCGTGATCGGGCCTTCGGTTGTACCTGCACGCATACCGGACAATCTCGAATTCGCCGGCTGGGTCGATGGCGCAGATGCGGAGATCGCTTGCGCTGGCGTTGTCATCGGCGCGGCGGGGGATGGGCTGGTCAGCGCGGTCCTCGCGCATGAGCGACCCTTCATCTGCTTTCCCGAGCCCCGCGCATTTGATGAGCAAGCGGTCAAAGCCGAAAGGCTCGCCGCGCTTGGTGCCGCGATCGTCCCCGCGATGTGGCCCGAGGCCGCCCAATGGCAGCTGCTGATCGCTGCGGCTGAGCGTCAGCCGAGCCAGCGTCCCAAGGCGCTCCGAAACAAAGATGGAGCGGAGCGCGTGGCCCGCTGGCTCGAACAATTCATTCAAACACCGCAAGCCCTGCGAGAGGCCCGATCATGACCGCCATTCCCAAACCCCGCCACAATCCGGCAGCAAGCCTGTCTGACGATCTGGCGCAGCTGGGCGAGCGCTATGATGCCGTTTCGCGCTTTCCCTCGGACAGTATGGACCTGCTGGTCGCCAGCGGCCTGCACCGCCGATTTGCGCCGCCTGAGGCGGGCGGGGAGGCGTTCGCTGACGAGGAAGCTTGCAACGCCAGCATGCTGACGGCGCTGGGCGAGGTGGGCCACGGCGACCTCAGCGTCGGGCGCCTATTCGAAGGGCATGTGAATGCGCTGCTGCTGTTTCGCTGGTACGGGTCGGCCTCGCAAAGGCTATGGCTGCGCGAACAATTGGCGCGCGGCGCGTGGTTTGGCGTCTGGGCGAGTGAACCGTCCCCCGGTGTACGGATCGTGGGCTCGGAAAGCCTGAGGCTCACCGGCGGGAAGAGCTTTGCCAGCGGCGCGGGCGGGATCGACTGGTCGGTGGTTACGGCAAGCAGCGAAGGCGAAGCGCGCCGTCTTGTCGTCGTCTGCGCCAATAATCCTGAGCGCACCGATCTGTCCGGCTGGCGGGTACGCGGGATGCGGGCCAGCGTCAGCGGGAGTTATGACCTCGAAGGTCTCGCCGTGACCGACGCGATGCTGCTCGGTGAGCCGGGCGAATATGACCGTGAACCGCGCTTCACGGCCGGAGCCTGGCGATTCTGCGCGGTGCAATTGGGTGGCGTCGAGGCGCTGATCGCGGAAACTGCGCGCGGCATGCACCCCAAGGCCCGCGAAGACGCAATCCTGCGCCAGCGCTTTGCCAAGGCCTACGTCGCCGCCCGCAGCGCGCGGTTCTGGGTCGAGGAAGCGGCCCGCAAAGCTGCCGCTGAGGCAGATGATTCAATCACCACCGCCCGCATCGCGCGCGGTGTCGTCGAGGATGCTGGCCTCCTAGCGATCGAGACCGCTGCACGAATTCTCGGCACCCGCAGCGCCTTCGACGGCCAGCGCGCCGACAAGATTGCGCGCGATCTTTCGCTTTACCTGCGGCAGGCCGGCCCTGATTATGCGCGCGACGAGGCGGCCAAGGACATCCTCTCGCGAGAGTTTGCTCCGTCCGGTAATGCGCCGTGAGGTCGGCGAAGCTCGACTCCAGCCCGTGGCGTAGCGCCCATTGGCTCGTACTCGCGCCGCATCCCGACGACGAGACGTTGGGGGCGGGCGCGCTGATCCGTCATACGGCGGCGCGCCATCGGCTGGGCGGGGTGGTGTTTCTCACTGACGGCGGCGGATCGCATCCGCAAGGAACACCACACCTGCGCGCCGTGCGCAGGCGCGAGGCGCGGCGGGCGGTGGGTCTGCTTACAGAAGGCCCTATCCCTATTGATTGGCTGGGATGGGCCGATGGCAATCCAAGCCATGAGGCAAGCATCGCGTTTGGAAGTTCCGCAAGGCGGCTGGGAACCATGATCCGTACCCGCCGGATCAGCGCGCTCGCAGTATCGGACCCCGGCGACGGCCATTGCGATCATGTCGCGGCTTTCCAGCTCGCACTCGCCGCCCGTGACCAATCACGGCGGGCCTTACAGATTTTCACCTATTCGGTTTGGAATGATCCAGCCTGCCGCGGGACGCGGTTTGTTACTCCCACCATGCTGAGCGGGCTGCGCCGCCGGGCGCTCAGCGCGCATCGCAGCCAACTGACACAAAGCATGGGTGAAGGGTTCCGCCTGCCAAAGCCGATGCGGCGCATGGCATCTGCCGATCAGCTTATCGCAGTGGATTGGCCGAGATGAGCGGCGCGCGCAGTTTGGGGGCCGATTACTTCGAAGGCATCTTCGCTTCCGATGCGGATCCGTGGAATCTCGCCACAAGCGATTATGAGCGCCGCAAGTTTGAGCGGACTATCAAAGTGCTGGATGATCGCTGCTACGCGTCAGCGCTTGAAATTGGCTGCGCGCATGGTGTGCTGACGCAGCGGCTGCATCGCCTCTGCGATCAGTTGCTGGCGATCGACATCAGCCAGACGGCTCTCGCCCTCGCTCAGCAGAGGCTGGGCACGCAGCCCGGCCTCGAATTTGCGCAGAGGAGCTTCCCAGCCGAAGCGCCGCGTGGCCTGGTTGACCTGTGTGTCATGTCCGAGGTCGCCTATTACTGGGACGCCGGTGACCTTACCCGCGCGGCGCAATGGATGGTGGATCACCTCGTTCCGGGCGGGCGCGTGGTGCTGGTGCACTACACGGGCGAGACTGATTATCCCTCGACCGCAGATGAGGCGGTGGGCGCGCTCCAAGGGGGGACATCCGGGCAATTCACGACCTGCCTTGCCGAGCGGCATGAAAGCTACCGCCTCGATCTGTGGGAGCGGCGATGAGCCTCTCGGTCCTCACCCTCGTCCGCAACCGGACCGAGCATCTGGTCAACCTGCTGGAAGGTGTGGTGCGCAGCGCTATGCAGCCGAACGAAGTCATCGTGGTTGACATGAGTGACACACCGGTGAGCCTTGAGGGGCAGTATCCGCTGGTGCGGTTCGAGCGGCTTGAGACCGATGGCCTCCCGCTGGCGCAAGCACGCAACCATGCCGCCGCCTGCGCCACGGGCGAGCGGCTCGTGTTCCTCGACGTCGACTGCATCCCGATGCGTGATTGTTTGGGTATGCTCTCGGATGCAATCGGCGCGCACGACCGGCTTGTATGCGCAGAAGTGCGATATCTTAGGCCGGGCGATGCGTCAGGCGCGTGGGACGAGGCAGCGTTGCTCGCCAAGGGCGCAGTGCATCCGGTCCGCCCGTTTCCCGCGCAAGGGCTTGAGCAGGTCGACAATTCCGGCCTGTTCTGGTCGCTCGCCTTTGCCATCCGCAGCAGCACCTTCCAGCGGATCGGCGGGTTTGACGAACGCTTTACGGGCTATGGGGCCGAAGACACCGATTTTGGGTTCGCAGCGCGCGATGCTGGTCTGCCCCTGTACTTTATGGGCGGCGCACTGGCCAGCCACCAATATCATCCGACCTTCGATCCCCCGCTGCAACATCTCGAGGATATCGTCGCCAATGCGCGCAGGTTCCGCGAAAAGCGCGGGTTCTGGCCGATGGCAGGCTGGCTGGAACAGTTCGCCGCGCTGGGGCTGGTGGCATGGCAGGACGACACGCTCAGCATTCTGCGCCAGCCAACGCAGCGCGAACGCGACCGAGCGGTGAGCTTTTGGCCCGCAGACGGCAGCGCGCTCTAATCTGGAGTTAGCCCGCCGGGTTCAGGACTGGGCTACCAAGTGGCGCGGCGCCCAACCACAACGCCAACCGGCCAGTCTCCCCTAGTAGAGGAAAAAGGCGGATTTGCGTTGGTTTGGATGCCAAACTTGGCGAAATTGGTCGGGGAGAGAGGATTCGAACCTCCGGCCCCTGCCTCCCGAAGACAGTGCTCTACCAGGCTGAGCTACTCCCCGACCGTGTCGGTCCCGCTTGGGCAAAAGCACCACGCGGGTCGAGGCAAGGCGCGCCCTATAGGTGTGGAAGACGAGGGTGGCAAGCGGGCAATTGCGGCTTATGGTGCGCCGCATGGCCAGCGCTCCGATTCCTCTCAATGAAACCGCCTTGCCGCATCCCGAGCAGCAATATCTCGATCTGATGCGCACCATCTGGGAAACCGGGAGCGAGCGGGTCGACCGCACGGGGATCGGCACGCGGTCGGTGTGCGGGGCGATATTGCGATTCGATCTGACAGGCGGAGCGATGCCGCTGCTCACGACCAAGCGGGTCTACTGGAAAACCGCGACGCGCGAGTTGCTGTGGTTCCTGACCGG